>Ga0154020_10005173_pt1 | contig 15470 bp, 11 predicted proteins | sample Klosneuvirus_201_FD_109709 | JGI IMG/M metagenome (GOLD analysis project Ga0154020, IMG submission 109709) | Active sludge microbial communities from wastewater, Klosterneuburg, Austria - Klosneuvirus_20160825_MG | ecosystem: Engineered > WWTP > Aerobic digester > Activated sludge | place...
CAACCAAAGTAAAATTTTACTGGTCAGCAGCATTCAGCATTCCATTGTTGATGCATATGTTTCTTTCAGCTTCACTTTGGCACAATCCGTACTTTCAATTGCTGCTTTGTATCCCTGTCATGCTGATTGGATGGGGACATTTTGGTAAAAGTGCATGGAATTCTTTGAAGGCAGGTTTTCCAAACATGGACGTCCTCATCACTATTGGATCCAGTGCGGCATTTTTTTACAGTGTGATCGGAATGATTCAATTTGCAGGATCAACGGAGCTGCACAATTATTTGTTTTTTGAAACTGCAGCTACAATTATTACTCTGGTTTTGCTCGGTAACCTTATCGAGCAAAGATCAGTGAAGCAAACTACGACAGCAATTCATGATCTGAGTCGTCTGCAGGCAAGTACAGCAAAAAAAGTACTGTTAGAAAAAGGGGAAGAAAGAATTGTAGAAATAGAGATTAATAAAGTTGAAGTGGGCGATGTCCTGCTGGTAAATACAGGAGATAAAATTCCTGTTGATGGGATTGTGATAAAGGGAGATGCACTTGTAAACGAATCAATCATCAGCGGAGAAAGCTTACCGGTAAGTAAAGAAACTGAAGATACATTGACCGGTGGTACACTTGTAGAAACCGGCAGCATTGTTATGAGAGCCGAAAGAGTTGGTGATGATACTACCCTTGCACACATCATCCAATTAGTTAAAGATGCACAACACAGCAAACCTGAAATCCAAAAATTAGGAGACAGGATAAGTGCAATTTTTGTTCCTGCAGTTATTATTATCAGTATACTTACTTTTCTGATTAGCTATTTCTTTATAGATATTCCCATCCAAAAGGCATTGATGAGCTCCATAGCAGTACTGGTCGTTTCCTGCCCTTGCGCCATGGGACTTGCAACACCTACTGCAGTGATGGTTGGCTTAGGCAGAGCCGCACATTATGGCATATTGATAAAAGGCGGACATACACTTGAACAATTTACCAGCCTCCGCACAATTGTGTTCGACAAAACCGGAACTCTTACGACGGGCAGATTTAAAATATTAAATTTTACTGTCTTGGAAGGAGAGCCAAACGAAATTAAAAAAATCTTATACTCGCTTGAACAGTATTCCTCCCATCCTATTGCAAAATCGTTGCTTGCAGAATTGAAAGAATTCGAAGATCAGGCCAATCCGATTAAATGGAAAGAAGTAAAAGAAGATAAAGGAATAGGAATAAATGCAGAGGATACTGATGGAAATCTCTATAGTGCCGGTTCGTATAAAATGGTCAGACACTTTCATACTGATGACTCACATGCCATTTATGTTCTCAAAAACAATAAACTCATAGCTACGCTCGACCTGGCTGACGAAATAAAAAAAGACACAAAGGAAACAATAGCAAAACTTAAAGCGCAAGGATTACGGGTAGTGATGATCAGTGGTGATAGAGATAAGGTTTGTCAACGAGTTGCAGCTGAGACCGGAATTACCGAAGTATTTAGCGAACAACTCCCGGCGCAAAAGTTAGCCTTGATCCAAAAACTAAGCAAAGATTCACCAACTGCAATGATTGGAGATGGAATAAACGATGCTCCTGCTCTTGCCAAAGCGACGATTGGTATTTCTTTAAGTGATGCCACGGAAGTTGCCATACAGAGCGCACAAGTTATTTTACTCCAACAACAGGATCTGAGTATACTTATCCAGGCATTGTCGATTGGGAGAAAAACCTATCAGACCATCAAACAAAATTTGTTCTGGGCATTTTTCTATAACGTAGTCACCATCCCTATTGCGGCAGCAGGATTTCTTAGTCCTATGATTGGAGCATTATCCATGGCTTTTTCTGATTTAGTGGTCATTGGAAATTCAGTACGATTGAAATTCAGGAAAATTGACAAATAATTTTATCAGATTAGAACAGATATCAGAATAACTCTAAGACGTGAATCATAAAAAAGAATCATATATTCTGATGTTTTCAAAGTGGTATCCCAATAAAATGGATCCTCAATTTGGTGTCTTTATACAAAAACAAGCCTTGGCGATTTCCGGAAAAAGAGACATCGTAGTTTATTCCTCACACGCACACAGTGATGCGAATGAAAAACTATTCTCTTTGGAAATTAATCATTTCGGAAAATTGAAAGAGTATAGAATGTACTACAGAAAAAATTCTTCAATGTTCTCGCCTCTTTTAAATTTATTTCGATACCTGATGGCGTGGCAGAAAGCAAAAAAAATAATTTTAAAAGAAAACGGGATCCCCTCTGTCGCACACGCTTATATTTTGTTAAGACCTGCAATACTTGCCTATCTGTTTAGCCTGACCCATCGAATACCTTTTGTGATAAGTGAACAGTGGTCCGGCTATACCAATGGAAAATTTACAGAAAGGCCTGCTATTGTCAAGTGGCTAAGCAAGTTCGTATTCAGAAAAGCTATGGCAATAACTGCTGTAAGCCAGTTTTTAAAAACCAATATGCAGAATCTTGGATTTAGCGGATCAATAAAAGTTATCCCGAATGTGATAGAAATTCAAAAGCCAAAAATAACAACCAAAGATGAAAAAATAAATATGCTTGTCGTGGCAGATCTTGTTGATGAGATTAAAAATATCAGTGGAATTATTCAGGCATATTCAGAGCTGATAAAACAATTGCCAATGCTCCGTCTTAGAATAATCGGACATGGAAAAGATGAAATCAAGCTCAAAGAACTTGCGCTTAAATTAGAAGTGCCGGAAAACACAATTCATTTTGACGGATTAAAAAACAATGCAGAAGTTTACGAAGCATTGTGGGATTGCGATTTTCTGATAATGAACAGTCGCTTCGAAACATTTTCACTGATCTGCGCCGAAGCACTTAGTTGTGGAAAACCTGTAATTGCTACCCGCTGTGGCGGACCGGAAGAATTCATCGACAGTTCAAACGGAATATTGATTCCCGTAAATGATACTGATGCACTTAAAGCAGCTATCCTTCAAATGTCAAAAAATTATTCAAACTATTCTCCGGAGCAATTACGAAATCAGGCCGCAAAGCAATTTAATTCTGAAAGTGTTGGAAATAGCTTTGATCTTGTTTATTCAACATTGACATAAGTGTTTTTGATCCTTTTCATAAAGCCATTTTAAGATGTGATTTTCACCTGCATGTGAAATCTTACAAACAAATGACAGAAATGCCTGATTATGACAGGAAAAACATGGTTTGATTTCTTTGATTTCGACAAACTTTGCGTAAATTTGTCGGAAGAAAAACCAACCAAATCTAATCGTCTAACTAAATCCAATTAAGAAAATGAAAAAAATTCTACTAATCTGCTTGTCTGTCGGAATTTCGATTTCTGCCAGCGCACAACAGATAGAAAAAAGGCTGCCTGCAGGCTTTCAATCAGGAGTAATTCCTACTTCTGTGAAGAATAAAGCCATGGCTGTTCGTAGGGATGCCTTTAAACAAGACAATGCTATTCCTGTGAATAATTCAGAGGCCAGATTAGCAGCAGCGCCCGCTCCGGCGAGCCCAAACAGAGTATTAAATACCATCATGGAAGAAGAAGTAGTCGGTTTCACCGATTATGATCTTCAGACAAATGCATCAATCAGCAAGAGACTTGTTCGCAGTGCTGATGGTTCATTCTCTGCTGCGTGGACATTTTCTCCAAACAGGACAACAAATTATCCACAACGTGGAACCGGTTATAACTATTACAATCCAGATCCACCAGTTTCGCCTTACACAAGCCATTGGTTTTTTAGTCCTGATGGCCCTGGTGGTGATCTTCCTCAGTCAAGAACTGAAGGTGGATACCGTACAGGTTTCACGAACGTGATTGCTACATCTTCAGGAAAAGAGATGACGATTGCACATAGTTCAAATTCATTTACAGCCGATTCAGGTGCAATGTTCTTAAACTGGCGCGCTAACAAAGGAACAGGTGCATGGACGCAGTATCCTATGGCATTTGCTTCTTCTCCAAATAATGACACTTGGTCAAAAGCATGCAGTTCAGGCGACACAGTTTATGTAATCTGTCATGGTACAGGTGTACAGGATCCTCCTGTTCCACTTTACGGACAAGATGGCCCAATTCTGTTTTCTCGTTCTGTCGATGGTGGTCTTACATGGCCTATCCTCAGACAAGTAATTCCTGAAATCGATTCAAATTTCTACAAAGGTTTCGGTGGCGATAGCTACTTTATTGATGCTCAAGGTGAAAATGTTGCCATCGTTTTTGGTGACCTGGATACCGATATGGGACTTTTAAAATCTACTGATGGTGGATTGAATTGGACTAAGACGGTTATCGTCACTATGCCAATCCCTAATTTTGATTTTGATACTGATTACACAGATATCGATGGAGACGGAATCAACGACACTCTCTTGACCGGTAGTGGTGATGCTACAATTCTTATAGACCACAGCGGACGCGTAAATATTTGGTTCAGCCTTGCAGAATGGTGGAGAGACAGCACAAACGCAGCCGGTGAGCTTTACGCTCCATTGACTGATGGTTTGTACTACTGGAATGAGACAATGGCTACTGACAGCTTCCAATTGATTGCTGAAACTCAGGATTACAACGGAAATGGAATTATAGATTTCCCTGCTGATACTACTTGTGCACGTCCTTACGGTCGTTATGGATGGAGTGCTACAAGCAGACCATCTGTGGGTATTGATGCTTCAGGAACAATGTACGTCACTTATATGGCACTGATCGAATCTGCTGACACTGCGTTCTTCAAGCAAATGCATACTCACCAGTATGTTATTACTTCACCGGATAACGGTTTGAGCTGGACATATCCATGGGATCTTGTATTACCTCAGAGTATGTTTGGTAATGGAGACAGGCAAGAATGTGCTTATGGTGCCATTGCTCGCGACGTTGACAACTGGGTTTACATCCTATATCAACGCGATGATGCTCCGGGACATAGCTTGAGCACACAGCCTTGTGACGCTGCAAATAACGTATCCAGAAACGATATAATCTTCGTTAAAGTTGAAGCTTCTACCGTAAGTGTACCTAAGGTTAATACTAAGGAATCGTTTTCTGTATCACAGAACTTCCCTAACCCTTCAGTGAACAACACAACTGTTAATGTAAATATTAACAAGAGTGCTGACATCACAATTCAGGTTACGGATCTGATTGGAAAAGTTGTTTATTCTGCTACACGCGCTAATGCGCCAACCGGAGTTAACACAATTCAATTGAATACTGCGAACTGGATCAAAGGAATGTATTTCTATACAATCCAGGTTCAAGGCGAAAAAGTAACTAAACAAATGATGGTTCAATAATCACCACCTCAATACAAAAAGAGGCTGCATCCTATTGGTTGCAGCCTCTTTTTTTTGCCTTCATTCGCGACGCGATCAGATTCAACCGGATCGTCGGTCAGACTTAAAGTAAATCAGCAAAGGACTTCAATCCCGGAGTTCTTTCAACAGTAAATCCCTCTGCATATTGGAACCCGGCCTGCCTGCCAAATTCTTGTGCTCTGGCTGAGAGAAAATCAATAAACTCTTTGGATGAAATTGCTGTGGACGGCTCAGCGGAATCAGGATTGTAAAATTGAGAGGAGAAGGCCATTACAGCCTCCATTCTTTTCGACCAAACGGGGCTTACATCAATCACAAAATCTGGTCGAATATATCTGTCTTGTATATAGTGATAAACTTTTGTGACCTTCCATTCGGTTTGAACTTCAGCATTTCTACCTTTCGTAATAATTTTCGGAAGTCCGGCCAAAAAAACAGAATCCGAAACCAGCTTGGATGAAGACCCGTGATCAGGGTGGCGATCGCTTATTGCATTACATAAAATAATTTCCGGCCTAAACTCTCTGATCATTCTGACGATAGCCAGACGACTCTCCTTATCGTTTTGAATAAAACCATCAGGCAGGTTGAGATTTTCACGGACAGATAGTCCCAGGATTTCTGATGCTTTTAAGGCTTCAGTCTCCCTGATGGCTACTGAACCTCTGGTACCCATCTCCCCTCTTGATAAATCGATAATACCAGTTTTCAAGCCTGATTGCCTGTGTAAAATCATGGTACCTGAGCAAGCGAGCTCCACATCATCGGGATGCGCACCGAATGCAAGAATGTCTAATTTCATATTTAAAATGATTCTTGTCATGAATATACAGGATATTACCTGAATTCATGCAATTGATTTTGCACAAAGGTAAAAAAGCATTCTTTACAAGATTTTATGGAGGTAATTTCCTAATTTCGAATTTCCTTTCGCAGCCTGTTGATAAAATTAAAGAAGAACCATTAAATCCTCTTATGACAATAACATTTCATGGTGCAGCAAGGACCGTTACAGGAAGTAAGCATTTAATAAACATGCAGGATGGTCGTCAGATTCTCCTTGATTGTGGATTTTTTCAGGGTCGGGGTGCTGATACAGATTCAATGAATCGACATTTTGGGTTTGACCCATCGAAAATCGATTTCCTCATTCTGTCACATGCTCATATTGATCACTCTGGAAACATTCCTAACCTCGTAAAACAAGGCTTTAATGGAAAGATAATCAGTACTGCTGCAACAAGAGATTTATGCGCAATTATGCTGGCTGACTCTGCACATATTCAGGAGTATGATGTAAAGTACTTAAATAAGCGAAGAGAAAGGGAAAACAAAGTAGCCTTAAAGCCGATCTATACAATTAAAGATGTTGCTGAGGCAATGAATTTATTTCACACCATTCCTTTTAATAAAATCAATAAAATTGATGAAGGAATTCAACTGGAATTTACCCATTCGGGACACATACTTGGTGCTGCAGGTGTCAACCTGACCCTTACTGAAAATCATAAAAGCACTCGTCTCTTTTTCTCCGGAGACATAGGAAGGTCTAATGATAAAATTCTAAAAGTGCCTGAACCATTTCATCAGGCTGACTATATCATTTGCGAATCTACCTATGGCAATCGGCTTCATGATGATCCTGAAAAAACCGAAAAAAAATTACTTGAAATTGTCACAGAAACATGTGTATCAAATAAAGGAAAATTGATTATCCCTGCATTCAGCCTGGGCAGAACTCAGGAGATTGTCTATGCACTCAACAATCTCTACAACAAAAATAAGTTGCCAAAAATAAAAGTATTTGTTGATAGCCCACTCGCAATAAGTGCTACAGGGATCATGCAAGCTCATACAGAATGCTTCAACGAAAAAATGAGGCAGACGATGATTGACGATCCCAATCCATTTGGTTTCGAAAATTTATTTTACGTCAGAAAGGCCGAGGATTCAATTCGCTTAAACGACTCTAAGGAACCAATGATTATTATTTCCGCATCCGGAATGGCTGAAGCCGGAAGAGTTAAACATCATATCAGAAACAATATCGAAAATCCGAAAAACACCATTCTGATTGTTGGTTATTGCACACAAGACAGTTTGGGAGGAAGATTGGTAAATAAAGCAGAAGAGGTAAGCATTTTCGGAAAGAAGTATCCGGTAAAGGCAAAGGTCAGAGTGCTTAACTCCTACAGTGCACATGCCGACTATGAAGAGATGCTGCAATACCTGTCATGTCAGGATCCGGCAAGAGTGCGTAAGACTTTTTTGGTTCATGGCGATTATGACGTGCAGCAAAACTGGAGAGAAAAATTAAGGGAGAAAGGTTTTAAAAATATCGAAATCCCTGAATTTAAAAGCTCCTGGACTTTAGACTAATCATGGCGAGATCTATTAACTCAAGGACATCATTCATCAAAATAAAATTTCGATTAGCCAGGACTATATAGTTTAAAATCCCACTGGAAGAAATACATGAACGCAACGATATTTCGGGAAATTAATTTTCTGATTAAAAAGGAGATCCGGCAGGAATGGAAGCAAAAGTATGCCTTTCAAGGCTTGCTATTGTATGTTGTATCTACGGTCTTTGTTTGTTACCTCTCATTCAAGCAAATCATAGATCCCCCTACTTGGAATGCATTGTTTTGGATAATCCTGCTATTTGCTGGAGTAAATGCAGTTGCAAAAAGCTTTATGCAGGAAAGTCGTGGACGTCTGCTTTATTTTTATACACTGGCGGATGCAAGATCAGTCATTATGGCGAAAACGGTTTACAGTTTACTCCTGATGATAACCTTGTCAATCATTAGTTTAATATTCTACTCATTATTTGTAGGAAGCCCGGTGGTCAATTATCCAATGTACTTTCTGGCAATGGTTTTGGGCAGTGCAGGTTTTGCTACAGTGCTTTCCATGGTTAGTGCAATTGCGGCCAAAGCCGGAAGTAATACAACTCTCATGGCTGTATTAAGCTTTCCCATACTTATTCCACTATTAATGACAACAATCCGTTTTTCCAAAAATGCAATGGACGGACTGGCATGGTCTGTTAATGTAAATTTTATGATAATTCTGGTGTCTTTGAATGCCTTGGTTATAGCCTTGTCCTATTTATTGTTTCCTTACCTTTGGCGAGAGTAAGTCATTACAAATCGAAAAAAGAATACGATTCATTTTTTAATACTTGGTTGAAATATTTAGAGTGGAGAACAAAATCGAACAGATAAAAAAAGAATGGAAAAGCAATCTTTAACATCGAAAAAAACCGCATTCATACAATGGTGGAAATGGCTGTCGGTAATCTTGATTTTCTATACACTCATTGCCGGTCTCCTGATCGATGTTCCACGCCTACCGATATTGCATGAGAGTATTCGCAATTTGTTCTTTCATGTGACGATGTGGTTTTCAATGTTGATCATGATGATTGCATCGGTTGTATATGGAATACGGTATTTAAGAAGCGGAAAAATTACAAACGATATAAAAGCTGAAAAATGTGTTCAGTCTGGAATTTTTCTGGGCATATTAGGCTTATTAACCGGAAGCATCTGGGCTAAGTTCACCTGGGGTGCATGGTGGGTTAATGACGCCAAACTAAACGGAGCTGCAGCAAGCATGCTGGTTTATCTTGCTTATGTTATTCTCCGGGGGTCAATGGACGACGAACATAAAAGGGCAAGAATTTCTGCTGTGTATTCTATTTTTGCATTTACCCTGATGATTGTATTCATTATGATTCTGCCCAGGTTGACCGATTCTTTGCATCCCGGTAATGGCGGAAACCCCGGCTTTGGCGCCTATGATCTTGATAGCGGAATGAGAACAGTCTTCTACCCCGCCGTGATCGGATGGGCATTGCTCGCAGCATGGATTACCGAAATTCGTGTCCGCATGAAATACATACATCATAAAAAGGAAAATTCATGAAATCGCTAATTTCTTTGATATTACTTTTTTGTTTTTTCTTCATGAATAGCAAGGTCTATTCTCAGGAGGAATTTCAGGTAACGGCATTAACGCATTCGGAATGCTCCATTAAAGACTTTCAGCACTCCTTGAGTGGTGGCACATTTGTACATGGAGAATCTCAACAATCAGGAACTTCATTTATTGAATTGCAAAAATTACTTCTTGATTTTTCTCCTGAGTGGTCATATTCATTTTCAGCAACTGACTCCACAATTCATCCGGGAGCAATCATGGAGGCTTCGGATCGTGGTTATGTGGAGGCAGCACAAATAATACAGGCAGGAAACCCGGGCGATCCTTCGAGCGATATCCTTTTGTTTAAAACCGATGAACAAGGGCAGCTTTTATGGAGTCGAAGAATAGATCATTACTACTCTGACAAGCCAAACTCTATACTAAATAACAGAGATGGATCAATTTATCTTGCTTCACAGGCAACGACAACGACCATCTCCCCTTCGTATTCTATTTCTCTTCTCAGATGCGACAGCGCCGGGAATGTGCTCTGGTCAAAAAGTATTGGGGGTGGCGACAATGAAATTGCAAGTAAAATTATTTTGACATCCGATGATCAATTAGCCATTGCAGGAACCAGCAGTAGTTTTAGCAGCGGAACAAGTTTTTTTCTTTGCAAACTTGACACCTCAGGCAACTACTACTGGTTCCAGACTTATTTCACCGGCCTTGCTGATACTTGTTACGGACTTTTACAGACCAATGATGGAGGCTATATGCTTACCGGAAGTGGAGGACTGGATGGGAACGATGTGCTCCTGATTAAAACAGATCAAAATGGTATGGTTCAAAATTCGCATTCATTTAATTTGGGTTTTGGGTCCAATAAAAATTTAGATAAAGGAATAAGGGTGTTAAATACCAGTGATGGAGGATATGCCATTGCCGGTGAATCAAAACAAAACGGATCTGATCTCCCATTCTTTTTTATCATCAAGCTAAGTCAGAATCTTGTAATTGAATGGTACAACACTTATGGATTTCAATTAAAAAACACCTTCGCTTCATTTCTTGAAATGGCCGATCATGGATTTTTACTTTCTGGTGGAAGGGTCAATTTCGGGACTACCGAACAACGTAATTTAATGATAAAAACTGATTCAACCGGAAATTCAGATTGCCTCCAAACGATTCTGGATTTGACTGATCAGGTTGAAAACCCCTTCTCTGCTTCGGGGAGCCCAGCTACACTTTCTACAATTACTTCACAATCAAATTTTGCATTGACTCGTGCAATTCCTGCATTCATAAGAGATACGGCTTGTTATACGCTTACAACGGTTCGTTCGATTGAAACAGCTGATTCTTTTTCAATTTTTCCGAACCCTTTTCAGCACAAATTTAATCTTGCGTTCCATAGTGATGCCCTTGATGAGCCAATTGATATTCAACTAATAGATCAAACGGGGCGTGTACTTTACAATCAAGAAAAGGTAGTTCTCACTGCCTCAGGAAATACTGAAATTCGCATACCTGATATAAAGCCCGGAATATTTTTTCTTTATCTTAAAAGCAAAGGACAAATTCTTCAAGCTAAAAAAATCATCTGTTCATATTAAATTTACAAATCAATTTCATGAAATCAAAAGTTTTGTTTCGCTTACTCTCTATTCTGCTTCTGCTCGTTTTGAATAACACATGTGCACTGGCCTCTGATGTTGAAATGGCAGATCTGATGCGTTCCAACGGAATGATTTATGTCGTGATTGCAGTTTTATGCATCATTTTTACCGGGATACTTGCCTTCTTGTTCATTATCGAAAGACGTTTGAAAAAGCTTGAAAAAAGCGAAGAATAACTCTAATAAACTCAGAAATTCTTCACCAGAACATCTTAATTCCTTGCCTTTTTAATACTACCTTTGCGTAGGAATTAAGTGTAAAAACAATGAAAAAATCTCATATTATAGCCATTGTCGTAATTGCTGTTGCCATCGCTGCCATAATGAGTACGGTAGCCGATTCCAGTACTTATGCATCCTTCAGAACGGCTTTGGAGAACCCTGACAGAACATACCATGTTGTGGGGCACCTCAATAAAGATATGCCGCAGGAGTATCATCCCGAAAAAGACGCTGATCTCTTTTCATTTTATCTAAAAGACAATGAAGGGGTAGAAAAGAAAATCTTATTACAAAAAGCAAAGCCGCAGGATTTCGAAAAGTCGGAACAAATTGTTGTCATTGGTAAAATGGAGGGCGATGAATTTGTGGCTAAAGAAATTTTGATGAAGTGCCCTTCCAAGTACAATGACCCAAAATCTGACATCGAGAATATGTCAGGCTCTTGAATTAACACGAATTTTTCACCTCTATATTATAATTGTTAATGGATATCGCCTACATAGGTGAAGAACTGATTTGGGGAAAGCTAGGCAACATGTTAATCATGCTTGCATTTACTGCATCGCTTCTGTCATCATTTTCCTACCTCATTGCCCTTCGCACCGGTGAAAACTCATGGAAAACTATCGCCAGGAGTTCATTTGCTGTTCACACGATTTCAATCTTTGGAATCATCGGCCTGATTTTTTATTTGGTCGTAGGCCATCGTTTCGAATACCACTATGTTTGGGAGCACAGCAACACTGCCATGCCATTGAAATACATTTTCGCTTGCTTTTGGGAGGGACAAGAAGGCAGTTTTTTACTATGGATATTCTGGCATGTAATTCTTTCCTGGATCATAATCTTCTCAGCAAAAGAATGGGAAAATGGTGTTTTGTTCATCATCTCCCTCGTTCAGGTATTTCTTACTTCAATGATTCTTGGAGTCGTAATATTTGGCCATAAAATCGGAACTAACCCTTTTATCCTGCTTCGTGACCATCCGGATTTTGCGGATCTCCCTTTTATTAAGTTGCCTGATTATTTAAGCAGGGTACACGATGGACGTGGACTCAATCCTCTTCTGCAAAATTATTGGATGACCATTCATCCACCAACTTTATTCCTAGGCTTCGCCTCTACCGTCGTGCCATTTGCATTTGCGATGGCAGGACTTCTAAGAAAAAAATATTCGGAATGGATAAAGCCGGCCTTACCCTGGGCATATTTTGGAATAATGATTTTAGGCACCGGAATTCTGATGGGTGCAGCCTGGGCATATGAATCATTGAGCTTTGGTGGGTTCTGGGCATGGGATCCTGTTGAGAATGCTTCTTTGGTTCCCTGGATGACTCTCGTAGGACTTGGTCATGTTATGCTCATTAATAAGCATCGCGGCACAGCATTAGTTTCTTCGATTGCACTATCCGTCATCACTTTCTTTTTCATCTTATACTCGACATTTCTCACACGTAGTGGTGTACTGGGAGACTCTTCTGTTCATGCATTCACTGATTTAGGAATGAGTGGGCAGTTGGTAATTTATATGTTATTTTTCCTTGCATTCGCAGGAATATTAATCTTCATCAATAGAAAAGGACTTAAAAATTCCAGCCCTGAAGAACATTTCTCTTCCAGAGAATTTTGGATGTTCATTGGAATGCTTGTGCTGCTTATAGGAAGTTTGCAAATCACTTCGACAACTTCAATTCCTGTATTTAACAAATTATTCGGCACTAACAGAGCCGCACCGGTGGATGTCATAGAACACTATAACCGCTGGCAAGTGCCTGTGGCAATTATGGTGTGTTTGCTATTAGGCATAGGGCAATATTTTAGATACAAACATTCTGAATGGAAACAGGTTTGGAAAAAAATATTTCCGGCATTTGTCATTTCACTGATTATTACCCTCTCTTCAATATTTGTTTTAGGACATTACCCGATACCCTATTATGTTCTTCTGTTCTCGTCAGTTTTCGCTGTACTCGCTAATTTAGACTATGTAGTTCGGACCTTGAAAGGGAAGATGAATAATTCAGGTGCATCTATTGCTCATATTGGAATTGGATTGATTCTACTTGGAGCATTAATTTCCAATTCAACGAAAGATGTTATCTCAAGAAACATAAAGAACATAGATCTCGGTAAAGATTTTCCTAATAAAGAGAACATCCTGATTGAATACAGAAACGATACCTTGCCTATGGGTGACTATCATGTTACCTATTCTGCAAAGGAGCAGATTGGAGTAAACGTGTATTATACCATCGAATATTTCAAAGTAAATCCACAGACCGGAAAGAAAGAAAAGGCATTCGATTTGAAGCCATTTATTCAATTGAATGAACGAATGGGAAATGTTGCTGAACCTGCCACCAAACATTTTTTGGGGAAAGACATCTACACGCATATTACCTATGCTGAGCTCGATAAGCCTTCCGGAGAAAAAGCTAATGAAGATTATCTGGAACCAACTCAAAAAAGCATTTCCATTGGAGATACTATTGACTCCAGTAATAGTTTTATCATTCTTGAAGGGCTTAACAGAAATGTTGATAAAGAATCACTACACCTGGAGGATAAAGATATCGCTGTTGGCGCCACACTAAAAATAATTGACGTCAACAATAAAATCTATTCGGCTGAACCCATATTTTTGATACGTGATTTTAGCATTTATAACCAAGACGCAGAAATTCCTGAACTGGGACTCAAGATCAGCTTTGATAAAATTGATCCGGCGACTGGCAAAATAGAGCTTTCAGTATTTGAAAAAAAGAGCAACAAGAGGAATTTTATCATAATGAAAGCTATTATATTCCCTGGAATAAATATACTTTGGATTGGTTGCCTTCTTATGATGATTGGTACGTTTATCGCCATTCGTAAACGAATTCTTCAAAGGACACCGGCAAAAAATAATTAAAAGACCATGAAAATCGTCCTCATTGGTACCGGAAACGTTGCAATGCATTTGGGGCCTGCATTGGTTAAAGCTGGTCACAAACTTGTTCAGGTGGTCGGGCGCACTGAAAAGCACAGCAAATTTCTCGCTAATAAATTAGATTGTGATTTCACCATTGAAAAGGAGAAAATATACGCTAAAGCCGATGCATACATTATTGCATTACGAGATGAGGCTATAGGTCACTATGTAAAACACATTCCGTCTGAGGCAAAATTAGTGGTGCACACTTCCGGTTCTGTAAGTTCAAAAATTCTTGCCACATCGACCAAACATTTTGGTGTCTTATATCCTTTGCAAACCTTTTCTATTGGCCGAAAAATTAATTTTAAGGATATTCCACTCTGTCTCGAAGCAAATACAGAAAGCGCCAGAAAAAGACTCCAAACTCTTGCTAAGTCTATCAGTATAAATATTCATTGGATAAATCAGGATCAACGGCACACAATTCATTTGGCAGCAGTTTTTGCAAATAACTTTAGTAATCATCTTTTCAGTTTGGCTGAAGATTTACTTAATAAAAAAGGAATATCATTTGAATTATTACGACCGCTTATTGCAGAAACATCAGCTAAAGTTCAAAATAGTTCGGCACATCAAATGCAAACAGGTCCTGCCAAAAGAGGAGATGCAGAAACAATTAACAAACACTTGGCCTTACTAAAGAATAAACCGGAGCTACGTCACATTTATGAAATCCTGACCGGAAGTATACAAAAGCACGACGGTCCTCTTTTATAATATATTAATATAAATTTTATTATGACAGAAAATTTTAAAGTCAAACTACGTTCTATCAGCTGTCTGGTTTTTGATGTAGATGGTGTTCTGACTGATGGCTCCTTGCTTGTCATGCCAACAGAACTTCACCGCACAATGAACATCAAAGATGGCTATGCCATGAAAGCAGCCATGAATGCAGGATACAGGGTGTGTATAATTTCAGGCGGAAAATCCGAAAGTGTGAGAAAAAGACTTTCTGATCTTGGAATTAAAGATATCTACTTGGGCATTGAGAACAAAAAAGAAATTTTAAAAAAGATCATGGAAGAAGGAAAACTTCAATCTTCAAATATCTTGTATATGGGAGATGACCTGCCGGATTATGAAGTAATGCAAATCTCGGGTCTTCCATGCTGTCCGGCAGATGCATGTCCGGAGATTAAAGCACTATCGATTTATATTTCAACCCAAAAAGGCGGACAAGGTTGTGCCCGCGATGTTATTGAACAAGTAATGCGCTTGCATAATAAATGGCCGCATTCAATTCGCCCCGGTACTTTATGATCCTTCCCTTTTTAAGACTTATAAGGTTTTCAAATTTGTGCATAATTGCATTGACACAAATATTAATACGG
>Ga0154020_10005176_pt1 | contig 15455 bp, 17 predicted proteins | sample Klosneuvirus_201_FD_109709 | JGI IMG/M metagenome (GOLD analysis project Ga0154020, IMG submission 109709) | Active sludge microbial communities from wastewater, Klosterneuburg, Austria - Klosneuvirus_20160825_MG | ecosystem: Engineered > WWTP > Aerobic digester > Activated sludge | place...
ATAATAATAGAGGCGAAGAATGAAATGCCATAGACAGCCAAAATTCCTGGAAAATAAATCAATACAGATTACCAATGTTTTGGAGGTTCGTCTGGCCCCCCTTCACTGGAACCGTATCAAGCTCTGCGCCTGGCAGCGTCGGAGAACCTATTCGACGATTACCCGGTACTGCGTGTTGAAATTGGCGCGCAAATGTGCGTTGCGGTGGACGCCAAAAATGCAAGTGGCAACCGAATCTGTCCGCAGGGGATTGAATATTGCGCAGGATATGCATCGGCATATGATGTGTCTTTACGGCGAGGATGAGAAACTCATTCGTTTGGCCGCTATGGATTTGGGTATAACAATCACTGCTTTTGTGCGGCTGGCAATAGAACTCTATCTGCCATTACTGGCTATGGAAAAACGGAGCTGGCGCAACATCATTGCTACCGATTTGACTTGGGAAGGCATTCGTTTCATAGAATCCGTCCAGATTTTTGCCGTGAATGGCGGCCCGTGGCCCTGCGCGCGCGACCTGCACTGCCAGCCGTTCGGAATCGACAGCTATTGGTAGATCGAATGGGGCACACCAGCAATAAAATAACTTGGCACCGCAGAGAAATACCCCGCAATGCGCGATGCAGAAATTTGCGCAAAAAACAATCCTCACCGTGGTACTTATGGGTTTCTCGGTCTTCGCGGCCGAAAAAACGAAAATCTACAAGGGCGCTTGGTTTGATATCAGCTATCCATCCACCTTCAGCGTACAGCCATCGATAAAATCGGAAAGTATCACGGGCAAATATGAAAGCGCCTTTTTTGTTTCGCCTGACAAAACCGTGCGCTTCTATATTTTCTCGCCGCAGTGGGCGGGCGAAAATGCTGACATTGCCGTAAAAAGCACCGACAAAGCGGCAGTCACCGAAAAAACCGAAAAGGCCAATGGCATGACCAGACGCTATTTCACGATTCAGTCCAAGTCCGAGGGCTTCACGCGCTCGTACGTGGAAACCACAAATGAAGATGCAACGGTGCGCTGGGTGATTGGCATAGAGTACGCCAATAAAGAGGCGTATGAAAAGTATAAATCCGCCTACCTGAAATTCAAGAAATCGCTGCGCCAGTTTGCGGATTGATAGGACTGCCCACCGGGTCACAAAACACAAATTCCGGCCAAAAGTTCCGCATTTTTCTGGCGAAAAACGCTCCATGAACAGGCCGGGGACGGCCAGCTCTCGGTCGGAATTCATGTTTTGCACATATTCAGATGAGTCTTTCACAGAACCCGCCGCGCACTCCCATTGGCGAACAAGTGTTCATTTTTACTATACAAACTGACACCAGCCATTCTGCTGCCTGATGGACATAGACTTTCTCATGCACAGCCTCTACACGCGGCTTTTGCCTGAAAGTTTTCGCTGGAATTTCGGCGAAAACCTGTATAATGTCTACACGCAGACCCGGCGCAAGGCGTCGGGCGCACGTCTCGGCAGTGCGTTCCTGGGTGACATCACAGTCAAGTATCTCGAATGGGGCCGCCCGCAATTGCCGAAGCTCTTGCTGTTGCATGGTTTCGCCGACAGCAAAGACGGTGTGCTGCCGTACGCCAAAGAGCTGTCGCGCCGCTTTCACGTGATTGCGCCCGATCTGCCGGGCTTCGGTGACAGCGAAAAACCAGCGCGCGTTACTTACAGTCTCGATCAGTTTGAAAGCTGGATCACGCGCTTTGCCGATAAGATGCACTTCGACCGCTTTGTCATGGCGGGGCATTCGCTGGGTGGTGCGATTGCGGCCGAACTCGCGAGCAAAATTCCGCAGCGCATACAGCGCCTGATTCTGATCTCGGCCGCGGGTCTGGTGCCGACGAATGACGGCGACAACATCTACGAACGCATTCTGAACGGCCACAACCCGTTTGAGGTCTCGTCGTATGACGACTTCCGCGAATTCTTCAACCTGATTTTCAGCGACCCGCACAAGGCGCCGCTGCCGGTGAAGAACTATCTTTACATGCGCTTCGTGTCGAACCGCAACTGGTACCACAAAATTTTCCTCGATATGATGGGTGACATCTCCAACGAAGATTTTATCGACCAGCGCAAACAAGAGCAGGTAAAAAAATTCGAGGCGATCAGCACACCGACGCTGATCGTGTGGGGCAAATACGACGGATTTTTCCCCGAATCGATCGGCACCTGGATGCACCGCACCGTGCGCGATTCGCGCTATGCGCTCATCGAAGAGGCGGCCCACATGGCGCCGATGGAACAGCCGGACAAACTGGCTAAACTGACCTTGTCATTTTTGAATAGCTGATTTTGCCGTGGCGCTGCGCGCCACGGCAAAATCAGCAAGAATATTGACATCCTGCGAAGGCACTATCCGATGTGCCCATGCAAACTAAATATTTAGTGCTGATAATTTCAGCTTCTCTCGCATTCGCCAGCTGCAAACGTGGAAAAGCCGGAGCAACCGCGGCCACGTCCGAGGCCACGGTGCTAACGCCCGATAAAATCGATGAAAACAAAGCCATTGCCGTCGGCGATCTCAAACGCGCCTATTTCGCCTGGAACGGTCGAACTATCTCGGTCTACGGTTATCCGTCATACATGGCCGACAAAGGTACAATAGCCAAAGATATCAGCCTGACGCCGGCGCCCTTCAGCCGCTACGTGCTGAGCTGCGAACTGGCGGCGCCGGTTACCGAAACACCGGGCTTACGCGACAAACCGATGGTGCTCAAAGGCGTCGTCAAAGATAGTCCGTATGACACGGTGAACCTCGGCGGCTGCCAAATGGTTTCGAGCGGCGAGGCAGCAACGGTCGCACCTAACCCCGGCGTGGCACCGGATCAACCGATGAACGCGGCAGAATTCGTCACGGCCTACAATGCCTGGAAAGGCAAAAAGGTAACCGTGAGCGGCAGTTACCATTCGACCACCACTTCGACAACATCGTATGGAAAAACCATCCGTGTCGATCTCACCGATGCGCAGGGCAACAAGGCCGTCGGCGCCGAATTCGCAATCGACCCCTCTGACAAGCTCGTGAACAACCGTGACGGTGTGCAGATGAAGTGCACGATCAAGGGCACGGTATTCGACACGGTGAATCTGGCCGATTGCCAGCTGCTAAACCGCTGATTCCGGGAAGCTCATGGAGTGCTTTGCACTCCATGAGCTTCCCATAAAATACCCTGTGCTGATTTACTGGGACGCCAATGCGCTCGCTTCGCGGCATGCCACCGGCATCGTCGTCTATGGCTCATACCTGCTCAAAGCCCTGCAGCAATATGACGATCTCGAATTCATCGGCCTCTTGAAACTCAGCCGCCTCAAACGGAAAAAATACCTGCCGCGCCACGCTGACCTGCGCACACACCTCTATATCCCCCCTTTCAGCGACTGGTTTCTAAAGAAAAATGCCGTCTACCACGGCATCGATTTTAAGGTACCTAACACGCACCGACTGCCGCGCGTGGTGACGATTCACGACCTCGGTGTGTTTGAAAAAGACCTGAGTGATCCGCGCTTCCAGGCGGCGGGCATCGAATACAACACTTACCTCATCAACAAACTCAAACCCGACCGCATTATTGTCCCGACAGACTTTGGCCGCGACCACATGCTGCATTATTTTCCGCACACGCGCGATATCATTCGCGTGATACCACACGGTTCAGAGCAGGCCCTTGCCACCGCCGAACACGAACCATCAATGCCTCTGGACACGAATGCGATCACCCCCTTCATTCTCTGCCCGGGTTCTGTCGAGAAGCGCAAGAACGGCGAACGCCTGATCGAAGCGGTCGAGCTGTCGCGGTGTGTGCAAGAAAGGCGGATTCACCTCGTCTTCGCGGGCGGCATGGGTTACGATCACGAATCCATTCGCCGCCGCGCCGCCGCCTCTCCGCTGGCGGAAAAAATTCACTTTTTCACGGGGCTAAGCTCCCGGTCGCTGCAGGCACTCTACAAATCTGCGCTGTTCACGATTTATCCATCGGTGTTCGAAGGTTTCGGTTTACCCATCGTCGAAGCCTTTGCGCTGGGGAGCCCGCTCATCACTGCCAACATCGGTGCAATGGCCGAAGTCGCGGCCGAGGCGGCATTGACCGTTGATCCGTATTCAGCCGAAAGCATCAGCGCAGCAATCGACAAATTCGCCGACAGCGGACTTCTGCGCGAAGAATACCGCGCGAAAGGCGTGCACCGCGCACACCACTTCAGCTGGAAAGATGCGGCAGCGCTGACGCGCGATGTGTATCTGGAGTTAAAATCATGACTTATGACATGTTTCCCTTCTTTAACGAGCTCGAACTGCTCGATATTCGCCTGAACGAACTCGATGCGGTGGTCGACGTTTTCATTCTCGCCGAATCACGGCACACTTTCCAGAAAAAGCCGAAGGATCTCGTGTTCGAAAAGCACAAAGACCGCTTTGCAAAATTTTTACCCAAGATCCGCCATGTTGTTGTCGATGAATTACCGGGTTTTTTCTACAAATGGCGCCGCCCCTCGGCGTGGGATGTCAGCGACTTCCAGAAAGGCCAGGTCGTGCGCGGGCTGTTCGACGCCAAAAGCGGCGACACGCTGATATTTTCTGACGTCGATGAAATCCCAAAGGCCAGCGCGGTGCGCACACACGCCGGGCACAGCAGCGTTTCGGTATTCGAGCAAAGGCTCTATGCATATTACCTCAACAACATCTGCACTGACTACGACACACACGGGCAGACCTGTGTTGCGCAGTATAACCGCGACGGGCTTGGTTGGTGGCGCGGCTCAGTGATGCTCGATTTTGACTCTTTTAAATCTATCGGCAAATCGATCAAAAAAATGCGCCTGCTGCATGACCGTACAGATGTCAATGTGATACCCGATAGCGGCTGGCACTTTACATCGATCGGCGACGTGGAGCGTATTGCTCTCAAACTCGAATCGTATGAGCATTCCGAAGCAAATACCGACGAAACAAAAAATCCGGCGGCGATGAAGAAGCGCATCCAGGAAGGGAAAAGTATATTCGTCGATAACAACAGCCTGCACAAAATTGTGCCGCTCGATGGAACATTCCCGCAATACCTGGTGCAAAACCAGGAAAAATTCCGCCAAATTCTGGGATGAGTACAATCGCCCAAACGCCTGAGCCGCCCTATTACGCGGTTACTTTCACCAGTCTGCGCAGTGACTTCACCGAGGGATATGAACACACGGCAGAACGCATGCTCGAACTCGCTGCCGAGATGGATGGTTTTCTCGGTGTCGAAAGCGTGCGCGGTGCGGACGGTTTAGGCATCACCGTCTCTTACTGGCGCGACGAGACTGCGATCGTTGCGTGGAAAAAGCAGACGAAGCACGCGCAGGCACAGCAAAAGGGAAAAAGTCTGTGGTATAATGACTACGTCGTGCGTATTTCGCGGGTAGAGCGGAGTTATACCCTTTCAGATTCAACGAGTTAAAACAGACGGCATTTTTCCAGCCGCCTGCTAGTGCCATTTCTCAAAATGAGCATATTGCCGCACGAACGCGGCATCGAATTTGCCGCCTTCCACACGGTTGCGCAGATTGTCGATCATGGCAAACGCGCTGTCAGACCCGGCCATATTCTTCACCGAATCGGGCAAAGAACCGCCCGGGTCAGAGCGCACCGTCAGTTCGAGCAGCGTGCGTTTGCCCTTCGACACCGGCTTAAAATACCAGTTGATACGCATCAGCGGCATGCGCACCCGGTCGGGATGCGGCGGGGCCAGCGGATGCGTGGTTTCGCGATCGTTCATGCGCAGCGCGCGATTCTTTTCATCGATGGTAATTTTCGAGTAAGCCACAAAGTCGCGGTCTTGCAGCGGCCATGGCGCTTTAACTGCGTAGTAATAAACACACTCGGTATCTTTTTTTCTTTCCAGAATTTTTAGTTCCTTGAAATTCGGGTCCCAGTCTTTAAAAGACGATAAGTCCTGCAGCACCGAAAGTATGTGTAAGAGCGGCGCATTCACCTGCGCGCGGACACGAAACTCAAGCAGATTACTGCCGGGCACTTCGCGCTTGTGAACGACAACTCCCTTTTTCTCTACGCTGAGCATCCATTCTGAGACATTGCCATCGGCGCTCAACAAGAACGGCAAACAGAGGAGAATAATCGCGCGGAATTTTAGCATTTTCTCTCCGGTACCGGCCCGGTACGCAGATACAATGATTGAAACAGTCGCTCATGGGCGTCAATCACTTCAGGACACCTCGAAAAAAGCCGCGATTTCGCCCCGCACGGGCGAACAGAAAATCAGAAACTGGCCGCTTCGGCCACTCGCGTAGTTTTGCCGCAGGCAAAATTAGCGTTTCTGATTTACTGGCGGCGTTTTTCGAGGCGGCCTTCATTTACGGGTCTCAATTCATCCGTGCAGAACTTTCCTAAGCTGATTTACACTGTGTGCACGGTTAAAAGCCATCTCTCATGGCCGCCAGCACGGAAAGTTTTGACCGGGTGATCGTTACCGCATTTTGGAACAACTGCGATTTGTCCGAGCGCTTCATCCGTACCCTCGCGAGCAGATCGGCAAAATCATGGCACCTGATCGTCATCGATAACGGTTCGAGCGATGATACGCCGGCCTTAAAAAAGCTACTGCGGCAGCTGCAAATTCCGCACACCTGGCTCGCGAACAAGAAAAATCTGGGCTGTGCAAAGGCCTGGAACCAAGGTGTGCGCCTGGCGCTTGAGAAGAGAGCGAAACTCATCGGCGTGGTGAACAATGATCTCAAGTTCTCACAGGGCTGGGATATCGGCCTCCTCGATTTTTTTGCGACTCACGGCAAAACATTCCCCGTGGCAAGTCCTTACACCGATGAAAATGGCGAAACAGGGTTTGAAGACAGAGCGCAACGTTTTATGGCCAGAAGCTGGAACCGCCACCACTTCCGCAAGAAAATGGGTTCCGAAGCGCTGTTCATTCTGCCGGCGGTATTCGAAAAAGTTGGTCTATTTGATGAACGCTTCTTTGTTACGTACGAAGATGCCGATTTTTTTGTGCGGCTGCGCGGTGCCGGCATACAACCCGTGACGATCGGCAGCAGCGTGCTGTTTCACCAAAGTATGGCCAGCCGCAAAAAACTACCGGGGCCATTCGAGCTCGAAAGCCGGGGTAAATTCGTCGAAAAATGGGGCAACGACGAGATGCTCTCCGAACTCCGTTTCCGGCCACCCAAATGGCTAAGAAAATTCCGGCGGCTCAAAGACCGGCTGGGGCTGATCTGATCAATCGCCGGCTTTAACAACGCGAACCTGTGTCATATCTTCGCGGCTGCCAGCAATTCCCTGCGCGCAGATTTTGTAATCCCGCCCCGGCAACAGCACCTTGTAGTAGTTTTCCATCGCCACAGGATCGGGTGTCAGCATTTTGTGGTACAAATGGTGCTGGATCGCGATCGAGCGAGACCCAGCAACTTCTGCCCCGCTGTTGCGCGCGCGCACAAACAGGTCGCCGTCCTCACCCCAATAGTGCTTATATTCTTCGTTATAACCGTTCACCCGTCGCAATAGCTGATTGCTGATCGAAAAATTCGAACCGAGCAAATCGGGAACTTTGTTGCGTCCGAGAATGCTGCGCAACCATTTCGGCCCGATACGAATGACGCGATTCGGATCTTCAACATCTTTTTTGAGCGCGGCCCTGATCAACCGCCATGGCAGACCGTGATTCAGCTGCGTGGCGTTTTCTTCATTGTAAGTTTGCGTCACCCACGGCCCGAGATTCACACGACGCCCCATAAACAGCAGATTATCTGTTCCGACATGCTGCCTCACATGGTCTTCGACGAAGCGCCGGTGCGCGACGGTATCATGGTCGACGTTAATCACGACCGGAAACTCTGCAGTATCGAGTGAGCGCCACACATGGTTCACAATCTGTGCCTTGCGGTAGCCCACATCGGGGTGCCAGAAGTGCGTGATCGGTTGCCGCAAAATTTTTCGGTATGCGTCGATCTTTGCCTTGGTTTCGCCGCGAGAACCATCGTCGGCGATGAAGATCTCAAAATTCTGGTAGGATTGATTTTTGTACGAAGCCAGACAGATGCCCAGAAACGCGGGATTGTTATACGTGACAATAACAACTGCAGCGCGCTTCATCTTTTCATACGGCTTTGCGGCCGACGACGACGAACGAGTCTGTTCTGTCGGCCACCAGCTCTTCACACAGCACTACATCCAGTTTAAGAAACTGAAAGACTTCTTTTATGTCGGCAGCCAGCCAGACATGGTGGTGAATCGATCCCGTGCGCGCGAGATCTTCTTTCGCAATGTGGCGGTAATGCTCCGGGACACCACCCGCAGCGGTGACGTTCATAATCCACTCATCGACATGCGTCGTGTCGTCATCGGGTACACCTTTCTCGAAATCTTCAATCAGGTGCCCCAGCGTCGTGCGTTCGCGTAGACGATCACTGGTGCGCTCTTTGTGCGGCAAAAACAGGACCAGGTGCCCGCCCGGCGCAAGCACACGAATCCACTCTGTGAGCGCGCGCAGTGCATTGCCGATGTGCTCGAGCGTGTGCTCGCTCAGAATAAAATCGAATGCGCCATCGGCAAAGGGTATTTCTGCCGCCGGAAAATAGGCCTGCGCAATCGATTTGTCATGGCCATGCGCTTCGTAGCCGTCGGTGAGCAGCGTTCGCGAAACCGGCGCAATCGTGCGCGCACCGACGCCGATTTCGAGGCCTATACCCCGCGGGGGATTAGAGAAGCGGGAAACGATGGCACGGCTGTGCGGCCGGCGCAGGTGTTTCTGGAATTGTTTATAGATCGCCTTAGGCCCGCGTTCGCGCCACAGGCCTTTGAAGTAAAACCAGTATTCCGAACGCGGAAAGGTAAAATCCGCAATGGCCAGCATTTTCTTTGCGTTCACGTCGTTCCAGCGACCGGCTTAGGCCCGGAGCTGGAACGACCTATTTTATTTACGCCGTGTTACGGACACCATTTTAGACTGCATGGCGAAACCCAAGATTCTCATTTCCGATAATCTCGACCAGGACGGCGTGGATATTCTGAACGCATCCGGTCTGTTTGACGTTGACTACCGCAAGAAGACGAGCCGCGAAGAACTCGAAGCGGTCATCGGCGAAGTCGAAGGCCTCGTTATCCGTTCGGCCAGCAAGGTCGACAAGGCGCTCGTAGAGAAGGCGCAGAAGCTGAAAGTTGTCATCCGCGCCGGCGTCGGTGTCGACAACATCGACATTCCGGCCTGCTCGCAAAAGGGTATCGTCGTCATGAACGCGCCGGCGGGCAACTCGATCTCTACCGCCGAACAGGCGATAGCGATGATGTTTGCACTCGCGCGCAAACTGCCACAGGCACACGGTTCAATGAAGCAGAAAAAATGGGAAAAAACCAAATTCCAGGGCAGCCAACTGACCGGCAAAACACTGGGTGTCATCGGCCTCGGCCGCATCGGTAAAGAAGTGGTGAAACGCGCTAAAGGCCTGCAGATGAAAGTCCTTGGCTTTGACCCCTACATCCCCAGCGAAAACCTGACCTCGCTCGAAATTGATCTCGTCCCGATTGATACAATCCTCAAGAATGCGGATTTTATCACTGTGCATACACCACTCACTGACGCAACCAAAGGTCTCGTGAACGAAAAAAATCTTTCACTGCTGAAACCCGGCGTGCGCCTGATCAACTGCGCGCGCGGCGGCATCTATGACGAAGCTGCAATTGCGAAAGGCGTTAAAGAAGGTATCATCGCCGGCGCGGGCCTCGACGTGTTCATGGAAGAACCGCTGCCTGCGACATCAGAACTCTATGACCACGATGACATCATTCTGACGCCACACCTCGGCGCGTCGACCGACGAAGCGCAGATCGAAGTGGCTAAAGAGAGCGCCGAGTCGATGGTCGCATATTTCAAGAACGGCGTCGCCCGTAACTCGCTGAACTTCCCGACGATCGACCCCACATCAATGGACGCGCTCGCACCCTGGTTCGCACTCTGCGAACAGGTCGGCTCTTTTGTCGGCCAGATCATGAAGAACCCGATCAAAGACGTGGAAATCAGCTACCGCGGTGAATTCACCGCACTCAATCTCGCTCCGCTCGAAATTGCGCTCACTAAAGGTTTGTTGTCAGTCGCAATGGGTGATGAAGTGAATCTCGTCAATGCACCGATTCTCGCGAAAGAACGTTCGCTGCGCATTACCGGCCGCAAAGACGACAAAACGGAAAAAGAATCCTCCGTGCTGAAACTGACGGTATATGACGAAAAAGAACGCCTGTCGCTCAAGGCCGCAGTGGGTGCCACCGGCGGTATTATCACCGAACTGAACGGCAATGTAATCAAGTTGAAGCCAGAAGGCAACCTGCTCTATATTCTGAACACCGACACACCGGGTGTGGTGGGCAAACTCGGCACTCTTCTCGGTGAGCACAGCATCAATATCTCGAGCATGGAATTGTCGCGCGCTACCAAAGGCGGCGAAGCACGTACATTCCTGGGGCTCGACGATGAGATACCAAAAGCCCTGCTCGAAACGATCCGCCAGAAAGAATTTATTGTAGAGGCGCGCTTCATCAAGATTTAGACCACGTGGCACTGCGCTCTGCGTTAGGTCGTTTTTTCCGCCGACTGGCGGATTTTTTTGACCGGCGCGCGGAGCAAACACCGCATGGCACGCGTTTCCTGCGTGCGTATGCCGGCACTCCTCTCGAAATCGATTTTTTTGCGTTCGGCATTCTCTTTATCGGAGTGCTGATCGGCGGAATCACAATTCATGGACTCGCTTTTGCACATTGGGTGCTGTTACTGGCATTGGTGCTATCTTCGGGTGCATGGCTGATTTTCTACTCTGCCCACTGGAGCAAAGAAAGGCGTTCCCTACTGATCGCCGCACTGCTGGTTTTGTCCGTCGCTACTGCCTCAGAGCGTCTATTCGCATTGTTTGCCCTCATCGCGCTGGAATTTCTGCTGCTCGCTGCGCACCTCAGGCATTACCAACGCGCCGAAAATCTGCGCAACGTCATTGCGGTGCTGCTGTTCTGCTTCGTCGCCTATGAAGGATTTTCCGCGGTCATCGCACTGCAGCGTAATGCAATGCTGGGTATCAGCTCACAGGCAAAACTTACGTGCGGTGCAGGAGTTTCAAGCCGAGTCGCCTGCCGCGCCGGCACTGCGCGCTTCGACGTGCCCGATTTCTGGCAAGGCGGAGAAGGCAGCAATCTGATTCAGGACTTGCAGTCGGTCGCGGCTCTAAAAACCTATCAGGACAGCGCCACCGACAACAAGATCAGCTTTGGCGCGTTCTCTGCACCGGCAGAGAATATTATTGCCTCGCTGCGCAAATTTTTCGAAGCGCAAAAGGCTTTTTTGCGCAGCCGCGTGCCCAATACGGCACGCGGGGCAAACCAGCCTCCCTTGATGATTCAACCGGTCATGCAGGCACCCGACGTCGAATTGCACACAGTTACCTACGTCAGTTCGGTCAAACCCGGTTATCTCGGAGAAGAAAACGAATCAACCGCAATCCTTTTGCTGCACCGGCGCGGGGACGTGACATGGCTCTTTATTCTCGACGGCAATGACTTCTCGGGGCGCGAATTTCTGCTGCACCGGATCATCAGCGGCTTCAAATGAAAGAAAAATTTATTGAATTTAATGCGCGCTGCGCGCGCATTAAATTCAGATTTTTCAGGCAGCCCCGCGTCTCATCAACTGCGCGCAGTTGAAGCGGTGGAACGGCCGAAGCCGGCCCACAACAGCAAAATAACGAGCGGTATCGCCAGCAAATTCAGATTCTGCCAGCCCATCAGCTGGTGCAGTTTGCCCGTCATCGAAATCGCGGCTGCTGAACCGGCAGAGATGATAAATTCATTCAGCGCCTGCGCTGAACTCTGGTGCTCTGCCGCAATCGACGCCGTCAGCATCTGGCTCGCCGAGACGAACAAAAAATTCCATCCTACCCCAAGAAACACCAGCGACAGAAGAAAATGCCAGTAACCATGGCCTAAAAAATTCACACCAATGCACGCGGCGAAACACAGCGCACCGACCGTAATCACCGGGCGTGCACCCCAACGTGCAATCAGGTGCCCCGTAAAAAACGACGGCACGAACATGCCGAGTACATGTGCGCGAATCACGTCCGTTGTCGCCTCAAAGCCCAGATGGTGGTGGTGCATCGCCAGCGGTGTCGCAGTCATCAGCAGTACCATGATGATATACGCCCCGGCGCCCAGAAACACCAAACGGTAGAAACCTGCATCGCGCAACAGAAACTCCAGCGATTCACGCACCGGGCGGCGCACGACTGCAGATTGGGGAAAACGTATTTGTAAGAGTGTGATTACAGCCATCAGATACAACGGCAGCAGAAGCAGATAACCTCCGGCAAAAGTATGCCCTGGAATTAGCGGTGCACCGAGGCGCGTGAGCGACGGCCCGATAAAAGCCGCAAACACTCCGCCGACCAGAACGAGAGAGATAGCCTTCGCGCGTTTATCCGCAGGCACAATTTCGACCGCTGCAAAGCGCAGGTAGTTCGTGAACGCAAACAGCACGCCGAGAAGAGCTGCACCGCCGAGAAACAGCGGAAATTTTTCCAGCACAATACCCGCAACCATGACAACCGCCCCGATGGCCCCCGCCGCCAGAGCGGTAAAAAACCCCAAGCGCCGGCCATAGCGCGCCATCAGAAAAGACGCGGGCATCGTCATCGCGAGCGCCGATAAAACCGCCAGCGACGAAGGCCATGTCGACACGGCTTCATCATTCGTCAGCGCAAGACTGATGAGCGCGCTGCTGGTCGTGAGGTGAATACTGCCCGCCTGAAAGACGGCCTGGCAGAGGGCGAGCAGCGCAACGGGACGCATCAGGCCTCCGTGCGCAAAAGCAGCACGACTGCCTGACACACCACCGCGCGCGATTCGCCCACCGCATCGACCTGTTCATTGCTGCGACCCTTGATGCTGACCTGCGAGGCCTCAATGCCAGCCAGCAATGCGACCGATACGCGAATCTGTTCACGTACCGGCGTGATACGGGGCATTTCGCAAATGATATTGCAGTCGATATTGCCGATTTTGTATGCGGCGGATTTCATGCGTGCTATGGCAAACTCCAGAAATTCGCTACTTTTTCTCCCCCGGTTCTTTTCGTCCGAAGGCGGAAAATGGTGGCCGATATCATAGTCGCCGAGCGCGCCGAAAATTGCATCGGTAATCGCGTGCAGCAGCACATCGGCGTCAGAATGCCCGACAAGAGAAAACGGTGCGGGAATTCTTACTCCGCCGAGAAAGATATGATCGCACGCAGACCCGCCTTCGGCGGGCAGCCGGGTGCGGTGGATGTCATAGCCTAATCCGATACGGCACGAGGCCGTCGGGTCAGTCACGGCCATGGACGGCCTCTATGTGGCTGACCGATTCTCATCTCAGTCATGCTTCGACAGGCTCAGCATGACGCAGCGTCGCCTTGCGACGAGGCTAAGCGAGTCTCTGTCTTCAGAGCTTGTCGAAGGGCGCGCAACGCAGCATCACTCCCCGGCGGCGACTACCTTTACTGTAGGCAGACTGGTAAACTGCGTCGGCTCAGTCGTTTCTTCAACTTCAGGCTCCTGTGGCAGCGCCAGCAGGCGTTCGACTTCCTGTACGTCTTTGTCGCCGCGGCCCGAAACGCAGATCAGAATCAGCGGGTTCTTTTTACCCTGTTTACGCAGCTGCTCGACGTGCTGCTTCGCTGCGGCCACTGCATGCGCCGATTCGAGTGCGGGAATGATTCCTTCTTCACGCGCGAGTTCCTGAAAGGCTTCGAGTGCAAGCTTATCTTTCACCGCCACGTATTCGGTGCGCCCCTGTTTCAACAGGTATGCATGCTCGGGCCCGACACCCGGATAATCGAGGCCGGCAGAGATCGAATGCACGTCGTGCACCTGGCCGTCATTCGACTGTATAATGTAAGTCAGAGCCCCCTGCATCACACCGGGTTTGCCCGCAGTCAGTGACGCCGAATGGTTACCCGGGGTTAATCCGCGGCCGCCGGCTTCAGCGCCGATCAGCTGCACCTTCGGGTCTTTCAGAAAGCCATAGAACATGCCGATTGAGTTCGACCCACCGCCGACACAGGCAAAGACTGCCTGCGGCAATTTGCCTTCAGCCTTGAGAATTTGCGATCGCGCTTCACGACCAATGATCGACTGGAATGTGCGCACCATGGTCGGGTAAGGATGCGGCCCGATCGCAGAGCCGATGAGGTAATAGGTGTCGTCGACGTTGCGCGCCCAGTCGCGCAGCGCTTCGTTGACCGCATCGCGCAATGTACCATGCTCACCACCGACGCCCTGCACGCTCGCGCCCAGAAGGCGCATGCGAAAACCGTTCAGCGACTGCCGGCGCAGGTCTTCGGAACCCATATAGACATGCGCAGGAATTTTCATTAGCGCCGCGGCGGTCGCCGTCGCTACCCCGTGTTGCCCCGCCCCGGTTTCGGCGATAATCCGCTTTTTTTTCATCTTCGAGGCAAGCAATGCCTGCCCGAGAGTATTATTAATTTTGTGTGAGCCCGTGTGCAGCAGGTCTTCGCGCTTGAGGTAAACCTGCGCTTTCCATTTCTCTGACAGGTTGCCGGCATAGGTTAAGAGCGACGGTCGCCCGGCGTAATCGTTATACAGGCCCAGAAGTTCTTTCTCGAACTTTTTATCTTTGCTGTATTTTTTCCAGGCCGCGTTGAGCTCGTCGAGCGCGGGGATTAGCAGCTCTGAAACATAACGGCCGCCGAAATCGCCAAAATACCCTTCGGGCACGCCCTGCGCTGGTTTTGCCTCAGTTTTCGGCTTCACAGTTTTTGCCTTTTTCTTTACAGCCATATTGCCTCAATGCCCCGTTATGTTTGCTGCGGCATTCGCCGCTTAAAAATCTTCCTCTGCTTCTTCGACGGATGTATAAACTTCAAAGACCTTGTCGAGCATGGTAATCTGCAGCAGGCTCAGAATATTCTGCTCGGTGGCGACAAGCCTGAGCTCGCCGTTTGCCTTGCGGCATTCGTCGGCAAAGCGCGCCAGAACGCCCAGCGCTGAGCTGCTGATGTGCCCGGCTTCGCTGAGGTCGGCAATCACTTTGTATTGCTTTTTCTCGCCGAGTTCGTGCAACATATCTTCGATTTCGTAAACTCGCTGAGAGCGGATTGCTCCCGTCAGGGTAATTACAGCAACGGAACGGTCGGCAGCCAGCTTCATTGGGCTGGCGACATTATGTCACATCATTGATACAGGTCAAGCAGATAATGCATCTGATTTGGTGGATCCAAAAGACATGCCGACGCTGTTAAGCGGACGGCGGGCCTTGCAATTACCTCAAGGTTTGACGATGTGACAAATAGTTAGCCTCTGACACAAATGTCTACACGGATTTCGGCGCAGAAGCAGGCGCTTTCCCTCCCCGTTCTTCTCGCGCTGCTTGTCATCAACTGTACTTCGACAGGCAGCAAGAAGTTTACA
>Ga0154020_10005177_pt1 | contig 15455 bp, 12 predicted proteins | sample Klosneuvirus_201_FD_109709 | JGI IMG/M metagenome (GOLD analysis project Ga0154020, IMG submission 109709) | Active sludge microbial communities from wastewater, Klosterneuburg, Austria - Klosneuvirus_20160825_MG | ecosystem: Engineered > WWTP > Aerobic digester > Activated sludge | place...
AAGCCTCTTTGCCTCGTCTGTAATGCCGAGCCGCCCGCCGGCCCGGCGCGAAAATCAACCCTCCTCCCCATGAAAAAACTGTTCGCCCTCGCCCTCACCGCCGCCGCGCTTTCCTTTGGCACGGCCTCCGCCGTTGCCTCCGATACGGCACCAAAATCTGTCATCCACGTGGTCACCGTCGCCTGGAAGGAAGGCACCACGCCCGAGCAAATCCAGGCCGCCCTCGATGGCGCCCAGGCTCTGCCCTCCGCCTACAAGGGTATCACCCGTGTCTGGACCCGGACCCTCAAGGCCCAAAACGCCAAGGAAGTCGTCAAGAAGCGCACGCACATCATCGTGATGGAATTCGCCGACGAGGCCGCCCTGAAAGCCTACACCGACAGCGACGCCCAGAAGGCCTGGTATAAGCTCTACACCCCGATCCGGGACGCGAGCACGACGCACGACATCACCAACTGAGCGCCCGCTCGCCCGTGACACCCACCCAAGGCCGCCTGCGGGCGGCCTTTTGTTTTGGCGACCGCTCGGTGAGGCCACCCGCGTTGGCTGCTTAATTTAGTTCTCGCTTAATTAAGTTACTGCTTAATCTTCGGGGCATGCTCAGCCTCGAAGCCCTCGCCGACCCCACCCGCCGCCGCATCGTCGAACTGCTCGCGCAGCGCGACCGCACCGCCGGGGAGATTGTCGACGAGTTCGACATGAGCGCCCCGGCGATCTCGCAGCACCTGAAGGTCCTGCGCGACGCCGGCCTCGTCTCCACCCGGGCCGAGGGCCAGACGCGCATCCAGACCCTCAATCCCAGGGGTCTGGAGGAAATCGACGCCTGGCTGGAGAAGACCCGCGCCTTCTGGTCCCGCCGCATCGACGCCCTCGAGCGCGAGTTGAAGGCCGACGACGAACGCCAACGGAAGAAAAAATCATGAAGAACAACGACGACCGCGCCAAATTCCCCGCCCCCGGCGAGATCCGCATCATGCGCACGCTGCCGGGCCCGATCGAACGCATCTGGACCTACCTGACCGATCCCGCGAAGCGCGCCAAATGGTTCGCCGGCGGCCCGATGGAACTGCGCGCGGGCGGCAAGATGGCCCTCCTCTTCCAGCACAAGAACATCTCCCCCACCGAGACCCCGCCCGCCGAGCACGCGTGCCACCACGACGGCGGCGAGTCGATGCCAGGCACCGTCCTCCGCTGCGAGCCGCCGCGCGTGCTCAGCTACACCTTCGGCGACAACTCGGACGTGACCTTCGAGCTTATCCCGCAGGACGACAAGGTGCTCCTGATCCTCACGCACCGCAGCCGCGGCGACGACCTTTCCTCGCTCACTGGCTTCGCCTCCGGCTGGCACACCCACCTCGCCATCCTTCTCGCCCAGCTGGAAGGCAAGACCCAGCCGCTCTTCTGGGCGACCCACGCCCGCCTCAAGGCGGACTATGAGAAGCTTCGCGCCAGCCAGTCCTGATCCATTTCAACCCTTCATGAAAACCACGCCCATGAATCCCCCGAAGACCGTCTCCCCCGAACAATGGCTCACCGCCCGCCTCGCGCTGCTGCGCCAGGAAAAGGAATACACCCGGCTCGGCGACCAGCTCAGCGCCAGCCGCCGCGAGCTCCCCTGGGTCCGGATGACCAAAGCCTACGCCTTTGAGTCGCCCGGCGGCCGCGTGTCGCTCGCCGACCTTTTCGGCGGCCGCCGCCAGCTGATCGTCCAGCACTTCATGCTCGGCCCCGGCTGGGAACAGGGCTGCAAGAGCTGTTCCTTCATGCTGGACCACTTCAACCCGACCGTGCCGCACCTGGCGGCGCGCGACGTCGCCTTCGCGGCAATCTCGCACGCGCCGCTGGCGGAGATCCTGCCGTTCAAGGCGCGCATGGGCTGGGACGTCAACTGGGTCTCGTCCCATGGCACCGGTTTCAACCAGGATTTCCATGTCTCCTTCACGGAGGAGGAAATCGCCCGCGGCGGCGTGCCCTACAATTACGGACGGATGGATTTCCCGCAGACCGAGGCACCCGGCATCAGCGTCTTCGCCAGCGATGACGCCGGCGACGTCTATCACACCTATTCCACCTATGGCCGCGGCGTCGAGGTGGTGATGACCACCTACGACCTGCTCGACCTCGTGCCCAAGGGCCGCGACGAGGCCGGGATGGAATATGGCATGGAGTGGCTCCGTCATCACGACCGCTACGAGCATGTCCCGGCGCGGGTTTGAAATCCTGCACCGCTGGCGCGGGCCGGTTGCCGGTGCCAGCCTGGTGCTGGCACCGAAATGCCTCCTGTGTCTCGCGGCCTATTCCGGCGCCGGTGTCGCGCTCGGTCTTGGCGGGCCCGAGATTTGCGGCGCCACGACGGCCGCCCGCGGCCATCCCGCCGCGTGGCCGGTTCTGCTTGGCGCCGCGAGTTTGGCCGCTCCCCTCGGGCGGTTCATCGCGGCGCGGGCTATCCCGGGCCGACCCTGAGCCGGACCGGGCGAGCTGGGAGTGTTGACAAACCTTCTGCTCTCCCGGGAAAAACGGATCACGCCAGACCTTGGGAGTGTCTTCAAACCTCAGGTTCAGCCTACCGGGCGGCTGAAGCCCGCCAGATTCGATCTGTATTAAACCACGAATGCTCCGTATTGGTGATCCGCCGATCATTCGGGGGTCGGCTGATCGCCGACAATAAAAAGCATTCCTCCTTGTCGGCGGCGATTGGCCGCTCCCAGAAACCAAACCCGGAGCCAATCAGGCAGAGGGCTCAATCAAGCGCAGGCGGTAGGAGGAGCATCCGTGGTTAATCCTTCCGGTGTTTTGAAAACACTCCTTAGCCCAGGCGGAACAAGCCAGGGGAATAAGGTTGGGTCGGCCGTCTAATTTCCCATGCGCCAGCCTTGCCAAGCCGGGGGGCAGTGTTTGAGTCCTGTTAATAATTATTCTATGCCTACCCTACCCCTCCCCCACCGGAAGTCCCTGTTGCCACCGTTCCGCTCCCTCCTCGGCCTTGCCGCCTTGCTCGCGCTTTTCCTCACCGGCTGCTCATCAACCACGCCCGAGGCGGCGGCCCCCGCCGCAAAACCTGCGGCAGCCGTAACATCAGCCGCGACCGCCGCCACCGCCAATCCACTGCTCACCCCGAGCCCCCTGCCCTATCACCTGCCGCCGTTCGCGCAGATCAAGGACGAGCATTTCGCCCCAGCGTTTGCGCAAGGCATGGCGGAGGATCTCAAGGAAAACGAAGCCATCGCCAACAACCCCGCCGCACCCACCTTTGCGAACACCATCGTGGCCATGGAACTCGCCGGCCAGTTGCTCGACCGCACCGGCACCGCTTTCGCCATCCTCAGTGGCGCGCTCACCAACCCCACCCTCCAGAAACTCGAGGCCGAGCTTTCCCCGCAACTCGCCGCACACTCCGACGCCGTCCGCCTGAACCCCAAACTCTTCGCCCGCGTACAGACCCTCTATGATGCCCGCGGCACCCTCGGTCTCGACGCCGAGTCGCAGCGCGTGCTGTGGCGCTACTACAAGGATTTCGTCCGCGCCGGTGCCAAGCTTTCCGAGAACGACAAGACCAAGCTCAAGGCCCTCAACGCCGAATTGGCAGTCCTCACCACCCAGTTCTCCCAGCGCGTGCTCAAGGAAGTCGGCGACTCCGCCGTGCTCGTGGACACCCGCGAAGAACTCGCCGGCCTACCCGACGCGCAGATCGCCGCCATGGCCGCCGCCGCCAAAGCCGCCAACCATGAAGGCAAGTTCCTCATCCGCCTGCAAAACACCACCGGCCAGCCGCCCCTCGACGCGCTGACCAATCGCGCCCTACGCCAGCGGATCATGGAGGCCTCGCTGGCCCGCGGCAGTCGCGGCGGGGAGTTCGACACCCGCGAGACTGTCGTCCGCATCGCCCGGCTCCGCGCCGAGCGCGCCAACCTGCTCGGCTATCCCACCCACGCCGCCTTCCAGCTCGACGAGCAGACCGCCGGCTCGGTGGACGTGGTGAACAAGCTCCTCGCCCAACTCGCCCCGCCCGCCGTCGCTAACGCCCGCCAGGAAGCCGCCGCCATGCAGGCCATCGTCGACGCCGAGAAGGGCGATTTCCAAATCGCCGCCTGGGACTGGGATTTCTACGCCGAGAAGGTCCGCAAGGAGCGCTACGCCTTCGACGAATCCCAGCTCAAGCCCTACTTCGAGCTCCGCCGCGTGCTGGTGGACGGCGTGTTCTACGCCGCCACCAAGCTCTACGGCATCACGTTCAAGGAGCGCCCCGATCTCCAGGGCTACACCCCCGACATGATGGTCTTCGAGGTATTCAACGAGGATGGCAGCCCGCTCGGCCTCTTCCTCGGCGACTACTACGCCCGCCCGAACAAGCGCGGCGGCGCCTGGATGAACGCCTACGTCTCCCAAAACGGCCTGACCGGCGACAAGCCCGTGGTCGCCAATCACCTCAACATCCCAAAGCCGCCCGCCGGCGAGCCCACCCTGCTCACGTGGGATGAGGTGAAGACCACCTTCCACGAATTCGGCCACGCCCTCCATGGCATTTTCTCCCACGTCAAGTATCCGCGCTTCGCCGGCACGGCGGTTCCGCGCGACTTCGTCGAGTTCCCCTCCCAGGTGAACGAGATGTGGCGCGTCTGGCCCGAGATCCTCGCCCATTACGCCAAGCACTACCAGACCGGCGAGCCCCTGCCGCAGGCCCTGCTCGACAAGGTCCTTGCCACCACGAAATTCAACCAGGGCTTCGCCACCACCGAGCTCGTCGCCGCCAACGTCATCGACCAGGCTTGGCACCAGTTGCAACCCGCCGAAGTCCCCGCAGCTGATGGCGTGCTCGCATTCGAGGCCGCCGCGCTCAGGAAGGCCGGCGTGGACTTCGCCCCGGTGCCGCCCCGTTACCGCAGCACCTATTTCTCCCACTCGATGGGCGGCTACTCGGCCGGCTACTATTCCTATTTCTGGAGCGAGGTGCTCGACGCCGACACCGTGGCCTGGATCAAGTCCCACGGCGGACTGACGCGGGCCAACGGTGACAGCTTCCGCTCGACCCTGCTCTCGCGCGGTGGCAGCGACGACGCCATGAACCTCTTCCGCAACTTCACCGGCGGCGAACCCGACATCAAACCCCTGCTGGAACGCCGCGGCCTCGACGCCCCGGCCAAATGACCCCGGAAGACGCAAATTAGTAATTTTTTCACAACAAGCCGACAGACAACAACTGATTTGTCTGCTAACACTTAGACATCGCCCCACATGAGCTCACCGCTCCAACCCCAGACCGCCACCGCAAAATCGAAGAAGTCGCTGCGCGTCCTCTATGCCGATGACATGCGCGAGTTGCGCCAATTGCTGGAGGTGGTGCTCGGCCGCGATGGGCACCGGGTCGAATCCGTATCCGACGGCAACCTCGCCTACGAATTGCTGCAGGCGAATCCCGCCGCATATGACGTCGTGATCACCGATCACCACATGGTCAAGGTGAGCGGACTGGAGTTGGTGGCCCGGCTGCGGGCGATGAACTACCCCGGCCGGATCATCGTTTTTAGCTCCGAGTTGAGCGAGGAGGTCGACGCCCATTATCGCCAGTTGAAGGTGGATCACATCATGCCCAAGCCGGTCTTCCCCACCGATCTCCGGGCCCTGTTCGCGACCCTGTAACGTCCGCGCCCCTCCGCCACGCCATCCGCGCCGTTCCGGCGCGGATTTTTTTGCACCGGATAGATTGGTCGAGGTTGATCCCCCCGATCCGGCATTTCGGATTGTCCCCATTGGCGGACCGTCCGACCGTCGCGCTGTGCCATTGGACTCCGCCGACCTCCTCGCCCGTTTTCTGCGCTATGTGCGAATTGACACCCGCAGCGACGATCACTCCGCCGACACGCCGAGCACGCCCGGGCAGTGGGATCTGTTGCGCCTGCTGGAAAGGGAACTGAAGGATCTGGGCCTCTCCGACGTGCTCCTCACCGCGCACGGCTACGTGCTGGCCACCCTCCCCTCCACCACGCCCAAGCCCACCCCCACCCTCGCTTGGTTCGCCCACGTGGACACCGCGCCCAACCTCCCCGGTGCGGCCAAGCCCATCGTGCATCGCGCATACGCCGGCCAACCCATCGTGCTTCCCGATGACCCGACGCAGACGCTCACCCTCGAAACGACCCCATACCTCCGCGACTGCCTCGGACACGACGTCATCACCGCCAGCGGCAGCACCCTACTCGGGGCCGACGACAAGGCCGGCGTGGCCGTAGTCATGGCCGCCGTGCGCCACCTCCGGCAACATCCCGAGATCCCCCACGGCAAAATCCGCGTCTGCTTCAACCCCGACGAGGAAATCGCCCGCGGCATGGCCAAGCTCGACCTCGCGCACTTGGCCGCCGACTTCGGCTACACCCTCGACGGCTCGGCTCCGGGCGAGATTGATGGCGAGACCTTCAGCGCCGACGCCGCCGTGCTTGAGATCCACGGCGTGGCTTCCCACCCCGGCTGGGCCAAGGGCGTGATGGTGAACGCCGCGCGCCTCGCTGGCCGCTTCCTGGCCGCCTTGCCGCTAGAATTTTCCCCCGAACAAACGGACGCCCTGGAAGGCTTCATCCACCCGGTCGAGTGTGCTGCCTCCGCCGAGTTCGCCCGCGTGCGGATGATTCTGCGCGACTTCGAGCTGGCGGGCCTCGCCGCCAAGCGCGCCGTGGTGGAGCAGATCGTGGCGGGGCTCCGCGCCGCCGAGCCGCGCGCACAGTTCTCCCTCACTTTCACCGAGCAATACCGCAACATGCGCTACTGGCTGGAGCAGGACATGCGCCCGGTCGAGTTCGCCCGGGAGGCGATCCGCCGCGCCGGCCTCACGCCGAAGTCCACCGCCATCCGCGGCGGCACCGACGGCTCCAACCTCACCGCCCGCGGATTGCCCACTCCCAACCTTTTCTGCGGCATGCACGAGGTTCACAGCCCGCGCGAGTGGGTCAGCCTGCAGGATATGACGAAGGCGGTTGAAACCCTCATCCACCTCGCCCAAGTCTGGGAGGAACGCTCTGCATGAAAACCATACTCACCCCCACGCTTGTGCTACTCGGCCTGGGGATGCTGCTCGGGGGCTGCGCGTCGTTTGACGCGTCGATCGAGCGCGGCCGCAGCCTGCAGGGAGTGCAACGCTTTTTTGTGCTGAGCAACCTCAACGACAATCGCGCGATCGATCAACAGATCGCCGCGGCGCTGCGTGCCCGCGGGCGCACGGTTGAGGTCGGCCCCCAAACCATGATGCCCGATGACACCCAAGCCGTCGTCGCCTTTCAGGATCATTGGTCCTGGGATTTCGGCGAGCACCTGAATTTCTTGCGCCTTACGGCCAGTGATCCGCGGGTCAGCCAGCCATACGCGGCCGTGACCTTCAGTGCCAAGGTGCCGCTGCGGGAAAAAACCGCCGTGACTGTCAGCCGACTCGTCGACGCCTTGCTCGAAAAATAACCGGACTGGCTGGCCGGATGCCGGTCAATTTTTCCCCGCCTCAGGAGGTCCGACCCCATTCAGGCAAACACCGCCGTCCGCTCCGCCACTGTCAGCTCCCGCCAGCGGCCCGGAGCGAGTGCGCCGAGCCGGAATTGCCCGATCCGCACGCGCATGAGCCGCAGGGTCGGGTGGCCAATGGCCGCCGTCATCCGCCGCACCTGCCGGTTCTTGCCTTCGGTCAGCTCCAGCGCGAGCCAGCAATCCGGCACGGATTTCCTCGCGCGAATGGGCGGGTCGCGCGGCGGCACGGCCGGCATTGGCTCGAGCCGGCGCACGACACACGGGAGCGTCTTGTGGTTGCCGATTTTCACGCCCCGCGCCAGCTGCGCCAGCGCGGCGTCGTTCGGAATGCGTTCCACCTGCACCCAATATTCCCGCGGATGCGCCGCCGCCGGGTCAAGCAGTCGGGAGTTCAGGCCGGGCTCATCTGACAAAAGCAGCAATCCCTCGGAATCGGCGTCGAGCCGCCCCAGTGCGTAGGTGTTTGGCGGCAGTTTGAAGTCCGCCAGCGTCCGCCAACGTGAGCCGGCCTCGGGCGTAAATTGCGAGAGCAGCCCGTAGGGCTTGTGGAGCGCGAGGAGCATATTTCACCAGATATCCCGAAGATTCCTTGTCATCGCGAGGTGCGAGAAGCGCACCGTGGCGATCCATCTGACTGGAATGCTTCGTCGGCCTGCCTGGCGGGACTCCTCGCAATGACCGTCTGATCTTAAGGTCACTCCCGCGTCAGCCGAGCCCAAGTGAAGTTCGCGTTGCGGCTCTCGCGGATGTTCAGGCGGATCCAGAGCAGCGCCAGTGGCTCCAGGCTGCGCGACATGCCGAGCCCGCCCGTGTCCACCGGCTCGAAATTGAGGTCCGCCGCCAGTTGCTGCACCGTCGCCTTCGCGGCGTCATGGTCGCCGCAATAGAACATCACGGGCTTCAGGCCGGCGGCATTGGGGTAGGCCGAGTCGGCGAAATTTTCCCACCCGTAGGTATTGAAGGCCTTCACCACCTGCGCACCGGTCGCAAGCTTCTCGATCTCCTCGGCTCCTGACGTGGTCGATCCCAGCGAGAGGCTGAGGCTGCCGTCGCCGTTGAGCGAAAGCGGATTGGTGCAGTCAATCAGCACCTTGCCGCGCAGGTCGCCCATCGCGGTGATGGCATCGGCCACCGCTGGCCAAGGTGTCGCAAGAACAATGATATCCGAAGCCCGGGCTGCATCGGGCACGACCATGGAGGTCGCCCCGACACCGATCTCCGCCAACGGAGGCTGGGTCTTGCCCTGACCGGGACTGCGCACGCCGAAGATGATGTAGTGTCCGGCCTTGGCCCACGCCTTGCCAAGTGCGCTCCCCAACTTGCCCGCGCCGATGATGGCTATTTTCATATGGAGCCAGAATGACGCCTCCAGCGCTTTGGGCAACTACTCCCTGCAAACGACACCAAAAACGTTTGGTAAATGTTCAGAGGCCGATCAGGGCACAAATTAATGTAAGATATGGCAAAGTCTCTCGCGCAATTCGCGCAGACGTCGGTAGCAACTGCCACCCCGCCTCAACCGGCAGCCGGCACCACGTAACAGAACACTGCGGCCCAATGGCACGCACTGCCGCCGAGCACGAACAGGTGCCAGACGGCGTGGTGATACGGCAGGCGCTTCCAGAGGTAGAAGACGGCTCCGCCGGTGTAGCACAGTCCGCCCGCGACGAGCAGTTTCACCCCGCCGGCGGGCAGCGCCGCCATCAGCGGCTTGATCGCAATAACCACCAGCCAGCCCATGCCGATGTAGATCAGCGTCGAGACCAGCTTGAAACGCCCGGCAAACCAGAACTTCAGGGCCACGCCCACGATCGCGAGGCCCCAGACGATACCGAACAAACTCCAGCCCCACGGACCGCGCAATGGCACCAGCACGAAGGGCGTGTAGGTGCCCGCGATGAGCAGGAAAATGGCGGCGTGGTCGAATTTCTGCAGGCGCTGCTTCAACCGCTCGCCGCGCAGGCTGTGGTAGAGCGTCGAAGCCGTGTAGAGCAGCACCAGCGTGGTGCCGAAAATGGCCGTGCTCACGACATGCCAGGCATCCCCGTGCCGTGCGGCAAAGACGACCAGCAGAACCAACCCGGCCACGCTCAGCACCGCGCCCAGCCCATGGGTCAGGCTGTTGGCCAATTCTTCGCGGGCGGTGTAGGCGGCGGGCATCGGGAACGAAAAATCAGGGCCGCGTCAGCGCCTGCAAGCGGGCGAGTTCGGCCCGGGCTGCCTGATCGTCCGGGCGTAAATGCAGGTAGGCCCGGAGGTGCGCGCTGGCTTCGGGCAGACGGCCCAAGTGGGCGAGCACTGCCGCCAGATTGCGACGTGGCTCGGCGTAGTCGCCCTTGAGCTGCAAGGCCCGTTCATAGCGCCCGATGGCCTCGGGCAGGCGGCCGAGTTCCACCAGGACGTTGCCCAGGTTGTTGGCGGCATCCGCATCGTCGGGTTTCAGGCGCAGTGCTTCCTCATAGCTCGCCAGCGCCGCCGTCCACTGCCCCGTTTGGGCAAGTGCGTTGCCCAGATTCAGACGTGCCTCGGCGAAGCGGGGATCCAGCCGCACCGCCTCTTCACCATGGCGAATGGCCTCGGCCGGGCGGCCTTGCTCCAACCGGACATTGGCCAGATTGCTGTGCGCCTCCGCCCAGCCCGGCCGGCTCCGCAGCGCGCTTTCGTAGTGCGCGCCCGCCTCGGCCAACCGGCCCGCCGCCAGCAGCGCGTTGCCCAGATTGTTTTGCGCGTCGGGGTAGTCGGGCTGCAGCCGCAAGGCCTCTTCGTAGCGGGCGATGGCCTCTACTGGACGACCCAGCCGCGCCAGCGCCAGCCCGAGATTGTAGTGAGGTTCCGGGGCAGCGGGCTGGAGCCGGATGGCTTCTGCGTAATGCGCCAGCGCCTCGGCGGGCCGCCCCGCCGCGAAAACCGCTTCCCCGAGATTGTTGTGGGCCCGGCCGTTCAACGGTTGCTTGGCGGCGGTGTCGGTCCACAGCGCCAGCTCGCTGCGATAATCCACATTGCGCCAAAAGGTGATCCCTCCCAAGGCCGCCGCCAGCGCGCCACAGACGAGCAAGCCGCGCCGCCCCAGCCATGCGTGCAGTCCGGCCACCGCCACGATCACCACCGCCGCCAATGGCAGATACATCCGGTGCTCGGCCATGGTTTGCGAGGCCACCGGCACGAAGCTTGAGCTCGGCGCCATAATGACGAAGAACCACGCACCGATAAACCCCCACACCGGCCGACTCGCCAGCGCCGCCCCCGTGCCCGCCGCCAGTGCCACGAGCACCAACGCCTGCGGCCAGACCTCACCCAACCCGCTGACGGACGCCGTGCCGTAATCGAAGACCAGCGGATCCGGCCACACGGTAAGCCGCAGATACCGAACGATGGCCTGACACTGCGTCAACAGATAGGACCAAGGGCCGACTGTCGTGCCGAAGCCGGCCGTGCCGCCGCGCCCGGTCGTGCCAGCCACCAGCCAGGCCAGGAGAATCCAAGTTCCCGCCAGCCCGAGATAATAACGCCAGCGAAGACGCAAGGCATCCCGAAATGTCCCAGCCACAAACGTGCGGTCGTAAAGCAACACCATCAGCGGGGCCGTCACCATGACCTCCTTGGTCGCCATGCCGGTCAAGCAGGCCGCAAATGACAAAATGAACCATAAACTCGCTCGGGGTGATTCCATGCTCCGGACAAAAGCATACAATGTTAGCAGGTAGCACAGCCCCATGAGGGACTCCGCGCGCTGCACGATATAGGTGACTGATTCGGTCTGGAGGGGATGCAGCAGCCAAATGGCCGCCACCGCCCAGCCCATCGTCAGCGCCACAGCGTCGAACCGGGGCGCCAGCCGGCGTTGCCTCAAGGTTCGCCGCACGAGACCGAACAGCGTCAATCCCGCCAGCAGGTGCGTGAGTAGGTTGAACAGGTGATAGCCTCGCACCGCTTCACCACCCAGCAGGTAGTTTAGCGCCAGACTGAGGTTGACCAGCGGCCGGCCGCTGACGGTCAGCCCGCCGTCGAGTTCCGGTGCCAGCACCGGGCCCAGCGGCCAGAGCCGGCGAATGGACGCGTTTCCCGTGATGGCCGGCACATCATCGAAGACGAACGGCCCGCCGAGACTGTTGTGGTAGGCCGCGAACCCCGCCAGCACCAGACTTCCCCCCGCCAGCCAAAGAGCCCGCCGCGAGGTGGCTGTGGTCGGTTGCGTGGCGTTCACAAAGGCCGATAGGAAGGCGGATTCACCGGGAAGGAAACAGTATTTTCCATGCCCGCCGCCCACCAAAAGTTACGGCCATGAAACATCATTGTCCTGCGGGCAATGGACGGGGGTTGCAGGCTTGACTCAACCTTATGACAGGCGTTCGCTCCGCCATTCCCAATTTCAGGCCACCAACCTGAAAACCTAACACCAACTGCATTTACACCATGCACAAATCGTTCCTTAGATCGTTCGTCCTCGCGGTGGTCACGGCCCTAGGCCTGACCCTTTCGCCCAGTGGCTTCGGCCAGCTCGTTAGCTCCGGTATGACTGGCACCATTCGTGGCTCTGATGGCAATGTCGTCGCCGGTGCCTCTGTCACCGCCGTCCACACGCCCACCAACGCCACTTATACGGCCACCACCAACCCCAATGGTCGCTTCAATTTCCGCGGCCTCCCGGTCGGCGGTCCCTACACGGTAACCACCCGTGCCTCGGGTTTTAACGAGGATATCAGCACGGACATCACCACGGAACTTGGCAATGACATCGATCTCTCCGTGACCCTCAAGTCGGAGGTTCTCCAGCTCGAGAAGTATGTCGTCGGCAGCTCCCGCAATGAGCTGGACGCCGCCGCCGCCGGCGCCGGCACTGTCCTGAACAGCCAGCGCTTGGCCGCCAAGCCCACCGCCGAGCGGTCCTTTGCGGACATGATCAGCGCCAATCCCTTGGTATCCCTCCGCTCCCTTTCGAGCGCCAATGACCGCGAGGAGGCCCACATCACCGCCGTCGGCCAGAACAACCGCTTCAACTCGATCATGATCGACGGTTCCCGCACCAACGACGTGTTCGGCCTCAACGGCACCGGCATCGCAGCGTTCTTCAATCCCCTCTCCGTTGACACCATCGAGCAGATGGCCGTCCAGATCTCGCCCTACGACGTGACCCTCTCGGGCTTCACCGGCGCGACCATCAACGCCGTCACCAAGAGCGGCACCAACCAGTTCCACGGCTCCGCCTACGTCTACTTCCGCGGCGACTCCCTGTTCGGCCAAGCCCTCCAAGGCTACAACGCCCGCGACTACTCCCTCACCGGCGCCAAGGTCACCCCGAAGCTGCAACGCACCACCTGGGGCGGCACCTTCCACGGCCCGATCATCAAGGACAAGCTGTTCTTCTTCCTGAACTACGAAAACTACGAGAGCATCAGCGCCGGCCGCGACATCCGCTTTGCCCCCGCCGCCGGTGTTGAGAGCCAGATCCTCGCCCGCCTCAAGCAATATTCCGCCACCATCCCGTGGGGCGACCCCGTCACCCAGGCCACCTCAAACACCCAGACGGACAAGAAGATCCTCGCCAAGCTCGACTGGAAGATCTCGACCAACCACCGCATGAGCGCCCGCTATTCCAAGACCGAAGGCCTCGTGCCGCAGTTCGGCAACTTCGGCGGCACCCTCAGCATCAACGGCGTCGCTGGCGGCGTCTCCACCACCCCGACCGGACATTTCTACGACCAGTCCCGTGTGGGCGAGTCCTATGCGCTCCAGTTCTTCAGCCAGTGGACCCCTGACTTCAAGACCGAGGTCAAATATTCCCACACGACGGATGACCAGCTGACCCCGACAAAGTCGACGGCCCCGTTGATCCTCATCACCGGCCTGTCCGGCACCGACCTGCTCAACAACTCCTCGATCACGAACGGCTCCTACATCGCCGGCACCGAACAGTTCCGCCACGGCAACGTGATCAATGTGGTCAACCAGCAACTCTCCGCCACCGGCGACTATTTCTGGAAAAACTTCGTCTTCACCGGCGGCGTCCAGCGCGAATGGTCGGAATTCTTGAACCTCTTCCGTGCCGGCTCTTACGGCTTGGTCGCCTTCCGGAATCTGAACGACTTCTTGGTCGACACCAATGCCGTCATCACGCGCAATTATGTGGATCCCGCCGCCCGCCCGATGGCCGATATCTCGGAGTTCGCCACCACCGGCATCTTTGGCCAAGCCAAATGGAACGTCAGCGACCGCCTGAACGTCAACTTCGGCGTCCGCCTTGAACTCGCCGAGGCCGGCCTCAAGCCCGCCCTCAATCAGCCCCTGCTGACCACGACCGGCTTCCGCAACGACGGCTCCCTCGACGGTGTGAAGACCGTCTCGCCCCGCATCGGCTTCAACTACGCCCTGGATGACAAGCGCACCACGCAGCTCCGCGGCGGCGTCGGCCACTTCCTCGGCCGCGCGCCTTGGGTGTTCTTCTCGAACTCCTTCGGCAACACCGGCGTCGGCACCTTCTCCCGCTCCTCCACGGATACGGTCAGCCCGCTGTCCTCGAGCTTCGCGACCTACATGGCGTCCTTCGACCCCGCCAACCCGATCGGCCAGGGCACGGACAACCCGACTCTCCGCCGCGAAGTGGCCTTCAACGACGACGGTGTCCGGCTGCCTTCCGTCTGGCGCGCCAACCTCGCCGTGGATCGCAAGCTGCCGTTCCTCAGCTCGACCATCACGGCGGAATACGTTCACACCAAGGTCGACACGGCCCTGCGGACCACCAACGAGAACCTCAGGCCGTTGGCTGGCGCCTTGGCCCTCGATGGACGCGCGCGGTTCTCCGGTGTCCCCACCACTCAGGCTAACGCTCTCTACTCCGCCTTCACCAACCTGTATCGCGTGAGCAACGCCAACGTTGGTAAATCCGACTACTTCAGCGTGACCTGGGACCGTCCGATGAAGGACAAGTGGTCCTTCAATCTCGCCTACACCCGCGGCCGCGCCTCCGAGGCCCAGGCCAACGGCCAGACGACCGCCGGCGGCCAGTTCCAGCGCAACGTGGTCTTCAACCAGAACACCATCGAGGAAGGCACCGCCGACTTCGAGGTGAAGGACCGCGTCCAGTTGAGCCTCAGCCGCCAGTTCGAGTTCGTGAAGAAATTCAAGAGCACCGTCTCGCTCTACTACGAGGGCCGCACCGGCAATCCCTACAGCTTCGTCTTCGGTGGTGACCCGAACGGCGACGGCGTGACCTTCAACGACGCCGCCGTGATCCCCACCAGCCCGACCGACGCCCGCTTCGACTTCTCAGGCATGACCAGTGCCCAGCAGACCGCGTTCTTCGCCTTCCTGGACAAGAGCGGTCTCTCTAAGTATGCCGGCCAGGCCTACGTCCCGAAGAACACGTTCACCGAGCCGTGGGTCAACCGCCTCGACCTGAATTTCAAGCAGGACATCCCGATCCGCGGGCCCGCCAAACTCCAGGTGTTCTTCGACTTCATCAACCTCGGCACGTTCATCAGCAAGAAGACCTTCGGCTACACCGAGGTCGCGCCCTTCGGCCCGAACGACGTGTTCCGCACCCGCACCCTGACCGGCACCACCACCTATAATGCCGCCGGCCAGCTCCGCCCGACCTTCACGGCGGATCCCACGGGCTTCAACATCGACAACCTCCAGTCCCGCTGGCGCATCCAGGTCGGCGCGAAGATCATCTTCTAAACGAAGTCCCGTTTGACACTCTCAAGGCGGCTGCGGCAACGCAGCCGCCTTTTTCATGTCTGGATTTTGCGAAGCAAAAATTCCGGACATGCACCGGGTGGCCAGCCCCTCGACTGGCTCGGGACCTTGAACTTGTTGAAACGGCAGGGCACATGTAAGCGTCCGACGGAGCACCTCTTGACTTCGTAATGGTGGCTATTACGAAGGGGACCAGCGGGCCGGTGTCAGAGCGGCGAGATCGTCCTGGTTGGTCATGCACGGGAGGCGGGTGAGCA
>Ga0154020_10005178_pt1 | contig 15454 bp, 10 predicted proteins | sample Klosneuvirus_201_FD_109709 | JGI IMG/M metagenome (GOLD analysis project Ga0154020, IMG submission 109709) | Active sludge microbial communities from wastewater, Klosterneuburg, Austria - Klosneuvirus_20160825_MG | ecosystem: Engineered > WWTP > Aerobic digester > Activated sludge | place...
AGCGGTCGCGCGACCGGTTTTCTGTGTTCGAGCACCTTGACGACGACCAGGCGATCCTCACCGAGCGCCACCGGCCCGCCGACACGGCCCTGATTGAGCACCGTATCGCCGAACACGACGTCTTCGAGCGCCGGGCTGGCGCCAAGCACGCCGCCGCCCTTGCCGCGCTCGAAGCTCTCGACCACGCCGGTCGCGAGATTGAACTCCTTCGCGAGCGCCTCGAGCGTCACGCCCGGCTGCTCGAGTCGCGTCTGCAACTGCTCCTGGGCATCACCGAAACGATCAGCCGCCTGGTCGCGTCGATACTGCGCCTCGAGCTCCGGGCGCGCCTCCTCGAAGGATTTCGCCTTGCCCGGCTCGATCGCTTCGAGCTGGATCACGTGATAGCCGTACTGCGTCTTGACCGGCCCGCGGGTCTCGCCGACTTTCATGCTGAACACCGCATCCGCGAAGGGCGCGACGAAAGTCGAACGCGTGGCGAAGCCGAGATCGCCGCCCTTGTCCGCAGAGACCGTGTCTTTGGAAAACTCCTTCGCCAGCGCGGCGAAATCCTTGCCCGCCGCGAGCTGCGCGAGCACCTCCCGCGCGGTCTTCTCGTCGGCCACGAGAATATGGCGCGCCTGCCTGCGCTCGGGTTCGGCGTAGCGATCCCTGTTTTCGGCATACAGCGCGCGCAGGTCGTCATCAACGACCGTCACCTGCGCGGCCACCTGATCGAGCCGCAGTTCGCCAAAGGCAAGGCGCACCGATTCGGTGGTCATGTAGCTCTGCTTGTTCGCATCGTAGTAGGCACGCACTGCGGCCTCGTCGATGCTGGCGGGCGCGAAGTCCGCGGCCGAAAACAACGCCCAACCCGCCTCGCGCTGCTCGTCCTCGAGGGCTACGATGCGTGTGAATTCTTTCGGCGTCACGAACCCGGAAATGCCGATCGCGCGCTGCAGCTGCTGGCGGGTGAGCGAGCTGCGGAGGTCCGCCTCGAACCCCGCGACGGTGAGACCCACCTGCGCAAGCCGCGCCTTCGCGACGGTAGCAGAATACTTGCCGTCGACCTGGAAGGCCGGCTCGGCCTGGATGGCGTCCTTCAGCTGCTGGTCGGTCACGCGGTAGCCAAGTTCGTGGACGCGGTTGTCGATCATGGCTCGCCGGATCAGGCCTTCGAGCACGCTCTGCTGCAGCTGCGCGCGTTGATCCTGCGGAATCTCGCCGCCGAACGCGCGCGCGGCCTGCGCCTGCTGATCGAGCCAGGCCTGGCGGGCGGTCTCGAGGGGGATCTTTTCGCCATCGACCTTGGCGGCAAAGGCGCTCTGGCCAATGCCGACGTCGACGATGCCGTAAGCGCCCCATGCGACGAACACGAGCGAGATGGCGCCGAGAATCGAATATCCGATTACACCGTGCAGATGGTCTCTGATCTTCTGAAGCATCTAGAACCCTTGGGCAAGTTGGCGGAGCGGACGGGACTCGAACCCGCGACCCCCGGCGTGACAGGCCGGTATTCTAACCAACTGAACTACCGCTCCACATGGTGGGTGCTGAGGGGATCGAACCCCCGACCCTCGCCTTGTAAGGGCGACGCTCTACCGCTGAGCTAAGCACCCTTCAAGCTTCAGAAGGGCGCGGATGATAGAGGATAGTCCGGCGTCGCGCCAGCGGTACGGGCGGCGGGCGGCGGCGCGGCCTCAATGCGCCTGCACACCGCCCTTGCCGGCGCGCCGGCCGGCACGCCTCCCGACGGCCTGCTTCGGATCGGCCGCGACGCTTTCGGGCGTCGCCGCGAGCGGCACCGGGCGCGCGGCGAGCGCGATCTCGAGTACTTCGTCGATCCACTTCACGGGCTTGATCTTGAGATTGCCCTTGATGTTGTCGGGAATCTCGACCAGGTCCTTTTCGTTGTCGATCGGGATCAGCACCGTCTCGATGCCGCCGCGATGGGCCGCGAGCAGCTTCTCCTTGAGCCCGCCGATCGGCAGCACCTCACCGCGCAAGGTGATCTCGCCGGTCATCGCAACATCGGAGCGCACCGGGATCTTCGTCAGCGCCGAGACGAGCGCGGTGCACATGCCGATGCCGGCGCTCGGGCCGTCCTTGGGCGTGGCGCCCTCCGGCATGTGCAGGTGCACGTCGTGCTTCTGGTAGAAATCGGGCTCGATGCCGAGCACGTTCGCGCGGCTGCGCACGACGGTCATCGCCGCGTGGATCGATTCCTGCATCACCTCGCCGAGCTGACCCGTGTGTTGCAGCTTGCCCTTGCCGGGCACCACCGCCGCTTCGATCGTCAGCAGCTCGCCGCCGACTTCAGTCCATGCAAGTCCTGTGACCTGGCCGACACGGTTTTCTTCCTCGGCCTTGCCGTAGCGGAAGCGGCGCACGCCGAGGAACTTGTCGAGGTTCTTCGAGGAGACCGAGACCGCTTTCTCCTTCTTCGCGAGCAGCTGCTGCTTGACGGTCTTGCGCGCGATCTTCGCGATCTCGCGCTCGAGATTGCGCACGCCGGCCTCGCGCGTGTAGTAGCGCACGATGTCCAGCAGCGCCTCGTCGGCGACCTTCAGCTCTTCCGCCTTCACGCCGTTGTTCTTCATCTGCTTCGGCACGAGGTAGCGCCGCGCGATGTTCATCTTCTCGTCTTCGGTGTACCCGGGCAGGCGGATCACTTCCATGCGATCGAGCAGCGGCGCGGGAATATTCAGCGTGTTCGCGGTGCAGACGAACATCACCTGCGAGAGGTCGAAATCGACTTCGAGGTAGTGGTCGTTGAAGGCCGCATTCTGTTCGGGGTCGAGCACTTCGAGCAGCGCCGACGACGGATCGCCGCGGAAGTCCATCGACATCTTGTCGACTTCGTCGAGCAGGAAGAGCGGGTTGTGCACGCCCGCCTTCGTCATGTTCTGGATGATCTTGCCGGGCATCGAGCCGATGTAGGTGCGCCGGTGGCCGCGAATTTCCGCCTCGTCGCGCACGCCGCCGAGCGACATGCGCACGAACTTGCGGTTCGTCGAGCGCGCAATCGACTGGCCGAGCGAGGTCTTGCCGACCCCCGGCGGTCCGACGAGGCACAGGATCGGGCCTTTCAGCTTGTCGACGCGCTGCTGCACAGCGAGGTACTCGACGATGCGCTCCTTGACCTTCTCGAGGCCGTAGTGGTCCTCATCCAGCACCTTCTCGGCGCGTGCAATGTCCTTGATGACCTTGGTACGCTTCTTCCACGGCGCCTTTACCAGCCAGTCGACGTAGTTGCGCACCACGGTGGCTTCCGCCGACATCGGTGACATCATTTTCAGCTTGCCGAGCTCCGCCATCGCCTTGTCGCGGGCCTCCTTCGGCATCCCGGCCTTCTGGATCTTCTGCTCGATCTCGGTGAGCTCGTTGGCGCCGTCCTCCATGTCGCCGAGTTCTTTCTGAATGGCCTTCATCTGCTCGTTCAGGTAGTACTCGCGCTGGCTCTTTTCCATCTGCGATTTGACGCGACCGCGGATGCGCTTCTCGATCTGCAGCATGTCCATCTCGCCCTCGATGGCGACGAGGATGTGCTCGAGACGCTGCTTCACATCGAGGATTTCGAGAACTTTCTGCTTCTCGGGGAGCTTCAACGCCATGTGCGCCGCCACGGTGTCGGCGAGGCGACCCGGCTGCTCGATGCCGGCGAGCGCAGTGAGCACTTCGGGCGGCACCTTCTTGTTGAGCTTCACGTACTGCTCGAACTGCGAAATCACCGAGCGGCCGAGGACGTCCATCTCCTTCTCGTCGTAGCTTTCGGTGTCGGGCGCAAGCGTGACGTCGCAGCCGTAGAACTCCCCACCGTGGATCCGGTCGATCTGGGCACGATCGATCCCCTCGACCAGCACCTTCACGGTGCCGTCCGGCAGCTTGAGAAGTTGCAGGATCGTCGCGACCGTGCCGATGCGGTAGAGGTCGTCGGTCTTCGGGTCGTCGACGTCGGCCTGCTTCTGCGCGACGAGCATGATGCGCTTGTCGGCCTTCATCGCAACGTCGAGTGCCTGGATCGACTTCTCGCGCCCGACGAAGAGCGGAATAACCATATGCGGGTACACCACCACATCCCGCAGCGGCAGGACCGGCAGGTTCTCGATGGCGGTGATCTTGGTCATCGGAGAGGAATCGGACACAGGAGGGGCCCTCGCGCTGATGGCGTATCTAGTCTAGCTCACAGGTGGGGGCGCGCTGCTGTCATTTCAAGCCGCCCTGCGCCACGGGCGGCCGCGGGTCGTCAGCTCGCGATGCCGTGCGCCCGGCGCGGCGGCTCGTCGGCATCGGACTTGTAGACGATGTACGGCTTCGTCTGGCCTTCGATCACGGTCTCGTCGATCACCACTTTCGAGACACTGCGCAGCGACGGCAGCTCGTACATGGTATCGAGCAGGACATTCTCGAGGATCGTGCGCAGCCCGCGCGCGCCTGTCTTGCGCTGCATGGCGCGTTGCGACACGGCCTTCAGCGCGTCCTCGCGGAATTCGAGCTCGGCGCCTTCCATCTCGAAGAGGCGTTTGTACTGCTTGGTGAGCGCGTTCTTCGGCTCGGTCAATATCGACACGAGCGCGGCCTCGTCGAGTTCCTCGAGCGTCGCGACGACCGGCAAGCGGCCGACGAACTCGGGAATGAGCCCGTACTTGATCAGGTCCTCGGGCTCGACTTCGTGGAACACGTCGGGGCCACCCCGCGCGTTCATGTCGCGTACTTCGGAGGTGAAGCCGATGCCGCCTTTCTGCGTGCGGTTCAGGATGATCTTCTCGAGACCCGAGAAGGCGCCGCCGCAGATGAAGAGGATGTTCGAGGTGTCGACCTGCAGGAATTCCTGCTGCGGGTGCTTGCGCCCGCCCTGCGGCGGCACCGAGGCGATCGTGCCCTCGATCAGCTTCAGCAGCGCCTGCTGCACGCCCTCGCCCGACACGTCGCGCGTGATGGACGGGTTATCGGCCTTGCGCGAGATCTTGTCGATCTCGTCGATGTAGACGATACCTGTCTGGGCCTTCTCCACATCGTAGTCGCACTTCTGCAGGAGCTTCTGGATGATGTTTTCCACATCTTCGCCGACATAGCCCGCTTCGGTGAGCGTGGTCGCGTCGGCGATCGTGAAGGGTACATTCAGGAGCCGCGCGAGGGTTTCGGCGAGCAGGGTCTTGCCGCAGCCGGTCGGGCCAATCAGGAGGATATTGCTCTTGGCGATCTCGACGTCTTCCTTCGAACGGCTCCCGCCCCCGCTGCGGGTCTGCAGGCGCTTGTAGTGGTTGTAAACGGCGACCGAGAGCACCTTCTTGGCGCGCTCCTGGCCGATTACGTATTCGTCGAGAACTTTCTTGATCTCGTGCGGCTTCGGCAGCTTGTCGCGCGCGCGGTCGGCGCGGTCTTCAAGCTCCTCGCGGATGATGTCGTTGCAGAGCTCGACGCACTCGTCGCAAACGAACACCGAGGGGCCGGCGATCAGCTTCCGGACTTCGTGCTGGCTCTTCCCGCAGAAGGAGCAATAAAGCAGCTTGCCGTCGTCGTTGCGGCCGCGGGACTCGTCAGTCATTCAGGGGCACCTGTCGCCATCGTGCAGCGATTTATAGCATGGGGTGACCGGGGGCGCAAAACGCCTCCGTCACATCCAAGCCCTTGATTCATTTGGCCGGCGCAGCGGCCGGTGCGGGCAGACGCTTGTCGAGCAACTGGTCCACGAGGCCGTAGGTGATCGCCTCCTCGCCGCCCATGAAGTTGTCCCGCTCGGTATCGAGCTGGATCTTCCCGATGGGCTGGCCGGTGTGGCGGGCGAGGATTTCGTTCAATCGCTCGCGCGTACGAAGCATCTCGCGGGCCTGGATGCTGATATCGGTCGCCTGGCCCTGAAAGCCGCCCCAGGGCTGATGAATCATCGCGCGCGAATTGGGCAGCATGAAGCGCTTGCCCTTTGCGCCACCGGTCAACAGCACCGCGCCCATGGATGCGGCCATGCCGACGCAGATCGTGCTGACGTCCGGCTTGATGAACTGCATCGTGTCGTAGATGGCGAGCCCCGCGCTCACCGAACCGCCCGGCGAGTTGATGTAGAGCGCGACGTCCTTGTCCGGGTTCTCGGACTCGAGAAACAGCAGTTGCGCGACGATCAGGTTCGCCATGTAGTCCTCGACGGGACCCACGACGAACACCACGCGCTCCTTCAGAAGGCGCGAGTAGATGTCATAAGCACGCTCGCCGCGGGCGGTCTGCTCGACGACGATGGGCACCAGGTTCAGGGCTTGCTCGTTCATGGGGCGCTATTCTGCCCGAAACGGGTCAGCTCCTTGAAGGTGGACGGCTTGTCCGATACGCGGGCCCGCGCGACGATCCAGTCGATCAGTTGCTCTTCCAGCACTGACGATTCGATCTGCCGCATCGCGTCCGCATTCTGTAAATAGGCACGACGCATTTCGTCGGAGTTCGGGTAGGAGTTCACGACATCCGCCAGGCGCTCCTGCACGCGAGCGCGATCGACCTTGAGGTCGGCGCCGCGCATCAGCTCTCCGATCACAAGGCCAAGCGCCACGCGACGGCGTGCCGGACCCTCGAACTGCTCGCGTGGCGGCAGCTGGCTCACGTCCTTTGCGCCCATGCGCCGACCGATGTCGACCTGCATTTCCTGCACGGTCTCCTCGACCAGGCCCTGCGGCACCTCGATCGGGTTTTCGCGATGGAGCGCGTCCATCACCTGCGTTCGCAGCTGGTTGCGCACCGCGTCCGCGAGCTCGCGCTCCATGCTTGCGCGCACATCCACTCGCAACTGCGCGATGCCGCCTTCCTTGACGCCGAACTCGCCAGCGAACGCGTCGTCGAGCGCCGGCAGGCTCATTTCCTCGACCCCTTTCAGGGTAATCGTGAACTCGGCCGTCTTCCCCGCGACGTCCTTGCCGTGGTAGTCGTCCGGAAAATGCACGACAGCCGTGCGCGTTTCGCCGGCCATCGCGCCGGCGAGGGCCTGCTCGAACTCCGAGAGCACCTGGCCGCCACCCAATACCACCGGCACATCGCGGCCCTCGCCGCCCTGGAACGCCGTGCCGTCGATACGACCCTCGAAGTCGATCTGCACCCTGTCCGTGGTCTTCGCGCCGCGCTCGACGGAGGTGTAGACGGGACGCTGCTTGCGCAGCGATTCGAGCATCTCGTCGATGTCGGCGTCGGTGACCGAAGCGGTCGGGCGCTCGATCGCGAGCGATTCGACCGGCGCGAGCCTGATTTCCGGCAGCACCTCGAAGGTTGCAACGTACTTGAGGTCGGCGCCCGGATCGAGCGCGATCGGCTGGATCCGCGGCCCGGTCGCGGGTTTCAGGTTCTCCTGTGTCACCGCGTCCGAAAACGACGACCGCAGCAGGTCGCTCACGACTTCCGAGTGGACTTGCGTGCCGTACTGCTGGCGCACGACACCCATGGGCGCCTTGCCGGGGCGAAACCCGTTGAAACGCGCCGTGCGCGCGAGCTTCTGCAGCCGCTGGTCGACTTCAGCGGCGACCTGCTCTGCCGGAACGGCGACTTCGAGCTTGCGCTCGAGGCCACCAGTGGCGGTCAATGAAACCTGCATCGTGATCCTGCCTGTCTACTGGTGCGAAAGGAGAGACTCGAACTCTCACGGGTTGCCCCACTGGAACCTAAATCCAGCGCGTCTACCAGTTCCGCCACTTTCGCTCTGGCGTCCAGTCGGCCCTGCGCGAGGGGCGCGGATTATAGCGGATTGCCGCCGGGTTCCAGAATCCGGCATGCTGGGGGCACAAGAACAGGGAATATCATGGCCAAATTCGCCGGAATAGCGCTCGTACTCGCTCTGACCCTCGCCTCCGGAATCTTCGATGCACGCGGGTTTGTCTACGCCTCGCGGGCCTGGCCCGGCGGGCGCCTGGACCCGGCGTTCGCCCTCGCCTCGCTCGCCGCATTCGTGGTCGGCGTGTCCCTTTACGTCTTCGCAGTGAGATTCATGCAGGGTGTCGGCATCGTCGGCGTCGCGCTGCAAAGCGCCATCTGGTTCGTGGCCACCGCGATCGGCGTCGCAGCGATGGACGGCACGGTGCTGCAGTGGTCCCGCGCCCAGCAGGTGACGGCGATCGGGATCGCGATCGCGCTCACCTGGCTCATCGCGACGACGAGCGGCAGCGAGGCTCACTGAGCCGCGCTGCCGTCAGCGCGGCGGCCATGAAATTCCACCACTCAGTGGCGGAATTTCATGGGACCGAATGGTGGGCCGTGTAGGAGTCGAACCTACGACCAAGAGATTAAGAGTCTCCTGCTCTACCAGCTGAGCTAACGGCCCTGAATAAACCGGGGTGGACGATGGGACTCGAACCCACGACGGCCGGGATCACAACCCGGGGCTCTACCAGCTGAGCTACGTCCACCGTAAGGGGCGGCGAGTATACCAGTGCCGGCGCGGCGCTCAACCGCCGCCGTTGCTGGTCCGCCTGATGAAGGCCGCCGTATTGTCGTGCAGCGCCTTCAGGTCTGCGTCGCGGGCATACACCATGTGACCCGATTCGTAGAGGTGCGTCTCGATATTGGCCTGCAGGGACGCCTGGATCGGCAGCTGGGCAAGCTCGTAGACGGCCGCAAAGAACGGCGTCGCCAGGTCGAAATAGCCGCCGTGCATCTGTACCTTGAGATTGGGGTTTCTCTGCATCGTCACCGCGAGATCGGGCATCACGTTCGTGGCGCTCTGCACTTTCGACGGATAGCCGGGCGGCTGATGCTGGAAATCCCAGGTTTTCCACAGGTTCGCGGAGGCCTTGAAGCGCTTGCCCTCGCCGAACTTGAGCGTGCCGCGGACATAATCGTTGTACGCCGACACATAGGCCGACGAGATCGCCGCAGACTGCGGGTCGTATTGCGCCTCCTGGCTCAGCGGGTCGAGCGTAGGGCCCGAGAAGCGACTGTCGAGGCGCCCGGCAGTGACATCGCTGCCGAGCAGGGTCTTGTCGAACTCGCCACCGTTGACGCGCAGGTTCGCACGCTCGATATAGTCGGCCGGCAGCCCCGTGTAGCGATGCAGCTGCGCGACGACGGCGCTGCGGCGCGCGGGGTCGAGCTTCGCTCCGGCGGCGAGCGCGGTCAGGTAGTCCCCCAGCGCAAACGCCTCGACCTCCGCCATGAAGGGCTCGAGCGCCGCGGGCTGTTCCGGCAGGCGCTTGTGATACCAGGCAGTCGCCGCATACGTCGGCAGTGCCAGCGCGTAGGCCTGATCGACGCCCGGGTTCAGCTGCGGCTCATCGACGCTGTTGTCGAACGAGAGGATCTGCGAGAGGAGGATCACGCCGTTCAGGTCAATCGAGTACTTCTCCTGCAGCACCCGCGCGAGCACCGCCGAGCGCGTCGTTCCGTAGCTCTCGCCGAAAAGATACTTCGGGGAATTCCAGCGGCCGTGGCGCGAGAGGAATTCGACGATGAAGTTCGCGAACGCATTGGCATCGGGATCGACACCGAAGAAGGCCTTTTCCTTGTCGTGCCCCCGCAAGTGGCCGAAACCGGTGCCCGGCGCATCGATGAACACGAGATCGCTCGCGTCGAGCAGGCTGTAGTCGTTGTTCACGATCCGGTAGGGCGCCGCGGGCGTGTGGCTGTCGGTGAGGGTGAGCACGCGCTTCGGGCCGAAGGCGCCCATATGCAACCACACAGTCGAGGATCCGGGCCCGCCGTTGAAGATGAAGGTGACCGGACGGCGCGGATCAGCCGCCTTGCCCTTGAAGTAGGCGACGTACGACATCGCGGCCTCGGGCTGCTGCGGTGGCAGCGGGCCGTCGCGTTCGGCCTTCGGCAGCGGCGGGTCTTCATCCATCGGGTCGGTCAGATGGACGACGAGCAGGCCCGCCTCGGCCTGATACTCGAGTTTCTGCCCGCCGATCGTGACGCTGCCCTGCGTGAGGGAGCGTTCATCGGTGAGGAAGCGCGGCGACTGGCTCAGCACGTCAGCGCCGGAATTCTCCGACGAGTCGTCGGCGGCGGCCTGCAGTGAAGCGATGGAGAGAGCGGCGACGAGCGCCAGTGTGGTGATTTTCATGGCGCGCGATTTTACAGGAACGCGCCCGGCAGGACTCGAACCTGCGACCCCCGGCTTAGAAGGCCGGTGCTCTATCCAGCTGAGCTACGGGCGCAACGCGCCGGGCCGGAAATGGTCGGGGCAACAGGATTCGAACCTGCGACCCTCTGCTCCCAAAGCAGATGCGCTACCAGACTGCGCCATGCCCCGATGCCGGCCACCGGGTGAACAATCCTCAATTTTACGCACAATCCCGTAAAATGCGCTTCTTTTCCGCAGAGGAGCGCCTCGTGTCCGCGCGACTGATCGACGGCAAGCGCATCGCCACTGCCGTGAAGGCCGAAGTGCGCACCGAAATCGACGCGGCGCTCGCGCGCGGCCTGCGCCGCCCCGGGCTCGCCGTCGTCATGGTGGGCGACAACCCGGCCTCTGCGATTTACGTGCGCAACAAGCGCCGCGCCTGCGAGGAGTCGGGCGTGATGTCGATCGCGCACGACCTGCCGCAGTCGACATCGGAGCGCGAGCTCCTGTCGCTGATCGATGAGCTGAACGGCGACCCCCGCATCGACGGCATCCTCGTGCAGCTGCCCCTGCCCGACCAGGTCCGCCAGAGCGCGATCATCGATCGCATCGACCCGCAGAAGGACGTCGACGGCTTTCACCCCTACAACCTCGGGCGTCTCGCGCAGCGCAATCCGCTCATCCGCCCGTGCACGCCGTACGGCGTGATCCGCATGCTCGACGCCGAAGGGCTCTCGGTGCGGGGACTCGAGGCGGTGGTCGTCGGTGCCTCGAACATCGTCGGGCGGCCCATGTCGCTCGAGCTGCTCCTGATGGGTGCCACGACCACGGTGTGCCACCGCTTCACGCGCGATCTTGCAGCAGAGGTGCGCCGCGCAGAACTGCTGGTGGTCGCCGTGGGCAAGCCGGGCCTCATTCGCGGCGAGTGGGTCCGCGAGGGCGCGATCGTCGTCGACGTCGGCATGAACCGTCTCGACAACGGACATCTCGTCGGCGATGTGGAGTTCGCCGGCGCCCGCGAGCGCGCGGGCTGGATCACGCCCGTGCCGGGTGGGGTCGGCCCCATGACGGTCGCCATGCTGATGCGTAACACGCTGGAAGCGTCGCTGCGCCGCCAGGGCGTCTGAACGGTGCCTGCGGTTGACATCGACCTGCAGCGCAACCTGCCGTGGAGCGCGCTCGGGACGTGCGCCCTCCATCTCGATGTCGATGGCACGCTGCTCGACATTGCGCCCACCCCCGACTCGGTCGTGGTCCCGGCGGGGCTCATCGATTCACTCGCCACTGTCGCCGAGCGCCTGGACGGTGCGCTCGCGCTCGTGAGCGGTCGTCCGATCAGTGCACTCGATCTACTCTTCCGCCCGCTGCGCTTCGCTGCCGTCGGCATCCACGGCGCCGAAGTGCGCACGGCGGGCGGCCCGGTGCGCACCGCGGATTACCTCTCCCGGCAGCTCGACGGCGTGCGCGCAGCGCTGGCGGAGACGATCACGCAATGGCCCGGCGCGGTGCTCGAGGACAAGGGGGTCGCGCTCGCATTGCATTACCGTGCCTCGCAGGTCGATGAGCGCGTGATCGGCCGTGCGCTGCAGGAGATGACGATCCTGGCCGGCCCTGAGTTCGCCCTGATGGAGGGCAAACGCGTGTACGAGATCAAGGCCGCGGCGCTGTCGAAGGCGAGCGGCATCGCGGCCCTGCACGGTACGGCGCCTTTCGCGGGCCGCGTTCCCGTCTGCATCGGTGACGACGTCACCGACGAAAGCGCGTTTGCCTACGCCAATGAGGCGCGGGGCATCTCGATACACGTGGGCAAGTCGGGCTCGACGCTGGCGCAATTTCGCGTTACGGCACCGGCCGGGGTGCGGGCCTGGATCGCCAATCTCGCCGCCACGGGGGAGAACACTTCGTGAGCGATAGACCTGCAAGCCTTGATCTCGCCGTCATCGGCAACTGTTCGATTGCCTCGCTGATCGACCTGCGTGGCCGGCATGTCTTCACCTGCCTGCCGCGGCTCGACGGTGACCCGGTGTTCTGCCGCCTGCTCGATGACGGCGAGGACCGGGGTTACTTCGACGTGGAGCTCGCCGGTTGCGTGCGCAGTTCGCAGCAATATCTGCGCAACACCGCCGTCGTCGAGACGCGACTCGAAGCGGCCGATGGCGCCGCCGTGCGTATCCTCGATTTCTGCCCGCGTTTTCGCCAGTTCGACCGCATGTTCCATCCCATGATGATCGTGCGCATCGTCGAGGTTGCCGCAGGCCGGCCGCGCGTGCGCGTGCGGATGCGGCCGCGGCAGCGCTATGGCGAGACAGAGTATGCCGTGCGGCGCGGCAGTCATCACTTGCGCTACATCGGTGATGCGCTCGATCTTCGCCTCACGACGAACACGAGCCTCGATTACATCGTCGAGGAGCGCTGGTTTGCCCTCGAGGACCCGCTGACGCTGGTGCTCGGCCCCGACGAGTCGATTGCCGAATCCGTCGACGGGCTCGGCGCCCGCTTCCTCGCGAGCACGACCGACTACTGGCGCGACTGGGTGCGCACGCTCGCGGTGCCCTTCGAGTGGCAGGAGCCGGTGATCCGCGCGGCGATCACGCTGAAGCTCTGCAGCTACGAGGACACCGGCGCGATCGTCGCGGCGCTCACGACCTCGATCCCCGAGGCCCCCGGCAGCGAGCGCAACTGGGACTACCGCTTCTGCTGGTTGCGCGACAGCCTCTTCACGGTCAAGGCACTCAACCGCCTCGGCGCCACTCGCACGATGGAGTCGTACCTGCGCTTTATCGTCAATGTCGCCGCGGGCGCGAAAGACTATGCGCTGCAGCCACTCTACGGGATCAGCGGCGAGTCCGCCGTCGAAGAGCGCATCGCTGGCGCGCTCGGCGGCTACCGTGGCATGCGCCCGGTGCGCGTCGGCAACGCGGCGTGGCAGCAGCGGCAGAACGACGCTTACGGCGCGGTCGTGCTGTCGGCAATGCAGTCGTTTTTCGACGAGCGCCTGCGCGAGAAGGCGGGCATCGACGCGCTGCGCCAGCTGACGGTGCTCGGCGAGCACGCGTGGGCCCTGCACGATGCGCCCGACGCCGGCCTCTGGGAATTTCGCACGCGCAGCGAAGTACATACCTTTTCGAGCGCGATGTGCTGGGCGGCGCTCGATCGTCTCGCGCAACTGCACGCGCATTTTCGCGAGCCGGCAGCAAGCCTGTGGCGCACGCGGGCCGATACCGTGCGCGCGCGCGTGCTCGAGCGTGGCTGGAGCGACAAACTCGGCAGCTTCGTCGACGTGTACGACGGCAGCGGCGCCGACGCGAGCCTGCTGTTGCTGCCGGAGATTGGCCTCGTGGCATACGATGACCCGCGCTTCCTCGGCACGCTCGCCTTTCTCGAACGCCGGCTGCGCCGCGGCGACTTTCTCGCCCGCTATGATCGCGCCGACGATTTCGGTGCACCGACCGTCGCATTCAACCTCTGCACTTTCTGGTACATCAACGCACTCGCAGGCGTCGGCCGCATGGACGAGGCGCGGCAACTCTTCGAATCGATGCTCGCGCGCTGCAATCACGTCGGCCTCCTCTCCGAGGACATCGACCCGGGCAGCGGCGAGCTGTGGGGCAACTTTCCGCAGACCTACAGCCTGGTCGGCATCGTGAACGCCGCGATGCGCCTCTCGAAGCCGTGGGAGTCCGCGTTGTGAGCCGCCTTGTCTGCGTTTCGAACCGGATCACGCTGCCGCGCAAGACGGCGGCGCCTGGCGGACTCGCCGTCGGTGTTCTCGCAGCGATGCGCGAGAAGGGCGGCCTTTGGTTCGGCTGGAGCGGCGACTTGAACGCCGATCCGGCGCCGCAACCCGAAGTCGTCACGCGCGAGCGGATCGATTACGCCACGATCGATCTCACCCAGACACAGTACGACCGCTACTACCGCGGCTTCTGCAACACCACGCTGTGGCCGCTCTTTCATTACCTGACCGACCGCTTCCGCTACGACCACGAGTGGCATGCTGGCTATCGCGACGTGAACCGCTGGTTCGCGGAACGGCTTGTGCCGCTGTTGCGCCCGGACGATCGCCTCTGGATCCACGACTACCACCTGATCCCGCTCGCCCGCGAGCTGCGATCACTCGGTGTAACACAGCGGATCGGTCTGTTCCTGCACATCCCTTTCCCGCACATCGAAGTGCTGCGTCTGCTGCCGCCGTATGAGGATCTCATACGCAATCTCACGCACTACGACCTGGTCGGCTTCCAGACGGCCGCCGACGAAAGGTCCTTCCACGCCGGGCTCGGCGGCGTATTCCCGCAAGGCGCCCCGCCGGTGAAAACGGGCAGCTTCCCGATCGGCATCGACGTCGATGGCGTGATCGCGGAGGCGGGCGGGGCGATGCGCACCGAGCCTGTCAAGCGAATGATCGCGGGACTCATCGGCCGTCGGCTGATGATCGGTGTCGACCGTCTCGATTACAGCAAGGGCCTCGTCGAGCGCTTCACCGCCTACCAGCGGTTCCTCGAACGCCACGCTGCGCGGCGCGGCCGCTTGATCTATCTGCAGATCGCGCCGCTCAGCCGCGACGACATCCAGGCGTATGTCACCATCCGCGAAGCGCTCGAACAGGCGACGGGGCGCACGAACGGGCGTTTCGCCGACACCGACTGGACGCCGCTGCGCTATCTCAACAAGAACTTTCCGCACGGCACGCTGATGGGTTTCATGCGCGCAGCACAGGTCGGCATCGTCACGCCGTTGCGCGACGGCATGAACCTCGTCGCGAAGGAATTCGTTGCCGCGCAAGACCCCGCCGACCCGGGCGCCCTCATCCTGTCGTCGCTCGCCGGCGCGGCGCGCGAACTCGAGGGTGCCGTGATCGTCAATCCTTACGATCTGCGGGGCGTGTCGCAGGCGTTCGAGACTGCGCTTGCGATGCCTCTCGCGGAGCGCCAGGAGCGACACACGGCCATGCTCGCCGCGCTGCGGGGCAATGATCTCAAGGCGTGGTACACGAATTTTCTCGCGGCGCTCGGCTGAGGGCGGCACACGCGCGGCGAGGTTGTCGCGCGGCAGCGCCGCCGCGCGCGTGTCTCTGCACTATCTGTTTCCGCACCATTGCCGTTCGCAAGGCACACCGTCGCCGCCGCCATCCATTTTCACACCAGGACAATGTTCCAGAAAGTATTCCGCTTCGGCGCAGGAAGTCATCTGCGAGCAGTAGATGCGGCCGTCGCAGGTGAATGGTGGTGCAGAAGTATCCATTTCATCTGCAGAGGGCACAGTTGGGCCGGAAAGGAACGATTGGGGGTCGATGCCCTCCGTGGCGGGCTCGTTGCGCAAATACTTCGCGTACACCTGCCACCCAATGATGCCAAGAACAACAAACAGAAACAGTCGCTTCAAGATCCACCGCCGGGTTTATGCCGACGTATCGTGACACGACTCCGAACCGGACGCACCTCGCGG
>Ga0154020_10005179_pt1 | contig 15452 bp, 2 predicted proteins | sample Klosneuvirus_201_FD_109709 | JGI IMG/M metagenome (GOLD analysis project Ga0154020, IMG submission 109709) | Active sludge microbial communities from wastewater, Klosterneuburg, Austria - Klosneuvirus_20160825_MG | ecosystem: Engineered > WWTP > Aerobic digester > Activated sludge | place...
AGATATTTCATTAAACATGTCTTGAACTTGTACTTGACCTTGTGGAAATAATGTTGGATTATTATCTACAATTTTAACAACTTCTAATAATGATTCAAAATACACATCTAAAGGACTATTATCAAATTTAGTTTCAAATCCTTTTAAAGCACCTTGATTATTTTCTTTATTAATAATATGTTGTTTTAAATTAATTAAAGAATATAATGAATTTATATTTTTACCCATACCATTAGTATCAGCTTTTGATACAATTACATTTTCACCAAGTTTCTTACTAGAATCTCGAAGTTCTTTAAATTTATTTAAAACAGCTAATTGAAATTCATCATCTCTTTTATCAGTAATTTGTTCTCTAAAATCTTGTAAAGATGCTTTCTGTAAATTAACATTTTTCGGAGAAAATACTTTATTATGTTCTTCATTTAATATTTTAATGACCTCATCTCTATTAGCATCTCCAAATCTGGAACTAATTTTACTAAAAGCTTGTTTTCTTTCTTTTTCAACTTCAGCAACTTCTACATCATATACAGCTTTTCTTAAACCACCATCAAGTTTTTCTTGAAGTTTATCAAGTCTATATTCAGAATTAATACTTTTAAAATATTGTTGATATGTTAACTTATAAAGTGGATTAATATCATTTAAAGCATTTAATACCATTTCACGTTTAAACTTATAAATAGTATCACCTGAATTATTAGATGTTAATCCTTCAATATTCTTTTGAAAGTTTATATAATCTTTAATAACAGGTTGTGCCATAAAGTTTACGACATATAATGGGTGTACACCAGCTCTAAACATTAAATTACCAACATTTGCAGTTGCAGTCTGCCAATTACCTTTTGGTAAATAAGGATCTTTTGCAATATCAACAGAACCATTTAAAATAGCCTGTAAAGATTCTCCAATTTTAATTTTACGAAGTTCTTTAATAGTTTCTTCTTTATTAAAAGGAATTTCTTCTTTTTTATACTCATCAGATTCTTTATAAATTTTTTCCGCAATAGGAAGATAATATTTCATATCACTATCAGATAATGGTACAGAATATTCTTCATCAAATTTAGTTTCACCAAATTCATTAATATGTCCCCAATCAATATACAATCCGTTTAAAGAAAGTTCTCCAGTTCGAGATATATCAACCATTGCGTTAGCTTCCATACCCACAAGAGCTTTACCACCTAAAAATAAATAACGTAATTTAATATCTTCAAATGGATCAAAGTGAAATAATGTAGGTAAATCTTCATTTTTAAATAAATCATTAATTTCATTCTTTAAAGTATCATTATCAATAGGCTTCATTACATCTTTATAAACTTCAGGATGTGTAAGTACAGCTTTATATAATTCAATTAGTCGATTACCATCATCTTCAATATCGTATTTTAGTTTACCATTATCTTCTTTAAACTTAGGAAACATGATATACATTTTATCCACATCAAAGTCACTACCTGTTTTAGTAGTAATACCTGTATAAGCTACAATTGTATCTCCTGCAGATTCTGGAAGTATACCAACAATTCTAAGTGCATCATTAGATGCTAAACCTTGATTTGGAATACGATAACCAATAATGTTGTTTTGAATCTTTTTATCAATAATACCTTCCGTGAATTTATTTTCTTCTAAAATCTCAGGGTTATTAATCAAATAATCTAAAGCAGTAGCATGACTTGGTTCACCTAATTCTTTATAATAAATAATAGATTTATTTTTTAACTCTCCTGATTTAATTTGTTCTCTAATCCAATTAGCTCTATTATCATTTGAATTAATTACCCAATCAACATATTTTTCTACACTTTCTCTAGTAGATTTTGTAGCAATTAAACCTTTATCTATTTCAGACTGAACTGAACTAAATGGATTACCGAAATGTTCATTAGAATTATTAACTCTTAGGCTAAATACTGAATTATTTTCTTTAGCATATTGAACACCTGCGTTTTGATATAAACTTTTAATTATTACATTATTACTAACAGTTTTATTTCCTAATTTTAAATATATTTCAGAAGAAGATATTTTTTTATTTGAACCAAATAATTCTTCAGCATTATATTGTCTCCAATTAGGTATATATTTACCAATAAAAGCTCCTGATACTAATACACCACCTGGTACAATTTTTTGTGTTTCAGGATCTAAATAAGGTTCATTAACAGTTGAATCTGCATCAGGTGACCAAATGACACCTTGTTTATTACCTTCAGTTTTATTTAAACCAAAGTTTGACATTTGAATAAATGAACCACCGTTAGTTTTAACTTTAATTAATCTATCTGTCATGATTGATGCAAATATATTAACAAGTTTACTACCAGCTTGTGGTATTCCAGGTAATGCAATTTCAGCTTTCAAAGCATCTATTACATTTTGTGAACCATTACGAGATTCAAGTTCTCTAATTAATGCTTTATAAAAACCACTAACTTTTTTAATCTCATATTTATCATTTAATTGAAATTCTTTCTTAATATCATTTAAACCTTTTTGATTTAAATTTCTAATTGCTTCTACAATTTCATTTAAAATAAGTTGACCTGAAACTTTCTCACCATCTAATTCAAAATTTTCATCTTCAAGTCTATGAATAATACCAGCAAATATATTCTTTTGAATTTGACTACCTAAATCAGTATCTTTATAAGTTTTAGTTGGTAAATCTTGTTGAAGTTTCCAACCTCTATTATAAAGTACTTGTGGTACTAAATCAAAATCTTGTAATATATCTCCATTTTCATCATGAATTTTAGTTGGAACCAATGCTCCTACTTTAACTCCATCTAAAGTAATAAGTTCATCTACCTCAGCAGCTTTCATTTTATTATAAAGATGTTCTAAATCTGAACCTTTAACTAAAGCTTGAGATAATACTGCTTGAGAATATTTTAAATAAACAGGTTTACCAGAAGGTTCTCTATAAAAGTAAACACCTTTTAATGGTTGAGCTGCAATCTTTAATTCTTTTGCATCATAAGCTACTGGAGTTTCAGACATCATTTTTTTATAAATTCCATCATGAGCTTTAGTCCATTTACCTAATCCTTGAACTAAAAATTTCCAACGATCTGGTGTAATCCAAGCTTGAGCATCAGCACTATTAATATTTTTATAAGGTTTAGCTCCAGTTACACCTAAACTTTCAACAAGTTTATCATAAAATGGAGATTGTCTCATAACAGATTCAATAGTAGCTATTTTAAAGAGTTCTTGACCTGGTTTAACCCTTAATTGTAATCCATCAGTATAAGTTGCTGGAATACGTTTTTTAAAGTCTACAGGGTCTTTAAAATAAGCCATATCACCTGTAAACATTTTAGTATATTCAATTGCACTATGAACACTATTTAAATAGTAATCTGTAGCAATTGCTAAAGCTGCACCGTGAGTATGTAATTTATTAAATTGTGAATACTTATCAATAATAGATTGGTCTAAGTTATTAAGAGTTGATGTATTATCTTCATTTAATCTAATAACATCATTTTCCAATAAATTCTGATATGTTTTTTGAACACCTTTTAATAATTCAGTTTCAATATAATTGTTAAGTGCTTTAGTTACCTCAGCATCTTCACCATAATTTAATTTTTGTAATATAGGTTGTCCATTTTTATATAATAAATCATGAACAACTTTTTCATTTTCAGATAAATCTTTTGTACCAATACTTAATCTTTCAAAATATTGAGACTTAAAAGCATTACCTGTTTTAGATTTAGGATCTGTACCTTTTTTATAATGATAATGAATTGTTAAATCTTTTCCATCAATACTATTATCAACTTCGTTAGAAGCTTCAATAGCTCTATTATATTCTGACGCAAAATAATTAAAAAACATTTTAATAATTGCTTCACTAATTAAAACAGTATTAGATTCAATACCATCAAACGCTTGTATATTTAAACCACTTTTAATTTGATATTCAGTAGTTTTATCAGCTTGAGTAATAGTACGTTTAAAATCATTTAAAAGTACTTTATTTACATTATCTATAATATAATCTTTAAAAGATAAATCAGATGCTGCTACAAATTTATCATCAACTTGCATTTGATTAAATATTCCTAAATCAAAATTATTTAATCTTTGTTTAGATAAAGTTAATTTCTCATCATTATCCAGTTCAGTTTCAATACCATTTTCATCAATATTACCTGTAAGATATTTTAAAAGAAACGAACCTTTTTGATATTCAGCTGATTCTAATAATTGAACTAATAACAAAGGATTTTTCTTCCATTGTTTAATTAATGTTGATAAATATGATGGGTATGAATAAATCCATTTTTGTTTACCACCAGATATAATTGTAGCATCAGAACCTTCTGGAATAAAAAATGCTTCATTTGTAGCAAATGTTCTAAAAATATAACTTGCTTTTTGAAATACATTGTCAAATGTTGAAGATTTTTTATCTAATTTTCTATAAGATTTTAAAATACTATCAACACCTAATCCAGTCCTATATATTGCTTCAGATATTTTACTAATACGTTTTTCATCAGAAATATCCTGATTATAATTATCTAAAAAGTTTTCAAATCCTTCTTTAGATAAATTAACACCTAATTGAGACAAACCTTTTAAATAACTATTAACAATTTTTTCTTCAGTATCTACATTATAATTATCTTTAAGTTTATTATAACTTGCGTTAAGGTCTTTAAAACCTTTATCAAGATTTTCTAATCTAGTTAAAGTATCTTCTTTTAAAGTATTATCTTTATTTAAATAATTATCTTTAAAGTTATTAAACCAGTTTTCAAGAACCATTGTAGTTTTACTACCAGAATCTGAAATACCTAAAGTATTATAACGAATTACTGTTGTAGTAACCATATTACCATCTTTATCTTTAGTTTCAATAACTTCTGTTGTTCGCTGAGAAATTTGATGATTGTTTTTATGAAGTCTAAACCCTTGAACAAATTCATTTTGTTTAGCTTCAGTAAAATTATCAGAAGTAATATAATCATATATAGATTGAAGATAAGGTTTTTTATTTATAATTCTAGAAATATTTTCTTTATAAATATCCCAAATATCTTCTCCTGGTAAATCTACAGAATCTGTAAGTATTGTAGCAAGTGTACTATATACTTCATCAAACTTCATAAATGTAGGTTCGTTCCAAATGGGGTCTACATTATCAACATCTTCTAATAAAGATAATCTAAGTTTAACATTTGTACTAACATTAGATTTACTATCTCTTTCAAATGAATTTAAACCAAATCCAGCATCTTTAGTATTTTCTTCAATATCTTGATTATCATCTAAAGTATTATCATCTGCTACAGTTTTTAAAGACATTCTTTTAAAAAACCCTTCAACTTCATTTGTTAATTCATCTACATAATTAGATAATTTATCAACAAGTTGTAATGACATCATATCGTTAAAATCTTCAGATGCTTGTAGAGATTTAACTTTATTATCAATTTCAGATTTAATAAATGAATTCAAATCTGGTAATTTCTCACCAGATTCAAAATCAATATTATTAAAGTCAATTTTTGATTTTTTAAAGTAAGTTAAAGCTAATCTTGATGCAACTTTATTTATTTCATCATATGTAAGAACAGAACGTAATTCTTTTTTTGCAATAGGAAAATATACTTTTTGATTATCTTTATCTAAAAAATAATGTTTTTCTACTTCCTTATCATATCTTAAATTAGGTTCACCCATATCATTAACCCTATCCAACATTTCATCATAATCTTCATAAAGATTTTTTCGGGCAGTAATATAATTACCAAACAAATCAATAAATTCTTTACTTCTAAAGTAATTCATTTGTTCATTTGTTAACTTATCATCTCCATTATTAATTTTATCTGAAAGATACTGGGCTAGTTCTGAATGAGAATTACCAGTAAAGCTTAAATATTCACACGCCATACATTATTTTTTTATTAAGTTTACAAAGATACGCTATTTTTTTCATATAAACAAATATTTAGCAATCTTTTTTAATTGTAGTACCTTCAATAGGTAATCCACTATCAATCATTTTATCTATTACAAATTCAGCACCTTTAGTAATATCACTATTTGTTAATCTACCATTACTATCTTCAGTAATTTTCATTAAACGTGCAATATATTCTTTTGGATTAGATGTTTTAAGTTTTTCAAATTCATTAATTAATGATTCCCGTTTATTAGAAACTTCTTGAACATCAGGTTCTTCAACACTTTGTAATAATTTATCAATTTCTGAAGTATCAATTGCACCAGCTAATTCAACAGGTTGTTTAACTTCTTCTTTTACAATAGGTGTAACTTGATTAATTACTTGACCGTTATTAGTCACATTATGATTTAAATAAATATTACTATATCCACCAAATGTAGGTTCATTAACTACAGCATTTGTAGTAAGTATATTATTATTAACTAAATATTTAATATAATTTTTATTTTTAAATGCTGCAGTATTAGATTGCTTATTTGTTTCAACCTTACCGTTACTAAATAAAACATTACTTCTTTTATAATTAAAGAAATTAGTAAATTGACTTCTATAAGATTCTGGATTAGCTAATAATTCTTGTGCTGTAATAGTATGAACATCTGGTGTGTCATTTAATTTACCAAACAAAGTACCAACTTCAACTTGTGAACCTTCAAAATCTATATTAAATTTAGTTTTAACATTTTGATTTCCATTATGAATTAACAAGTCAATTAACTTATTAACACTTCTATCAATCCTTAATGGTTCATTAGTTTTAATTAAATTAATTTCATCTTGTAATGAATAAAGTAATTCAGTCTGGTTATTATCAATTAAATATTGCTCAAGTTCTTGTAAAGAAGGTTGTTCACTTAATCTAAATTTAATAGTCATTAAATCAAATAAAGCATTAGCTTTATCTTCAGATATTGTATTAACATTTAATTTTAACCAAAAAGGTTTTCCATTATTCATTGGAATTTTTAAGAATACTTCACCTTTATGTTTATTTGGGTCGCCTTTTTTAAATTGAGGACCTTCTGTAACTTCACCAGTTTTAGTAGATAATGTTTCACCTTTCAAATTAGTATAAACTGTATTGTTTTGAAAATAAGTAATTCTTTGAGCTTCAGACATATCTTTAAATATATCTAAATCAAAGATATTATTTTTAGCTACTGGAGAATCCATTGTAAGTACTCCAGGGAACTGTTTTATGATACTACCTTGTATACCTTCAAAAGAACCTTTATTTTTAATTACAGCGTTTATAATTGCTTTACGTAAAGGTAATGTTTCTCTTTGAACAATATCTTTATTAGGATGAGACATATCATCTATAAAAGAGGAAACGTTATTTTCTAATGCTTCTAATTCTGCATCATATTTAGCATTGATATTATTTTTTGCTCCAAATATTGCATTAAATAATTCTGCTATCCTATTAGTAACAGGAGTAGTTTCAGTAAAACTATCTTTAAACTTATCATGTGCTTCTTCTATTGAATTAGAATTAGATAATAAATTAATAAATTGTTTTAAAGCTTCAATTCTATCTTTATTTCTATCTCTTTTTTCTTTAGTATCTAAATTACCTAAATCTTTTTGAGCTTCTATAAGAGCATCTTTTTTTGTAAGCCCCTCTTTAGGATTATTTAATTCTTCTTTTCTTCTTTTTTCTATATCATCTTTTGATTTAGAATTAGAATTATTTTTTTCAGAAAAAGTCACTTTAATATGTAAATAATCTTCAACTTGTTTTAAATCTTCAGGTGTATATTCACCAAATTTAACTTTGTCAAATGCTTTTTGAGTTTTTTCAGATATTCTATCACCTAAACTAAAAGTAACCCTATCTTTAGATTTATCTCTAGGTTCATTTTGATAAGCTACAAAATCTTCTAATCCAGGAATTGTTTCACCACTATCTTGATAAGTAGATATAACTCTAGCACCTGGTTGTTGAGATTTACTTGATTCAAGATTCTCAATTTCTTTAGGATCTCCAACTAATATTTCATCAAATTCTCCAACTTCAGCAGTTTGATTTGTTTGAATTGAAACAGTATCTTCATCTAATGAAGTATTACTATTATCAATTGTTGTATCTGTTGTACCGTCTGTTGGATTAGTATTTTGTTCCTCAACTTTAGCATCATGAACGGCTTGAGCTGTTGCATCTTTTAATGCATTTTCTTTATCTTGAATTTCTTTGTATTTTTGCTGTATAATATTTTGAATTAAAGGTGCTTTATCAATTAAATCTTTATTATTTTTTACAAGTGTATCTAATTCATCTTTAGTTTTAAGATTAGGATTTTTTACAGCATCTATTAAAGTTTGATGTTTATCTACTACTTCATCAGTAGTATTATTTTCAAGTTTTTTAATTGCTTTAATTCTATTATTTAACTGTTTATTTAAAAATTCATTATCCCAAATTAAATTATTAGTAGTTTCATTAAAATCTTCTAATTGTTTTTCAATTTCATCTAATTTTTTATTTACAATTTCAAGAGGTTTAGATGTTTTAGGAGTAAATTCTTTATATATATCTTCAGTTTTACCTTCAATATAATTAGGGTTTGGTAGTTTAGTACCATTTAATTCACTTTCTAAACGACTTTTTTCACTTAAAAGTTCTTTTTGTTTTTGTTTTAGATCATATTCATCAGCTCTTTCACTTAAAAAAGCATTACCTATATCATTTAAAAAAGAAATCTTTTGTTCTTTAGTAGCATCTTCATTATTAAGTTTAATAATAGATGATGCCATATCTTTAAATGAAGTTAATTGTTTTTGTAAATGCAATGCTTTATCTACAATTTGAGATATTCTATTTTTATTAGCCTCGTTTTGTTTCTTTTGTTCTAAAGTTAAATTCTGTCCAGTTTCAGATTCAACGGGAAATATAGTATTTAGATGATCTTTTAAAGCTTCTAAAGTAACTTTATCTTCTCCAATAAAATTCATAATAATATTAGTTTCACCTAATTTTTTTAAATGTTCTATTGTTTCAATATCATTTTCTTCTACAGCTTTATCATACACTTTAGATAAGTTTTCTTGAAAATCTAAAGCTTTTTTAACTTTTAAAACTCCAGCTTTATCAAATACTTTATCACCATTTTCATCTACTTTATCTCGGATATCTCTTTGATTAGTTTCTGGATTTATATACTCTTCTTGTTCATATAAAGGAGTTCCTGTAATATCTTTTAATGCTGATGCCTGGACATCAATTTTAGATTTAAGTCTTTCAATACCTTTTTGATTTTTAACATCCTGTTTATGACCTTGGACTACAGATATTGGTGAACCTAATATTCCACCTAAGAAACCTGAAATTTGTCCTTCAGTAGTACCTAAAGTTTCAATAAAATCTCTACCAAAAGTAAGAGGATCCAAATCATTAATTGCATACTCACCTAACTCCCTATTAGAAGCTCTTTTGACATTTCTATTTTCTGTAGAAGTTTGTGCAACTTCTTCACTACCTTCTGATAAGAATGCTTCACCAACTCTAATAGCAGCTTTTTTATAAGGATTTTCAACTGAACCTGTAAGCATCTTATCTAACAAAACTTGTTTTTCAGTTTTACCAAATACTAATTTTGATTGTATATAATTAGGAACTGCCAATATTGCAATATTAGTAAAGAATGTATTTCTCATTGCTCTACCTTTTTGTTCTTGAAAAGCAGCTTCAGCTTGTTCAGGACTTAATCCTCTTAATAAAAAACTCTTGATGATATAATTTTTTCTTTTTTCAAGATCATCTCCTACACCTTTAGCTTCAGCACCTGCTTCAAAATAAGTATTTGCTGCAGGTATAATATAATCGTTGATTTTATCTATAGTTACACCAGCTTTCATTAAAGCAATTCTAGCTTTTTCTATATCATCGCCATATCTAACAAATGAATTTAATTTAGTAAGACCACCAAATATACCTTCAGCAGCACCTAATTTATTAATAACTGCACCAGGAGCCATAGCGGATATTAAATATCCAACACCATCAGCACCATCTGTAGCCCAAAATTCATTAGAAGTTACTTTATCCATAAAACTACCATTAGCTACAGCATCACTAACATAAACTGGTAATACACCTTCATTCACAATAGATTGAAGTTTTTCAGTAGCTTTAATAAAATCATTATTAAAAGCTGTCTCTAAGAAATCAGTATTATCTTGTCCAGTAACTAAATCAACAGTATTACCTATTATACCAGCAGCAGTACCTGCTATAGCACCAACAGTTTTAAACATTTCAGCACCAACTTTAGTAACAATTCTTCCAAGACCGGCTCCCGCTGTAGGTAAAATACCTTGTTTATCAGCTCTATAATTATTTATAGAACTTTGTATATTATTATCTTCAACATCAATTCCCCAACGAATACCTTCATCGTAAATAGAGTTACCTAGTCCTGTATCATAATGAACAGGTGTTTTCGATTCACCAATTGTCTTATAAGGATTATTATCACCTTTATAAGTTGGTTTAAAGTTATTCTGTCCACGTTTTTGAGTTGCTCTATAAAAAGGACTAGTATCGTCTGCGGGACTAGTATTATTATTAGGACTACTATTTTTTACTTCTTCATCTTCCATTTACTCTTTTTTATTAGGATTATATGCATCATACAACCATTTTTGTAATTCTTCTCCGTTTTCAAAATATAATGGTTGTTTCTTATATTCACCATTTTTACCTTTTATTTCAGCATTTATTTTATAAGCACCAGTTTCTTTATCACGTTTAATTTCAGCATTTTTTAATCCCATAGCTTCAAGTTCTGGTGATACTAATGGATGATATAAATCTGGAAATGGATCAGCTATTTTTGATAGACCTCTATACATTTTAGCAGCTTTAAAGAAAGGTTTATTAAAATCGTTAGAGTTTCTTGTAACTAATATTTGTTTGTTAGTACCATCTTTATCTGTATAAGTAGCTAAAATTGGCATAATTTTTTGATTACCATTTGCACCTTCCATTTTAAATTGACTTTTAGCTGTACCATATCCTAAATAAGTTAAATCTTTCATACTTTCTAATGTATCTTTATCTAAAGCTTTACCAGTTTCTCTATCATACATTTGAGCACTTCCTGACATAATTCTTGTTTTTAAAGTAGAATTTCTATCTTCATCGGTTTTTCTATCACTAGCTGATTCAAATAGTGAACTATCTTGAGATTTATTAGGTGAAACGAAAGCATTTTCCAGAGCATAATCTTGATTATTTTCTAAATAGTTTTTAACTCCATCAATAACTCTAGGATCATTATATTTTAATCCTTTTAAAGCGGTATTATTTCTAACAATACTTCTTGCAAGTTGTTGATATTCTGGTGTAGCAATCATCTTAGACTGAGGTGAAGATGCTCCTTTTTTGGGAACCGCAGCATCATTATATGTGCTATGACCTGGACTGTAAGTATTTGTATCTTGATTATTTAAAGCGTCTAACATCGCTTTATGATTACCCATCGGTATAGTATCTAAGTTGTATTCTTCTCCAGTATCTGACGAATATTTAGAATTTTCATCAGGTTTATCATAATTATAATTATAACCTCTATCATCTTTATATGAGGTTTCTTTCATAGCATTAAAACTATGTTGAACTTGATCTGCTAAATTATTAAAATCCATATCATTAAATTTAGCATATTTATAACCTTCACCATTAGGGTTAAACCAATCTGCAGCCAATGCTTGCATAGCTTCATCAATTTGAGGAATGTTCGTTTTAGTAGTAAGACTTCCATTAGCTGTTCTCCAAGCTGTAGAACCTATTGGTAAACCATTTGAACCATCACCTATGATAAGTTTATAACCTGACATAGCTTTACTATATTCTTTACTACCTAATAAAGAATGAAGTTTACTAATACTTTCATGAAGATCTTTTTTATTAGGTGCTCCTAAAGAACCAATATTTAAAATGGTTTTATTATCAGTATCAAAACCTGTATATTTAGAATCGTGTTCATTCCATCTATTTAATGCTGCAGTTCTTGATATTCCATTTTTTTCAGCATTATCTAAAAAAGCTTTTTGTTCAGCTAAATACTGTTGTTTAGCAGCATTAATTTTACCAATTTCTCCAGTTGGAGATATTAAATCTTGATATTGCCTATTAAGTTTAGTTATATTTTGAAAAGTAGTTGGATTATAACCTTCTTTATTTAAAGTATCTACATTTTTAGCAATTTCAGCATCCATTTGATTTTTAATTTCTAAAGCTCTAGATAAATGTTTATCTAGAGGATTAGCTTGAATTCTAAGAGCTTCAGCTGCAGCAATGCTAGCATCGTGTTTTTGACGCATCATTGTAGGTGCTGCAGCTAATTCATTAAAACTTAAAGGTGAAAACTTAGCAACACTGGCTACATCATATCTATTCATTATTTTACTTTATTTTTAATTAAATAACCACCTAACGCTTTCTTATCTTTAATTGACTGAATTTCTTTTAATTTTTCTTCAGTCATTGGTTTACCAGTAGTAGGATCTGTTACAATATTTCCAGTAGTATCTTTAACATAAGTACCATCCCAACGATAACCTGTAGTTTTGGCTATAATTTTCTTTTGAACTTGTTCTTTACCAATATCGCCAATTCCTTCACCAATACCTGTTATATATTCACGTTTAGCATTTCTATATGCGGCTTGGTCTCTCGCAAAATTTTCTTTTTCAGTATTAGATTGTTGTAAATTAACTTGATCTACACCTAAATTAAATGTTTGAGCTACTGCATTTTGTCCAGCATTCATTTGTTTAGCATTTAAATAAGCATCTGATAAACCTTTAGTTTTATTTAATTGTGCCGCAAGTAAACTATTTCTAATAGCTCCTTGTGAACCACCAGAATTTTGTATTGCATTTGAAACATTATTTAATTCTTGACCTGCAATGTTTTGTAACCCTGCTTCATCAACATATGAAGGATTATATCTATTAGATAATCTATTTAATCTTTCATATTGAGGTTTTTTCAATTGAGACAATTGATAAGCATTAGCTGCAACTGGTGCATATCTTAAAATATCTCCGTAGTTATTACCTAACCAATTAGCTGTTTTACCTAAAGTATTATTTGAAGAAAGTGTAGCTCCATTAATAGTTTCTCTTGTTAAATTTGAAGAATCTATATTTGAATATTCTGTAATTTTATTACCTTCAATTGAAGGGTCTATATCATTATTTTTCCAACGATTACTAGAATCTATTACTGAAGGGGTTTCAATTTCAGGTATTCTATAACCTTTACTATCTAATCCTAAAGATTTATATGTTTGAGGACCATATTTACCATCAACAGTAAGGTTATTTATAGTTTGATATTGTCTTAATGCTTTTTCACTATTTGGACCCCATATACCATCCGCAGTAACTCCTAATAAATTTTGTACATTATTTATTGGTACTCCATAATCATTTAATAATGGTTTTGGAAATTTACCACCACCATCAAATTTGTTCATTTTACCACCCATTGCATATGTATCATTGAATTGTGAATTCATTGAAATAGCAGTTTTATTTTGCAAATCGTGTCTACGTTTTTGATTTGCTCTATGTGTTATCATACCACCAATAACAGGATCTCCGTTTAATAACCCCATTTTAAGTTTATCTTCTGTTTTAACATCTTTTCTCATAAATACTGAAAACGGATCTAAAAATCCTTGAGCAACATCACCTCCTGCATCTCCTCCAACAGCTTGACCTAAACCTTTACCAAGTTTTTCAAGACCATTAAACAATCCAGCAATTGGTATTGCTGCAGCAACTCCAGATTTTACACCTTCATATGCTTGATTCATATTTTGTTCTCCTGGTGTTCTTAATGCATCATTAGATGTAGGTGAATTACCTTTTAAAGTATTACCTATTCCACCTGCAGCCGCACCAATCATTCCATAATATCCACTAATACCACTTTTACCACCACCAGATGAACTTAATCCTGCAGATTGTTCACCAGCAACTGATTTACCCATTCCTACATAATTTCCATATGTATCAGCTTGTCCAGCAGTATATCCAAAGATGTTACCACTATTACTAGTAGCATCCATTGAATTACCTCCTAATAGAAATTTATTCATTGAACCACCGTATGCAAATTCTGCAGGTACTTCACCATTCATCATATCAGGTACTTCAGTAGAATTAGCTTCCATAGCTTGAGCTAAAGCTTGTTGTTTAGCTTTAATAGTTTCCTGAGCTTGTGCAATTCTATCTAACATATTTGTTTTAGTAGATAATGAAATCTTATCATTTCTACCATCAAATTTTTTATCTAATAGTTTAGATGCTGAAGCTACAGTTTTATTAGCAAGTGACGCAGGTAAATTAAATTGTTTTACCATATCTTTAGTTAAAGTAATTCTATCACTATAGATAAAATCTTTTAGTTTAGTTTCACCTTGTTCAACAGTGTTAGGTTGACCATTAGCTCCCATACCTTGTGGTATTCCACCATTTGGATTAGATTCATGTGAACCACCTGTATTAAATTGAGTAAGGTTTCCACCTTGTGCGTATCTATTCATATTTGTATTTTGATTTATATATCCTCCTTGTTGAAATTTTTTAGGTTCTTCTTGTCCTTGTGTTGCTAAGTATGTTGCTCCTGCTATTGGTGCTATTGATTTGTATATGTTAGGATTAGTCATATCAAACATTCCATTATTACCTATTGCTGATTTAAGTTGTTTATTTGTAGGAAAAACTAATTCAGTAGCTTGATTCCAAGGACTAACTCTTTCTATACCTCTTGTTTGATTTCTAATAGCTACATCATAATCTAACATTTGTTGTTCTAAAGGTACATCTCCCCTCCAATCTTTACTTCTATGAAAATTAAATAAATCATAATCTTTGTTTTGTTTTATTAAATCTTCAGCACTTATAGGATTATTACCTTGTCCATATAATTCATAAACTGTTGGTTGGTGTTCTCCAGTATGAATACTTTTTGAAGATAAAGCATAACTGGAAGCTTTATTTTTATCTGGAGTTGTATATATACCTTTTCCTGAATAACCAGCATCTCCTAATTGAAATTTAGATTCATCAAAAGTATCAAACTTTTTAGCAGAACCATGATATTGAATTGTTGGAGAACCATCTGGATTTACTAATTTAGAATTACTAAAAGCTTTTTTAAAATTTTGACTATTCTGTTGTACAAATTGTTCAGGTGTTCCTTTAAACGTAGAGCCATCAGTATTTTTCATCCAAGTATTGTTAACCTTAGCTTGTTGCTCTATTGTATTATACTCTTTTACTAATTGAGAATTCTCAGGAATTTCTTTATTCCATTTACTCCAATTTATTTCTGATTTAAAATTTGATGTAGGTTTGGGTACTTCTACTTGTTTGTATCCTTGTAGCCAATCTTCTTTGTAAAACTTAACATTGTCATTAGAGATAG
>Ga0154020_10005180_pt1 | contig 15450 bp, 17 predicted proteins | sample Klosneuvirus_201_FD_109709 | JGI IMG/M metagenome (GOLD analysis project Ga0154020, IMG submission 109709) | Active sludge microbial communities from wastewater, Klosterneuburg, Austria - Klosneuvirus_20160825_MG | ecosystem: Engineered > WWTP > Aerobic digester > Activated sludge | place...
CGTTGACCGTCAAGGTGGATGGCAAGGCCGTCACGGTGCCGAAGCTCTCGCCCGATCACACGGGCCGGCTCGTGCCGACGAACATGATTCAGGCCTGCTTCGCCGCAGGCACGATGGTGCCGCACTATTGCTACCATCCGAAGCTGCCGATCGCCGGCAACTGCCGCATGTGCCTCGTCGAGTTCGGCACGCCCGCCATGGGTCCGGACCGCAAGCCCATCCTCAATCCCGACGGCACGCCGAAGATCGCCAAGTCCCCGCGTCCGGCCATCGCCTGCGCCACGCCGGTTTCGCCGGGCATGGAAATCTATTGCAGCACGCCGAGCGTGAAACAGATGCGCGAAGGCGTTCTCGAATCGCTGCTCATCAATCATCCGCTCGACTGCCCGATCTGTGACCAGGCGGGCGAATGCAAGCTGCAGGAATACTCGGTGGACTACGGCCAGTCGGCGAGCCGCTTCGTCGAGGCGAAGGTTCACAAGCCCAAGCGCATTGATCTCGGTCCGCGCATCGTGCTCGACGCGGAACGTTGCATTCTCTGCACGCGCTGCATCCGTTTCACGCGCGACGTGGCGGGCGACGACGCGCTCGGCATCGTCAATCGCGGCAGCTACAACACCATTTCTACCTTCCCTGGCAAGCCCTTCGACAACAATTACACGCTCAACACCGTGGACATCTGCCCCGTCGGCGCGCTGACGTCGAAGGATTTCCGTTTCCAGATGCGCGTGTGGTTTTTGAAGGAGACCAAGAGCCTTTGCACGAGCTGCGCGACGGGCTGCAACGTCACCGTCGGGTCGCGCGAGGACAAAGTCTATCGCTACGAGCCGCGCGAGAACGACGCCGTCAACGCGACGTGGATGTGCGACGCGGGCCGCTTGAATTACAAGTGGATCAACCGCCCGGATCGTTTGAAGGACGTGTTGGTTCGCGGCCAGAAATCAAACTGGGCAACCGCGCTCAAAGAGATTTCCGACAAGCTCGCCGCGGCTCCGAAAGGCTCCGTCGCCATCATCGCCTCGGCGCGGCAGACGAACGAAGAATTGTTCCTGCTCAAGAAGCTTGCGACAAAGTTTGGTGCGATCACCGATTCCGTTCCCCGCAATCGCGAAGGCGACACGCTGCTCGTCAGTGACGACAAGAATCCGAACGTGAACGGCGCGCGACTCAACGGCATTTGCTTCACCGAAGTTGGCATCAACCTCGCGAAGATTGCTGCCGGCATCGAGCAGGGCAGAATCAAGACTTTGATCGTGTTCGGCGAAGACGTGCTGAAGCGCAGCATTGCCTCGGAGAAGTTGAGCGAGAAGGAAACCACGAGCGAAGTCGTGGAAGAACATCCGATCACCGCCGAGCTGCTCGCGAAGTTGGAGACGCTCATCGTGAGCGACATCCTGCCGAACCAGACCACGAAGCTGGCGCATTACCTGTTGCCCGGCGCGGCCCATGTCGAGAAGCGGGGATCGCTCACGAACACCAAGGGCCGTGTGCAGAAGTTCATGCAAGCCATCCAGCCGCCCGGCGATGCCCGCGCGGAGTGGGAAATATTGCACGAGCTGGTTTTCAACGTCACTGGTCAGAACGGCTTCAAGAGTATTGAAGGCTTGTTCAACCAGATGGCAAAAGAAGTCCCGGCCTTCAACGGTTTGACGTGGGCGGGCCTCGGCGACACCGGCGCAACGGTGCAGATTTAAGATGATTGACGCGATCAACAACTGGATTGGCGGGTTGAGTGACCCCATGCAATTCACGCTGTTCAGCGGCGTGAAGATCCTGGGCGTCTTCAGCGTGCTGATGTTCTGCGTGGCCTATGCCGTGTGGGTCGAGCGCAAGGTCGCGGCGGCCATCCAGGATCGCATCGGCCCGAACCGCGCGGGCATCTTCGGCTTGCTCCAGCCAGCTTGTGACGCCGTCAAATCGTTCCTCAAGGAGGACTTCACGCCCGACCACGTGCGCAAAGCCTATTTCTGGATCGCGCCTGCGGTGATGATGATTCCGGCGCTGATGACCGTTGCTGTTATTCCGTTCGGCTCGACGATGGGTGCGCAGAAGATGGTCATCGCCGACCTGAACGTCGGCGTGCTCTACACGTTCGGCATCGTGTCGCTCGGCGTGTATGGAATCGTGCTCGCGGGTTACGCGGCGAACTCAAAGTATCCCTTCCTCGGCGGCATCCGCTCCAGCGCGCAACTCATCAGCTACGAACTCGCGATGGGCATGTCGGTTATCCCGCTGTTCCTATGGGTTGGCGACCTGAACCTCAGCCGACTCGTGCTATCGCAGGGCGGCTTCGTGAGCTGGCTGCCGGATGCGCTCGGTGGATTCCGCGTGCCCAACTGGCTCGTGTTCCAAAGCCCGATGCTCGCGCTCTCGTTCGGCATCTTCCTCGTGTCGGCGTTTGCCGAGACGAACCGCACGCCGTTCGATTTGCCCGAAGCCGAGCAGGAACTCGCAGGCGGCTACAACGTCGAATACAGCTCGATGAAGTTCGCGCTCTTCTTCATGGGCGAATACGCGAACATGATCGCCGCGTCGGCCATGATGGTGACGCTGTTCTTCGGCGGCTGGACGTTGCCATGGTTCGGGCTCGATCAAGCTGCGACCGGCATCCTTGGCGGCGTGCTGCACATCGGGATTTTCTTTGTGAAGGTCGTGGCGTTCGTGTTCATCATCATCTGGGTGCGCTGGATGTGGCCGCGCTTCCGCTACGACCAGTTGATGGATCTGGGCTGGCGCCGGTTCATCCCGCTCGCGCTGGTAAACATTGTTATCACGGCCTTGTGGCTGTGGTTCCGCGCATAAACGAAAACCAACAACCAACGGAGAACATTATGGCATTCATCAAAACCACGCTGAACGACGAGATCACCGGCAAGAACAGTGAATTCTGTTTCAACACCGAGCATGTGGTCTCGATGCAGCCCGCGCGCAATACCACGATCCTGATGTTTGTGGATGGCACGAAGTTGATTGTGGATTTGCCGTATGAAGCACTGGCCCGCTTCGTGGGCGCGAAGGAGAAGCTCGACTAGCCGCATGATCGTCGAACGCAAAAAACTGAATTTCTGGGAACGCCTGTATCTGCCGGCGGTGATCGGCGGCTTCAAGGTGACCATGCGGCATTTCATCAAGGTCGTCTTCAAGCGCCAGGCGGTCACGATGCAGTATCCCGAGGAACGCTGGGTGGTGCCCGAGGGTTATCGCGGCGCGCCCTACCTCGTGAAGGATCAGGAAGGCAACACCAAGTGCGTGTCCTGCCAGCTTTGCGAATTCGTCTGCCCGCCGAAGGCCATCAAGATCATACCACCCGGTCCCGCCGGTCAGCTTGCCGATCGTCCGAACGCGGAGAAGATGCCTGCCGAATTCGAGATCAACATGCTCCGGTGCATCTTCTGCGGCTACTGCCAGGAAGTCTGCCCCGAGGAGGCGATCTTCCTGCAGAAGGACTGGTCGCACGTCGGCACGAATCGCGCCGAGATGATTTACAACAAGGAAAAACTCCTGTCGCTCGGCGGCACGCACGCCGGCACCCAGAAGTGGAAGCAGAAACTGGAGGAAGCGAAAGAGCAGGAGAGTTTTCCGGTGAAGCCGTAGGCAACCACAAGTAAACGCGAATCAAAACAAGCTATGAAAACACCCATCAAACTAGTTTTGGCTGCTGTTGCGGTCGCGTGTTGTGCTGCTGTTTCGTCGATTAACAAACCGGCGACTCCCTACAACCCCGAGCAGGTTAAGGGCAGCGTGCGCGTGGTCTTGCTCCGGGTTGACCGGAGCACCGTTTTCTCAGATGAGGGGGTGATGAACCCGGCCCAATCTCAAAAAATTCTCGCTATTCCGGGAGTGAGTATTGTCTATGTCGTTGAACTATTGGGCAACGAACCGGTGAAACACTGGAACACGGTTGAGACCGGAAAGCTTGCGTATGTGAGCGGCAAGCAGGTGAACTCTATGCCTGACCTCGCTGGTGGCGGCTATGGGGGATGGCATGAATTTGAGCGCTACGATTGGAAAGCTTTGAAACAGCCCGCAGTCACAAATCCCAAACGAACCCATGTCTTCGAGCGTTTTGAACGTGGGGTTCGCGTTCCGACCGGGAAAGTTGACCTGCATTTTACTGCGGGCTTCAACGATCAAAACGAAGAATTTGTCTTCGAGAACGTTCCTGTCGAATAAGAGCCGATGCCTCCGTTGCCCAACATACTATTTTACGTCTTCGCCGCGCTGGCCGTGATCTTCGCGATCATGGTCGTGGCAAATCCGTTCAGCCGCAGCCCGGTCACCAGTGCCATGTTCCTCGTGCTGACGATGGCCTGCCTCGCGGGGCTGTTCACGCTGCTGCACGCGTTCTTCCTCGCAGCGGTGCAAATCCTCGTTTACGCGGGCGCGGTGATGGTGTTGTTCCTGTTCGTCATCATGCTGCTCGACCTCAAGGAGGAACAACGCCGCCAGATCAAAAGCCTCGGGCTCGTCGCGGGCTTGGTGTCCGTGGGTTCAATCCTCGCCATCTTCATCCGCAGCCTGCTGGCCGCGAAACCCGGCGAGGGTGCCGTGACGCCAAATGTCGAAGGCTCGACTTACAAGCTGGGCGAACTGCTGTTCACGAAATACCTGCTTCCGTTTGAAATCGTCTCCGTGCTTCTGCTCGTGGCGATGGTCGGCGTGGTGTTGCTCAGCAAAAAGGATCTCAAGTGAACGTCGGCCTGGAACATTATCTCGTGGTGAGCGCGGTCCTCTTCGCGCTCGGCCTGCTCGGCGTCATCATCCGGCGCAACGTGCTGGTGATTTACATGTCGCTCGAACTGATGCTCAACGCGGCGAACCTCGCGCTTGTCTCGTTCTCGCGCTTCAACAACAACCTCGATGGCCAGGTCATGGTGTTCTTCATCATCACCGTGGCTGCGGCGGAGGTCGCCGTCGGCCTGGCGCTGATTGTCGCGCTGTTCCGCCGTCGGCAGACCGCGCATGTTGAGGATTTGACGACCCTGAAACTTTGACGATGCACCTGCAATTCCTGCCTTGGATCATCTTGTTTCTGCCGCTGCTCGCAGCGGTGGTGATAGCGCTTTTCGTGCAGCAGGACCGCAAGCTCAGCGCCACGCTCTCCGTCAGCGCCATCGTCATCGGTTTTATCCTGAGCGTGGTATTCATCTTCGTGAACAGCTTCGAGCCAGCGGTGAAAGAGGTTTCGCTGACCTGGCTCGACATCGGTGCGTTAAAGGCCGAGTTCGGTCTGCGTCTCGATCCGTTGAGCCTCATGATGCTGCTCGTCGTGACGGGCGTTGGCAGCGCGATCCACATCTACTCGTGGGGTTACATGCACGACGACCGCTGCTTCAGCCGGTTCTTCGCGAGCCTGAGCCTGTTCACGTTCTCGATGCTCGGCATCGTGCTGGCGAACAATTTCCTCCAGATGTTCATCTCGTGGGAATTGGTCGGCGTGTCCAGCTACCTGCTCATCGGCTTCTGGTATGAAAAGGCCAGCGCGGCGGATGCGGCGAAGAAGGCGTTCATCACGAATCGCCTTGGCGACTTTGGTTTCATCCTCGGCATTTTGGTCGTGTGGGCCGCGCTCGGCTCACTGAACTTCGGCGAACTCCAAGCGAAGCTGGTGGAAAATCCGGCGGCGCTCGGCGCAATGGCGACGATTGGTGGTCTGTTGGTGTTCTGCGGCGCGATGGGTAAGTCCGCGCAATTCCCGCTGCACGTCTGGTTGCCGGACGCAATGGAAGGCCCGACGCCCGTCAGCGCGCTCATCCACGCTGCGACGATGGTGGCGGCGGGCGTTTACATGCTGTCACGGACGTTCTTCCTCTTTACGCCCGAGGCGCTGCACGTCATCGCGTGGATCGGCGGCTTCACCGCGTTGCTTGCGGCGCTGATTGCCGTCCAGCAAAACGACATCAAGCGCATCCTCGCTTACTCGACGCTTTCACAGCTTGGTTACATGGTCATGGGCGTCGGCCTCGCCGCACCGGAAGCGGGCATGTTCCACCTGACGACGCACGCGTTCTTCAAGGCGCTGCTGTTCCTCGGTGCCGGCTCGGTCATCCACGCGATGCACCACGAGCAGGACATCTGGAAGATGGGTGGCCTGCGTAAGAAGATGCCCGTGACGTTCTGGACCTTCATGGTCGGCACGCTGGCGCTGGCGGGTGTGTGGCCGTTGAGCGGTTTCTTCTCCAAGGACGCCATCCTCGCGGCGGCGCACGAACACAGCCTGCCGTTGTTCATCCTCGGCGTGTCGGTGGCGGCACTGACAACGTTCTACATGTTCCGCCTCGTGTTCGTCGCCTTCCTCGGCGGCGAGCGCACACATGAAGCCGGTCACGCGCATGAATCGCCTTGGGTGATGACTTGGCCACTTCGCGTGCTGGCGGTGTTCAGCATCATCGGCGGCGTGATTGGGGTTGAAGCGCTCTTCGGCGGAATGCTGAAGCCCGGCGCGGAACACCCGCACGATATGGCCGCCCAACTCGTTTATCCATTCAAACACGCGCCCGTGGCCGCCTTGAGTGGTTTGGCCGCGTTTGGCGTTGGTTTGTTCGCCGCGTGGACGTTCTACGCCAAGGCGAAGGGAGATCCGCTCCCCGCGAAGCTCGGCGGCTTGTCCCGTGCCATGAGCAACCGCTTCTACTTTGACGAACTTTACGAAGCCACCGTCATCAAGGTCCACGACACCGTGGCCGCCGTGACGGATTGGTTCGACCGCTGGCTCATCGGCTTCGCCGCCGTGCGCGGCGTTTCCAGCGGAACAGATTTATTTGGCCGCGCATTGCGGCTCGTGCAGAACGGCAACCTCCAGACCTACGCCTTCCTGTTCGTGCTTGGCGTGGCGCTGGTGCTGTTCTTTGTGCTCGGAAGGTGAACAACGTGAAACACAACCCGCCACAACTTCTGGGATTGCCTTTAAAGTGCGGCTTGCTTGGTTGTGTGTTCGTCGCTTCTATCGTCGGTATTTGTGTTTGCCAATTGGCAAGTGCGATGGCGCCGCCTCCGCCCAAGTCTCTTTCCGAACGCGTGAAGCTCGCCACCCACATCTTCGTTGGCACCGCGAAAGAGATGCAGGTAATTGATAAAGACGGGAAGCTGGTCAATCAGGAGCAGGAGCCAAAAGTTCTTGGCCAACGCGGTCACGGCGCTTGGCTTATTGTCGAAGTTAACGAAGTCTTGTGTCCCCAAGGTTGGAATCCAACTTCGAATTTGGTGGTTCAAGTGCCGGGCGGATTTTTCTCAACAGGCGACTACAGAACCAATCATGTGGGGGTAAAGCTTGTATACCTGACCGTGACAGATGGGAAAACCTACAAGGCATCCTATGGATGGGATTTGAGTGAATCGTTGGGAAAAAAAGCGGAAATTGAATCTTTGATTCGAGAGGTTACGAAGGAAGCAAAGGAAGTGAACCGGAAGTGACCGAATATTGAAATGTCCACCTTGACCCACATCCTCGGTTGGCCGCTGTTGGCGGCGGTGGTGCTGGCGTTCGTGCCGCGCAATTACCGCTTCGTCATGCGCCTCGTCGCGCTCGGCGCCACGGCGATCTCCGCGCTGCTGGCGATCAAGATGTTCCTGATGTTCCCCAGCGCCGAAGCCAACGCCGACGGCTACCGTTTCGTGCAACAGATTCCGTGGGTGGAATCGCTCGGCATCAGCTACTTCGTCGGCGTGGACGGTATCAACGTCGGGCTTGTGCTCATGGGCGCAATAGTCGCGTTCGCGGCAGCCTGCTGTTCGTGGGAGATCACGACTCGCGAGAAGGAGTTTTACATCCTGCTGCTCGTAATGAGCGGTGGTATCCTGGCGGCGTTCGCGTCGCTCGACCTGTTCTGCTTCTACTTCTTCCATGAACTCGCGCTGGTGCCCACGTTCATCATGATCGGCGTCTGGGGCCGCGGCGAACGGAAGAACTTCGCGACATTCCAGATCACGCTGTATCTCAGCGTCGGTGCGCTCATCGCGCTGGCGGGATTGATCCTGCTCTACCTGCAAGTGCCCGAGGGGCAACGCACCTTTAGCATCCCGGCTTTGATCGCTTTCTTCCGCGACAATCCGATGGCGTCGAGCGCGCAGAAACTCATCTTCCCGCTGCTGTTGTTCGGCTTCGGCATTCTCGTTTCGCTCTGGCCGTTCCACTCGTGGGCGCCGCTGGGTTATGGCGCGGCACCTTCGGCCACGGCGATGCTGCATGCGGGCGTGCTCAAGAAGTTCGGTCTCTACGGTCTCATCCGCGTCGCGCTGCCCTTGATGTCCGAAGCCGCGCAAAGCTGGATGCTGATCCTTGCGTGGCTCTGCCTCGGCAACATCATCTGGTGCGGCTTCACCGCCATGCGCCAGCGCGACCTGAACCTGCTCATCGGCAATTCGAGCGTGGCGCACATGGGCTTCATCTTCCTCGGCATCGCGAGCCTGAACCTCATCGGCGTGACGGGCGCGGTGCTCGTCATGATCGCGCACGGCTTCCTCGCGGCGCTGACGTTCGGCCTAAGCGGCTACCTCTATAACCAGACCGGCACGCTGGAGATGAAAGAACTCGGCGGGCTTCTCCGCAAATTGCCGTTCATCGGTGCAGCGCTCATCATGGCGATGATGGCGGGCTGCGGCCTGCCGGGCTTCGCGAATTTCGCGGGCGAAGTCAGCGTGTTCTTCGGCGCGTGGAGCCAGCCTTCACTGCGTGTCGTCATGGTGCTGGCGGTGTGGGGTGCATTGATCATCGGCGCGGTTTACATGCTGCGTGCGGTGCGCGCCGTGTTGCATGGTCCCGTGGCGGACAAGTGGTCGAGCGTTGAGGATGCTACCAATCCGTGGCGCAAACTGCCGTTCGCGCTGTTACTCGCGGCATTGCTGGTCTTCGGTTTCGTGCCGAGCCTGCTGACGAGCAAGATCACGCCGGACGCGGAGAAGATTGTGAAGATGGCGAACACGCAGCGTAGCGGCGACTCGGCAGAGCGCCGCCAATCTGAACAGCCTCATACTGCGGCGCTCTCCCGAGACGCCGCTACGGAGGGCACGCGATGAACGTAATTCTTCTCAAACACGAATTGACGCTGATCGTCCTCGGCTTGGGCGTGCTGCTCGCGGACCTCTGGCTGCCGGCGGAGCGCAAGCGCGGGCTGGGCTATCTCGCAGCGGCAGGTGTGGGCGCAATCCTGATCTGCAGCTTAATGACGGCGCTGCCGACGGAACCGCAGTTCGCCTTTGGCCGCATGTTCGTCCTTGATGGCACGGCGCTGTTCTTCAAACGCTTTTTCCTCGTCGCGACGATTCTGGTCCTGCTGATGGCGGTGGAGTTCTCCGATCGCATCCAGGCGGGCATCTCGGAATATTATTCGCTCATCCTGTTTGCGGCGGCGGGCATGATGTTTGCCGCGTCGGCAAATGACTTTGCGCTGCTGTTCGTTTCGCTCGAACTCATCACGGTGACGTTCTATGTGCTTGTCAGTTTCCAGCGCGGGCGGGCCGGTTCGCTCGAAGCGGGTGTGAAGTATCTCATTATCGGCGCGCTGTCATCGGCGTTCATGGTGTTCGGCATTGCGTTCATTTACGGCACTAGTGGCGCGTTCAACTTCGGCGATCTCGCGGCGGCGGGGCCGAAGCTGGTGGAAAACAAACTGTTCCTCGTCGGCCTGCTGTTCCTGCTGGTCGGCCTCGGATTCAAGATTGCGGCGGTCCCGTTCCAGATGTGGGCGCCGGACGTGTATCAGGGTGCGCCGACACCCACGACCGCGTTTCTGGCGGTCGGCTCCAAGGCGGCGGGCTTTGTTCTCCTGCTGCGCGTTCTCTTCACGGCGGTGCCGGATGTGGCGGCGCAATGGTGGAAGTTCTTTGTCGTCATTTCGGCTTTGACGATTCTTTATGGCAATCTTTGCGCGCTGCCGCAGCAGAACCTCAAGCGTCTGCTCGGCTATTCTAGCATCGCGCACGCGGGGTATCTGCTGCTCGGCGTGGCGGCAATGAGCGTCGCGGGGCAGGCGGCGGTGCTTTACTACCTGGCGGGCTATCTGTTCACCGTGCTGGCGACGTTCATGGTTATCACCCTGGTGTTGCGCGAAACGGGCGCGGAAGATTTGGACGGACTCGCTGGTCTCAATCAGCGGTCCCCGCTGCTTGCCGCCGCCTTGACGGTCGCCATGGTCTCGCTGGCCGGCATTCCGCCGCTCGCCGGCTTCTTCGGCAAATTCCTGCTCATCAAGGCGGCACTGGCGGCGGGCGCGACGCACGGTTCCTTTTACGCGCTGGTCGCGGTCGCGCTCGTTGGCGTGGTGATCTCGCTCTACTACTACTTTGGCGTGGTGCGGGCGATTTACTGGGGCGAAAGCGCGGCAGACAAATCCGTGGTGGTCCTGTCGCTCCCGGCGAAGGCGGCGGTGCTGGTCTGCATCGCGGGCATTCTGTTCATCGGTGTTTACCCCGATCCGCTTTTGAAGGCGGCGGAACTCGCGGTGCAGGCGTTGCGGTTTGGTTGATTGCGACACGCCGCCCTGTCCGCCCGCGAAGATGCAAGTGTTCCCACCGTTCGCCTGACCTGCGCCTATTTCATTGGCAGGTCGTGCGGGACCAACTTGTTGTCCGCCTCCTCACGAACCCTCGGGTTTCGGCGGGCTTTCCCCGGTTGGTGTGCCCATGACGCTGCGCCAGACGGTTATGAGCGGACGCACCCACTTCAACAGGCCGAGCACTCGTCCGACCAGTCCGCCATCCCCGCGCACCGTGCGAGCCGTCAATATGCCGGCAATTGGCGCGAGCAGCACCAGCCAGGGATTGGCCTGACGCCAGAACCCCGCCATGCGGTTCACCCATCCCGTGGCGTCGCAAACGTGCTGCCATTCGGTCCGGAGCGCCACGCGGTTCAACTCGCTTTCGATGACCAGCGCCCGCTTGCGCAGTTCCAGTTCGGCTATTTCTTGTCGTCCAAACATGCCTTGTCCTTTTTCAATTCCGCCAGCGTGGCAGAGAACGAGTGCCAGTTTTTCAGCCGGTTTCGCACCTTCAGCAGAACCCCCAGCGTCGCCAGCAAGTAAACCAGGCTCACGATCACCAGCGCGATGGGCCGATGCTCCTCGGGAAAATACATCACCAGCGCGAACGTGCCCGCTATCAACGTCATCAACGCCAGCACGGTCGCGCTCGCGACCAGGAGCAACACGTCCACCACCCGCCAGCGCTCCTCTTCCAGCTCAACCACCAGCAGTTCCACGCGGTTTTCCACGATGCCCAGTGCCGTCCTGCCGAGCCGTTTCAATGAATGCAACAAGCCCGGCGCGTCTTCGGTGGAGGGTTCCATGCGACCTCACTTGCGCGCCACCAGGACGCCGACGAGCAGGCCCACGCCAAACGCCACCCCGAGGGATTCATACGGATGTGTCCGGATGACCTGATCGGTGGCCTTGGCGGCGGCTACAGCCTTCTCCTGGACCTTGTGGGCGGTGGCCTTGGCGGATTCCATGGCGGCGGTCAGCCGTGCCCGAACGGCACTGACGTGTTCGCCGGTTTGGCCACCGGTGGCCTTGAGCAGTTCCTCCGCGTCGCGAATTACGGCATGGAGGTCACTGGTGAGTCTCTGATTGTTATCCTCTGTTGTCATACCTGTCCTTTCCCTTTGCGGGTCTGGCCACTTCGTTCCTGCCTGAAAGTCTGCGGGCCTCCTAGGCCCGGACTGGCAGGAAGTGGCCAGTGCAATCTAGGCCCGGTTGGGTGGAACTCAACCGGAAGATATGCACAATGCCCGGCACCAACCCGCATCATCAGGCATGCGGAATCACCCCGTCGGCGGGGCCGGTTGAAATCAGCCGGATTGAAACTTGCCTTTTGCCGTGGCTGGCGGTTTCATAACGAAGCAACGCAACGCAATTTGATTTTATGGCTGATAAAGCAAACAAATACCCCGAGAACACAGGCGGAAAATACTTCGTCGATAACCAGTGCATCGACTGTGACCTGTGCCGCGAAACCGCACCGGACAATTTCAAGCGCAACGACGACGGCGGCTACTCGTTCGTTTACAAGCAACCGACGAACGCGGAAGAAGAAGCCCGCTGCAAGGAAGCCAAGGAAGGCTGCCCCGTCGAAGCCATCGGCGACGACGGCGAATAAGGCACGTCACGCAATAACTTCAAACCCGCAGGCGCAAGCATGCGGGTTTTTGTTTCTGTGGTGGGACAGGCATCTTGCCTGTCCGGTGGAGGTGTGATTGCAGGTGAGGGTGAAGTTTTCTGAAGTCGTGAGTCTCACCGGACAGGCTGGATGCCTGTCCCACTACTCCGCCATCACGCGCCGTAGCATTCCCAGCGCCTGCTGCGAGGTGATGTCCTTGAAGGTCTCGCGGTCAAACCGGTTGAGTTGCTTTACAGCCACCGTTCCCGCCACGCTGCTCACCGCCATGAACACCGTGCCGACCGGCTTCTCCGGCGAACCGCCGCTTGGGCCAGCGATGCCGGTAACTGCAATCGCGTAATCCGCACCGGTCTCCCGTCGCGCGCCTTCGGCCATTTCGCGAACCACCAGTTCACTGACGGCACCATGCGCGGCCAGCGTCTCTGGTCGCACGCCAACGAACTTGATCTTGGCTTCATTCGCGTAAGTAACGAGTCCGGCAATCAACACTGCCGACGCGCCGGGCACGTTGGTGATGCGGTGGGCAATGCAGCCGCCCGTGCAGGATTCCGCTAGGGCGAGCGTCTGCTTGCGGGCGGTCAGTTCCCGGACGATGACGGCTTCGATATCCTCGTCATCATGCGCGAAAATATTCTTCGCGAACACGCCTTCGACGATCTGCTGCGCCTCGTTCACGATTTTTTCCGCATCAGGTTTGCGCGAGGCCAGGCGCACATCTACCTGGCCGGGGCGGGCGCAGTAGCCGAGTTCGAGCCCGGCGACGACGAGCGGTCGCAGCGGCTCTTCGATCTGCTCGGCCAGCGCGGATTCGCCGATGCCCGCAGTGCGGATGGTGCGGCAGACAAAAATCTTGGGTGGCAATTCGCGCTGGAGCAGGGGGATGACCGCATCCCTGAACATCGGATGCAACTCGCGCGGCGGGCCGGGCAGCATGATGAGCCACTGCGAGGATGGAGGATTGACGATGGATGATGGCGAATCTTGCGCGTCGCTATCCTCCATTCTCCATCTTCCATTCTCGATCTTGATGGCCAACCCAGGGGCGGTGCCGTTCGGGTTTGGCAACACGATGGCACCTTCGGGAACTTGTGCCTGCACAAGGTTGCGCGCGGGCATCGGCCGGTTGCGCGAAGCGAAAAATGCTTTCAACTCCGCCACGATCGCCGGGTCTTCATGCAGCGGTTTGCCGAGCAGTTCGGCGATGAGTTCGCGCGTGACATCGTCGGAAGTGGGGCCGAGGCCGCCGGTGACGAGGATGAGGTCCGCGCGGGACAACGATTCGCGCACGGCCTGCTGGATGTCCTGTGCGCCATCGGCGATGGCGACCTGCCGCGTGACCACGAAGCCGAGGTCGGCAAGCCGGCGGCAAAGCCATTGCTGATGCGTGTTGAGGGTGCGACCGAGCATCAGCTCGGAGCCGGTGTTGATGAGTTCGACGATCATCGGGCGGCAGTTTCAACGCGAACGGCGAGAACCGCAAGGCGGCGAACAGTCAGGGGAATGGATGTCAGGGGAATAAAGACCGGCCGGGACACTTTCTCCTCTCCATTCCTCTGGCATCCATTCCCCTGACTTCATGCGCCCAGCAATTCCTTCGCATACGCAAACAGCGCGGGCGCGCCGCCGGTGTGCCAGAACAGAACGGTTTCGCCGCGCTTGAAAACTCCTTTGCGGATGGAATCCACCAGCGCGCCGAACGCGCGTCCGGCGTAAACGGGATCGAGCAAGATGCCCTCGTGCCGGGCCATGAGGCGGATGGCTTCGCGCTCTAGGTCACCGACGATGCCGTAGCCTTCGCCCATATAACCGTAGATGACCTTGATGTCGTCGCGCCTCAGGCGCACGTCCGAGCCGATGTAGGCGGCGCACTCATTGGCGATTTGCGCGACTTCGTCTTCGTAGGCCTCGTGTTCGGGTTCGCTCTTGTCAATCGAGAGGCCGTGGATTTGCCCGGCAAAGCCCGTGATGCGTGCGCCCAGAATCATTCCCGCCTGCGTGCCGCCGGAACTGGAACCGAACACGATGTGATCCACACGCTGGCCGCTGGCGTAGAGTTGCTCCGCCAGTTCCTGCATCGCCAGCACGTAGCCTGTCGCGCCCACGCCATTCGAGCCGCCGACGGGGATGACGTAGGGTTTGCGGCCCTGCGCGCGCAGCTGTTCGGGCAGCTCGCGCAACTTCGCCGGACGCTGCGGGCGCTCGATCCAATGCGCCGTCGCGCCGAGCAGTTCGTTGAGCAACAGATTGCCGGCGGGCAACTCGGGCTTATTGCCGTTCAAGAGCAGTTCGCACTTCAACCCGGCCTTCGCGGCGGCGGCGGCGGTTTGACGGCAATGATTCGACTGCGCCGCGCCCGCGGTGACGAGCGTGTCCGCGCCCTGCGCGAGCGCCTGACCGACGAGGAATTCCAGTTTGCGCGTCTTGTTGCCGCCGAACGCGAGCCCGGTCTGGTCGTCGCGCTTGATGAGCAACTCGGGACCGCCGAGGGCGCGGGTGAGCGCGGGCAACGGTTGGATGGGCGTCGGCAATTGCGCCAGCGGATAGCGGGGGAGTTTTTCGAGGTGCATGGGCGTTAGTTAAGCAAGAATGGCGGTTCGTGCAATCGTGCGAATTTGCCGCTATCAAGATAAAGCCCAAACGCGCGTGGCGTCGTTGGCAACAGCGCCCGCCGATGTCCCGTAGGGACACCTGACAATAGCCCGGCGTTTCAACGCCGGGGGAAAGTGACGGAACGATCCAAGTCCCGAAGGGACGGCTGACTTCAATCCCAAAGATACCGTTCGTCATATTCGACGTGATGCTTCTTCAACAACGCCACGAACTCTTCTTGAAACGTCATCTTCCGGTGATGTTCCTCCTGTCCCCCGATGTATTCGACGACTGATTCCACCCGCGACTCGCTCACGCTGAACGCGCCGTATTTCTCCTGCCACGCAAACTCGCGGTGTTCCGGGAATGTCTCATGCACCCACTTGGACGAACCGCCTTTGATCAATTGCATTGCCTTCGAGATGGACATCGTGGCCGGGATCGAGAGAAGGATGTGAACATGGTCTTCAACGCCGCCGACTTCGATGGCTTTCATTTTGTTCTGCCGCGCAATGCCGCCGAGAAACGGCCAGAGCCGGTCGCGCAGTTCTGGTTTGATCAACAGGCGGCGTTCCTTGGTGCTGAACACGCAATGGTGGTAGGAACTGATGTAGGACATGCGGGGATTCAGCCGTCCGACCGCAGTTTGGGCAATGCCAAATATATTCCCGGTGTAAATTCGTTTTAGTCCGACCGCCAACCAAACGCCCCGTCCCGTAGGGACATTTGAGAATACGGCGCTTCAACGCC
>Ga0154020_10005181_pt1 | contig 15450 bp, 12 predicted proteins | sample Klosneuvirus_201_FD_109709 | JGI IMG/M metagenome (GOLD analysis project Ga0154020, IMG submission 109709) | Active sludge microbial communities from wastewater, Klosterneuburg, Austria - Klosneuvirus_20160825_MG | ecosystem: Engineered > WWTP > Aerobic digester > Activated sludge | place...
AACGACCAGGCGACAGGAACGTTCGTCGAGGACGTCCACGTGGACGCGGACGTCAAGTCGGCATACGCCGGGGACGACGGCATGACCTTGGGGTTCTCGGCGCCCGTGCGCGACGCCAGCGGCAAGGTGGTCGCGTACTGGTCCAATCGTACGCGCTTCTCCGTCGCCGAAGAGGTCGTCAAGTCCACCTACGCGGAAATGAAGGCGCGTGGGTACCCGAACACCGAGATCGGCCTGTTGAACGGCTCCGGGGTGTTCATCATCGACCACGATCCGGGGCTCACCGGCGCAGAGGCCGTGCGCCACGACTTCGACAAGACGCTGTTCAAGCTGAACCTGACCGACAAGGTCGAGAGCGCAAAGCTCGCCGTGGCCGGCAAGGCGGGTCATCAGGTTGCGTACCACGTGCGCAAGAACACCAACACGCTCAACGGCTTCGCGCACTCCCGCGGAGCCCTCGGGTACCCCGGCACCGACTGGTCGGTGATGGTGCGCCTCCCGATCTCGGAAGGGGCTCCGGAGGTCGCAGCCATACGCCAGCAAGTGTTCGGCGCGGGCCTCGTGGCGTCGATCGTGATCGTGATCGTCGGGTTGTGGGTGACCCGGCGGCTCACTCGGCCGATCGTCGCCATGAAGAAGGCGGCCGAGAACCTGGCGCTTGGCGACATCGAGCAGCGCGTCGAGCACCGCGGCAGAGACGAGGTTGGCGACCTGGCCGAGGCGCTGCGGGGCGTGATCGGATACGTCGGGGCGACGGCTGGGGCGGCCGACTGCGTCGCCCGGGGCGACCTCGGGAGCGATGTGTCGCTCCGCTCCGACAGGGACGCCTTGGGTAAGAGCTTCCAGCGTGCCACTGCGGCGCAGCGCAAGCTGGTGAAAGAGGCGAGCGCTCTGATCGCAGCGGCTCGTTCCGGGCACCTGGAGCGGCGCGGCGACACGGCCGGGTTCGAGGGCGCCTACCTCGAACTGGTGACCGGCATGAACCAGATGCTCGCTGCCGTTGCTGCGCCGCTGGACGAAGCCGGAGCGGTGCTCAACCAGCTGGCAGCCAGGGATCTGACTGCGCGCGTGACGGGCACCTACGAAGGAGCCTATGGCGAGATCGCGGCGGCGCTCAACCAAGCGGCGGCCGACCTCGAGGCCGCGCTCTTGCAGGTGGGTTCGGCAGCAGATCAAGTCACCACCGCCGCGGCTGAAATCACTTCCGGAAGCCAGAGCCTTGCCAGCTCCACCACCGAGCAGGCCAGCTCGCTCGAAGAGGTAACCGCCAGCCTGCAAGAGATCACCGGCCGCGCTCGAAGCGCCGCGGAGAGCGCGCGAAAGGCGCAGGAGTTGGTCGGCGAGACTGGGACGAGCGCCGAACGCGGTGTGCAGGCCATGACGCAGATGTCGGCGGCCATCGAACGGATCAAGGCCAGCGCCGACGAAACGGCGAAGATCGTGAAGACCATCGACGAGATCGCTTTCCAGACGAATCTTCTGGCGCTCAACGCCGCGGTCGAGGCCGCTCGCGCAGGCGACGCTGGCCGGGGCTTTGCGGTCGTAGCCGAGGAGGTGAGGGCGCTGGCGATGCGCAGCGCGGAGGCGGCCAAGTCGACCGCGAAGCTGATCGGGGAGTCTGTCCACAACGCGGACGAAGGCGTCGCCCTGAACTCCGTCGTCACCGAGAACTTCGACGAGATCGCCGGTCAGGTGCGCGTTGCCCGTGAGGTCGTGGGTGGCATCGCCGACGGCGCTGAGCAGCAGGCAGCTGGTGTCGAGCAGATCAATCTGGCCGTGGACCAGATGTCGCAGGTGACTCAGCAAAACGCCGCGACCAGCGAGGAGTCCGCCAGCGCCGCGGAAGAGCTCGCCGCCCAGGCGCGCGGCATGAGCGACATGGTGCGTCGCTTCCGGATCTCGGACCGCTCCACCTTCCAGGAGCGAGTGCGGGCCGTGGTGCCGCCATCGCTGCCGTCGACTCTGGGCTTGTCGAGCAAGAACGGCAAGAATGGCGGTAGCGGGCGCTCGCTGATCCAGTTCGACAGCGACGCCGCGCTGCCCGCAGAGTCTTGATGCCGCCCTGGGTCGCAGGGCCGGCTGGGCGGGCGCGGTGCTCTGTTCCGATGCATTCGCGGCCACGCCCGAGCCTCCGTGGGCGGCCACCGACACCTGGCTCAGGCGCGGTTCGTTGGGGGCAGAAACCCGGGTAGGTTCACCTCTTCCGGGCGGTGTCCGGCCCCAGGGCTTCCGAGCGGGGCTGGTGCGCGGCGCGCCGGCGTATCCGCCGGCGCTGCCCCGGGCTAAGCTCGCTGGGATGCGGGCAATTTCGCATCGCATCCTCTTGGTGGATGATGATCCGGCGGTGCTGCGCGCTTACGAGCGAGTGCTCGTAGGCGCCGGACACCAATGTGCGATGGCGCTGGATGCTCGCGTGGCCATTCAGAAGGCCCGCGAGGAGCAGTTCGACTTCGCCATCACCGATCTCCGGATGCCGGGGATCGACGAGGTCGAGCACATCGAGGCATTGGGAAGAGCGGCGCCTCGGATGCGAATCATCGTGGTGACGGGCCACCCGTCGTTGTCGACGGCGATCGCCGCGATCCGTGCCAGCGTGGTGGACTACATGCTCAAGCCGGTTCGCGCAGAGGCCCTGCTCAATGCCGTGTCACAGCCCAGCCGGAGAGGGGAGCCTGCTGCCGGCGTCCGGTCCCTGCGCGCGCAGGCTGCGGCGCAAAAGCACCCCCCGGCGGAGCTCGAGGCGGCGCTGGAAGGGAGGGGCGAAGGCCCAGTGGGCGGGGTAGGGTCCCGCCCGGTTGGACCTCCGCTGCCTTCGGGGTTCGATGCCCGGCGGCTAGCAGCGCTCTCGCGCCGGGAGGCCGAGATCTTGCAACGGTTCTCGCGCGGTGAGCGACTGCCCGACATCGCCCGCGCGTTGAAGATCAGCTCGAATACGGCCCGCAACCACATGAAGTCCATCTTCGGCAAGCTCGGAGTGCGGTCGCAGGTCGAGCTTGCCGTTCTTCTCACCGCCGCGACGCTCCGCCCCTAGCTGCTCCGCCCCTCGCGCTCCGCCACCGCCGGCAAGGACAGCGCCGACGGCCGGGGCCGACCGAGCGCGTCGGGTCGACCCCTCCGATGCAGGAGGGCTCAAGGACCCGCGGCCCGGTCCGTTCCCGTCGGGCATGCGCATTCTGGTCGCCGATGACGAGCTAACGAGCCGCACCGCGCTCACCTCAATCGTGAAGCGTGCTGGCCACGTTCCGGTGGTGGTGGAGGACGGACAGGCGGCCTGGGAGTGCCATGCTGCGGAGCCGTTCGCCATCGTGGTCACGGATTGGTTGATGCCCAAAAAGACGGGCGTAGAGCTCGCGCGTTCGATTCGAGAGGGCGCGGCCCAAGGCGCGCCCAAGGCGCCCGAGGGCTACACCTTCGTCCTGGTCGTGACCTCGCTCTCGGCTCGCGAGAAGGCGCTCGAAGCCTTCGAGTCGGGCGTCGACGACTTGGTCGTGAAGCCGATCGACGTGGAGCAGATCCGCGCGCGCCTCTCCGCAGCCGAGCGCATCATTCGTGGGCACGCGGCCACCAGGGAAGCGAGCATCCGCACCGTGGTGAGCGAGCTCCAAGACGTCGTCGGCGCCGACGATCCGCGGCTCGTCGAGAGCATCGACTCCCTGGTCTCGCTCTATCGCGCCCAAGACGCTCATGCCAAGGCTCGCGCGTTCCTGCGGCGCGAGATCGCCATCCTGGAGCGCGCTCGGGGCGCCGGCGACCCGCGGGCGGGTCGCCTGAAGGCCGAGCTCGCCGAGCTCCAAAGAACCACCGAACCGCTGCTGGACGCTCGCGGCGCAGGGGAATGACGTGGCTCGCTCGTCAGCTCGCGGCTGGGTCGATGATGTGAATGCGAGCCGTTGGAGCCGACCGTTCCATGCGCGTGGCGAGCGTGGCCGAGATCCGCGTTCCAGCAGCGACCAGGAGGACGCCATTGGCGTCACGAACGTCGCGGGCGAGCACCATACCTTCGCGGAGCTCTTTCGGCCCGAGCAAGAGTGTGGGGCGCTCGCGCACCGCGACCGTCATGTCGAGGTGTACGCCCTCGTGCGTCAGAGCCACCGTGCGATGCCAGGGGTACCGTTCAGCGAGCCAGGCTCGCGACTCGCCGCGTCCCGAGGTCGGGACTCCGCCCGTGAAGGTCTCGCCGTCCGCGACGAACGCAGCCTTGACCGCGCCCATCACGGTGTTCGCGACCTCACCCAGCAGGTCTTGCAGCATCGTGTCGTCCTCTGGGGCGCCGAACAGGCGTTCGGCCAAGGCCCCGACCGAGCCGCGGTCGGCGGCGATTCCGAGCGCGATCTCCAGGCCGAGCGCCACGTTGGTCAGCGTGATCCGGGCGTCGAAGTCGCTCGCGCTCGAGGCCGCGCCGCCCGGCTCGAACTCACCCATCAGGAACTCGTCGACCGCGGAACGGACCACGTCGTCGATGCGCCCCCAGGCGGGGAGCGCCCGCAGGTTGCCGGGCAAGCTGTCGTCGCTGGGGCTCGGGGCGGACTGAGGGAAAGAGGCGACGTTGGCCGCCCGAGCACCCTTCATGGCTGCGGACACGTCCAGGCGCCGGAGCGCACTTTCCAGCTCGAGCACACGGTCGCGAAGGCGGGACTCCAGCTTGACGATGCGCTCGGCCGCGCGCAGTCGGGCCGCGAGCTCGTCGCGATGCACAGGCTTCAGCATGTAGTCGTCCGCGCCAGCGGCAAACGCCACGCGCATGGCGTCGACGCCCTGTTTGGCGGTGACGAACACGATGTACACGTACTTCCCGTCGTCGGCGCCCCGCACCCACTTGGCCAGCGCCTCGCCGTGGAGGCCGGGCAGCATCCAGTCGAGCAGCACGATGTCGGGCGGCCTCTCGCCGATCGCGGCCTTTGCCTCGATTCCTGTCTTGGCGACGCGAGCTTGGTGGCCGATGGCCATCACCAGCCGCTCCAGCACCAGCCGGTCGGTCTGCGTGTCCTCGACGATCAGGACGTCCACGGCGAAGAACGCTGCAACTGGAGTGCCAGGTCACGGAGGCTGGCGTGATCCGCCTCGACCGACTGCGCTTCGGTGACGTCGTCCGGCTCGGCGTGACGCTGCGGCGCGACGCCGAAGGCGCTCAGAACCTCGAGGACGTCTCCGAGCGCGTCGCGGAGGGCCTTCATCGATACCTGCGCATGGGCGAGCTGGACGAGCCCGCGACCGCCCTGGTGCGCGTGTTCGTGACCACGCGAGCCGCCCGGCTCGACGCCGCTCAGCGCGAGCTCATTCCGGAGGAAGCCCCGGAGTCGCGCGTGCTGGCGCTGGCTGCGAGCGCTGGCCTCGAGTCGGGGTGGAACAGCCCGCTGGATTCCCGGCACCATCGCGTCATGGCGTTGACGCGTCTGCCGCCGATGCTACGGGTCGCGCTCGGAGACTTCCCCCAGACCCGCTCCGCTCCCGGCGCCTGCGAAGGTCTTCGGCTCACGCACATCCGCGACGCGCGCGACGCAGCGCGCATCCCCGACCAAGACTTCGTCGCCAGAGCGGGAGTGCGGTCGGTCGCAGCATTCACCCTCAGACTGCCGCCCGAAGACCTGGCGATTCTAGTGATCTTCGCACGGGTCCCGCTCGGGTCGGCCGAAGTGGCACAGCTGAACCCGCTGGCCCTAGAGGTTTGGCAGACGCTGCTGCGCGTGGCCGGCCATCACCGGGTGACCCAGTACGCCCGGCCAGGGGTCCCCGAGCGCGATGACCAGACCATCGCCCGCCTGAACGGCGAGCTAGGAGCCCTTCGGACTCTGGTGCGCCTGCAGCATGACCACGTCGAGGAGAACGTGGGCGCAGCGATGCGCTACCAGGCCCGGCTCGAGGCGCGCGAGCGACGGCTGCGCGCCATGCTCGAGACGCTGCCCGACCCGATCTACTCGTTCGGCGCCGAGGGGTCTTCGGTCGGGCTGGGCCCAGCCGCCGGATCGGAGATCGAACCGGCGGAGCTCCGCGCGACCCTGGGCGAGCTCGCACACCTCGCCATCAACAGCGGGGCACCGCAGCGCCTCGTGCTCGACGAAGGCCCCAAGCGGCGCGAGTTCCGCCTGGTACGTGTGGACTGGACGGAGGCGTTGTGTCTGGCGCGCGACGTCTCCGAGCTGTCGCGTGCCGAGCACGAGGCCGCCGAGGCCAGTCAGCGCGCGCTCGAGGCTTCCCGCTCCAAGAGCGAGTTCCTGGCCTCGATGAGCCACGAAATTCGTACGCCGCTCAACGGCGTCATCGGCTTGCTCGAGCTGTTGAAGCGCACTCCCTTGGCAGGGGACCAGATCGAATACGTGCAGACGGCAGAGGCCTCCGCCCACCATCTGCTCGAGCTGGTCAGCGACATCCTCGATCTGTCCAAGATCGAGGCCGGCGCGGTCGAGCTGGAGAAGACCGCCATTTGCGTGCGAAAGGTGGTGGAGGACGCGGTAGGACTGGTCGCGGTGCGGGCGTGGGACAAGGGGCTCGAGCTCGAGCACGAAGTGTCGCCCGACGTCCCAGAGTGGGTCCAAGGCGACGCGCTTCGGATGCGCCAGGTGCTGTTGAACCTGGTCGGGAACGCCATCAAGTTCTCGGAGACCGGCGCGATCCGCGTTCACGTGTCGCCTGCAGGGCCAGGCCAGATCCGATTCAGCGTGAGCGATCAAGGCGCCGGCATCGCCAAGGGTGCCTGCGAACGCATCTTCGAGCCCTTCCGGCAGGCTGACCAGACCACCTCACGGCGGCACGGAGGAACTGGCCTGGGGCTCGCGCTCTGCAAGCGGTTCGTCGAGCTGATGGGCGGCAGCATCGGGGTCGAGTCCGAGCTCGGCAAGGGCTCCACTTTCGCGTTCGTCGTCCAGGCGCCCACCGCGAGCGAGCCGGAACGCTCGTCAATCAAGCCCGTCGAGACCGTGCTGCAATCGGTCGTGCCGGTCCCGCTCAGGGTCTTGGTGGCAGAAGACAGCGCGGTCAACCGCCTGGTGATCACTCGGCTGCTCGGGCATCTTGGCCACGGCGTCGAGGTGGCCAAGAACGGACGCGAGGCCATCGAGGCGGCCGCGCGTGAGGCCTTCGATCTCATCCTGATGGACCTGGAAATGCCCGAGGTCGATGGGCTCATGGCGACGCGCGCGATCCGGAAGGGCCCGAATCCGAGCGTGCGCATCGTCGCGCTGACCGCCCACGCCACTCCGGAGCACATCCGCCTGTGCCGTGACGCAAGCATGGACGACGTCCTGACCAAGCCCATCGATGTCCGCCGGCTCGAGCCGGTGTTGGCCTCGTCCGGATGCACGAAGGCGCGAGACCGCAACGGGCGGGCCCCCCTCCCAAACGCCCCGACGCCCGTCGTGCCGACCCTGGAACCTGCGCGCCCGGCTGGGCCCGCGCTGGACCGCGCCGCAGCCGTGGCGCGCCTGGGCGGGGACGACGAGCTCTGGGTCGATCTCGTGCGCGCCGCCCGGGTGGAAGCCCCCCGCCTCGCGCAAGCGCTGCGGATGGCGCTGCTGAACGAGGACGCCGAGACGGGCGCCCGAAGCGCTCACTCGCTGAAGGGCGCCCTGCTCAACATCGGCGCGCGCATCGGCGTCGACACGGCGCACGCCATCGAAGAGCACGCTCGCAGCCTCGACTGGCGGGAAGCTCGGAGCCTGGTCGGGCGGCTCGAAGACGAGTGGCTCCAGATCGACAACGAGCTGGCGTACATTTGCGATCAACCAGCCGCATGACGAACACCCCTTGTTGCCCGCGGCGTGCCCATGGCGCCTGGACGACCGCGAGGTCGACATGGCCGAGCGGCCAGTGACACGCGGCGCCGTGCATCCGCGGCCGGCGGGGCTGGCACGGAGCCTGCATCCACCGGCCTCGATCTCGAATCTGCCGACCGGCCAGTGTGGGATGCCGACACCGAACATTCACCAGACGCTCTCCAATTCCGGGCTTTCTCCGGGCGATCTCGCGCTGCTCGCGTCGCGAATGCAGGCGCTGCCCGCCCTGCCCACGGCGGTGAGCCAGCTCTTGGCGCTGCTCGCCAAGGACTCGGCGAGCCCCGCCGAGGTCGAGGCGATCGTCAAGGTCGACGCCGCGCTCACTGCGAAGACGTTGGCGCTGGCCAACTCGGCGCGTTTCGGCCTGCGACGCCAGGTGTCAGCGGTGGCGCAGGCCACGTCGCTGCTCGGGACGCGGCGATTGCGAGACCTCTTGATGTGCGCGTCGCTTGCTCGCGCGATGCCCGCGACCCTTGCTGGGTACGGCATGGACGCCCGCGCGGCCTGGCTCCACAACGCGGGCACCGCCGTCCTCTCGGAAGAGCTGGCGCGCCGCGTCGCTCCCGCGCTCTCGGCGGACGCCTTCACTGCTGGGCTCTTGCACGACGTCGGCAAGCTGGCGATCGGCGCGCTCGTCGAGCGGCACTGGCCGGAGCTGGCTTCGGCAATCCAAGACCGCGGACTCACCTTCGCTGAAGCCGAGCGCGCGACGCTCGGGATCGGCCACTCGGAGGTCGGTGAGTTGGTGCTCCAGCGCTGGGCGCTCCCGCGAGCATTCCCCGCCGTTGCGCGCTGGCACCACGAACCAGCGGGCGCACCCGAGGAGCTGCGGTCGCTCGTGGGTCTGGTGCACGTCGCGAGCAGTCTGGCCCATACCTTCGGGTTCGGGGCCGACCAGGCCGGACTGTGCCGGTCGACCCAGGACTCGGTGCGGGCCGCGCTCGGGCTGACCCGCAGCGTGGTCGAAGCGAGCGTGGCCGATGCCCTGCCGCGCGTGCAAGAGCTGGCCGAGTCGATGAGCTGAGCGGCTCAGCGCGCTGGGGTCGACGCAGGCTGCGAGGCGCGTCGCCGGAGCCCGTCGCAGATGACCTTCGCGACCAGCGGGAGCGCGGCGACGCGCTCGGCTGCGCCCATTTCAGCCGCAGCCTTGGGCATTCCGTAGACGACGCAGCTCTCTTCAGCCTCGGCGACGGTGAACGCCCCCTGCTGCCGCATCTCGAACAGGCCACGTGCGCCGTCGGCTCCCATGCCGGTCAGCAGGGCACCGACGGCGCGCGGCCCGGCTTGCTCGGCTACCGAGTGGAGAAACACGTCGATGTTCGGGCGGTGATGGCGGACAGGGGGACCGTCGTACAGGCGCATCATGAAGCGTTCGCCCGCTCGAACCAGCCGCGCATGCCGACCCGCAGGCGCCACCAGGACGGTCCCGGGCTCGAGCGCCTCGCGGTCGCTGGCTTCGTGAACGTCGAACGGCGACACGTCCGAGAGCCGCCGCGCGAACGCCGAGGTGAACCCGGTGGGCATGTGGATGACGACCACGATGGGTGGCATCGCCGCGGGCAGCGACCGCAAGATCGTCTCGATGGCTCGGGTGCCGCCGGTGGACGCGCCGATCGCCACCAGGTGGTCAGCGCCCGTGAGCATCGCTGGCGGTAGGCTCGAAGTCCCCCCCGGGAACTCTGTTCGGCGCGCCGCGCCTGCTGGCGGCAGCGTGTGGTGAGCGCGGACCTTCGCCGTGCTCGCTCCTCGCACCGCCGCGCGCAACCGCGCGCTGCTTTCTTCGCCGCTGGCGTCGGCTGCCGGCTTGGCGACAACGTCCACGGCGCCGAGCGCCAGCGCGCGCAGCGCCACGTCGCTCCCCGTCTCGCCCAGCGAGCTCACGAGCACGACCGGCATGGGGTGACTGCGCATCAGGCGCTCGAGAAAGGCAAGACCATCCATGCGGGGCATCTCGACGTCGAGCGTGATCACGTCGGGGCGAAGCTCGGCGATCCGCTCGCGCGCTTCGTACGGGTCGGCAGCATAGCCCACGACCTCGACGCCCGGCTCGTTGGCGAGGATCCGTCCGATCACTTTGCGGAACACGGCAGAGTCGTCGACCACGAGGACTCGCGTCATGGTGCGGCGTCTTTCTCGACGAACAGGGCGACTTCCGCGAAGCCCGAGTCGAAGCCGAGACCCGCCTGCGCGACGCGCTCGCCTCGTGGCTCCGCCCCGGCCTGCCAGCTGACGATCGGCGCTCGGACGTCGAATACGGCGCGTCGACCAGCCAACATCGGCAGCGCGGTCCCGCACGCCACGTTGGCGATCTCGGCCAGGCAGTCCGCGAGCTCGCCGACCTCGGGTGGGCGGTCCGTCCCCAGCATGTCGAGAGTGATGGAGGCGAGTGCTTGGCCGTGCATGCGGACCAGCAAGTGCCCCACTATCGGGCCCGCAAAGCCCACCTGGGCCACCGCTTCGAGCGGCAGGCTCGCGCCGCCCTCGCTCTCCGGATCGGGCGCGACGAAGCACAGCTCTTCAAGGGTCTTCGTCAGCGCATCGCGCAGGATGAGGTCCCAGTCACTCGCCATCGTCGCCTCCTCCCACTGCGCTCACGACGGCCGAAACCAGGAGCTCCGGGGTGAATGGCTTGCGCACGAACCCGGCTCGACTCTCACGGATCAGCTCGATGCGCTGCTCGCTCCCCTCGGTCGACACGACCACAACGGGCAAGGCAGAGGTCTTCGGGTGCTTGCGCAACTCCGAGAGGAGCGTGAGCCCGTCCATTTCGGGCATGTTGATGTCGAGGAGCGCCAGGTCGATGGGGTGATCCAGGGCAGACGCGAGCCCGGCCGCCCCGCTGCCTGCCTCGAACACCTGTCCGACCGGCAGCGAGGAGAGCTCGAGGGCCCGAATGATCATCTTGCGCATCACCGCACTGTCATCGACCACCAGAACGTTGAGAGCCATCCGTGTCTCCTCTCCCTATCCCCTCAGAGCGGGGCCTCGCGGCTGCCGCTCTTCACGGAGACCGCTCCCGAATCGAGCGCCAGGGTCAGCGTCCGCGACGCGGTGCCGCCAACGTCCTCGCTCTTCAGCAACACGCCGTTCTTCCAGAGCAGCTTGCGGAGCTGAACCATGTTCCGCTTGCCGATCTGGAAGTAGTCGGCGTCGCGCCCGGCGGTGCACGGCGCCGCACCACCTGCCACCTTGACGATCATGCGCCGCTTGTCGCTCCCGAGCTTGTAACAGCGGCGGAACATCAAAGGGACGCCCGTGTCGACGAACAGATAGGGGTTCAGCTCGGCCTTCTCCGGCGAGATGCTGGAGCTCGGCATCATCACGTGCAAGAGCGCACCGACACGGCTCTCGGGGTCGTAGACGGTGATGCCCAGGCAGCTGCCGAGTGCGTAGGTGACCAGGGTTCCGCTGCTCTGGCTGACTGCCAGGTCGCCGATCCCGACCACCAGCGGCCGCGGCAACGCGGCGCTCGCGCGAGCGGGCATCGGCACGTTCACTCGGCCCTCGTGTAGATCGACGGCCGGATCACCGAAAGCCCGGGAGGGGAGGGGCCGAGGCTCTCCGAGTGCCCGATGAAGAGCAGGCCGCCGGGCGCCAGCAGCTCGCGATAGCGCTGAGCCAATTGCATCCGCGTCTGCTCGTCGAAGTAGATCATCACGTTGCGGCAGAAGATCACGTCGAACGGCCCGCGCATGGGCCATGGGCCGAGCAGGTTGAGCCGCGCGAGCTTCACCAGCGCACGCGGCTCCGGGAGCAAGAGCCCTCCGCGCTCCGAAAGCTCGAAGAAGCGACTGCGCCGTTTGGCATCGAGCTCGGCCAGCGCGCTCGACGAGTAGTCCCCCGCGCGCGCGACGCCGAGCACGCGCTCCGAGATGTCGGTCCCCAGAATGCGGGCGTCCCACTGGGCGATGTCGGGGAGCTGTTCGATGAGCAGCATCGCGATCGAGTAGGGCTCCTCACCGGTGGAGCAACCGGCGCTCCACACCCGCAGGCGGCGCCCGGCCCGGCGCCAGGCCGGGAGTCGTTCCGCGAAGAAGGCGAAGTGTGGCGGCTCGCGGAAGAACGACGTCTTGTTCGTCGTCATCACGTCCACCATCCGAGCGACCTCGGCCGGGTCCGACGCCAGGCGTGACACGTAGACGTCGAACGATCGGAGGCCGAGGTCACGAAGGCGCCGGATCACTCGCGAGCGCACCAGCTCTCGTTTGCCGCTCGCGAGCTTGATGCCGCTCGCAGCGTAGAGCAGCTCGCGGATGGCCTTGAAGGCCGCGTCGGAGAGCGCTCCGGCTTCACCTTCTTGGGCATCGATCATCGGCGCCTCAGAACGCGCCCAAGGTCGATTCGTCGTCGTCGAACGGGATCAGCGCTGCTCCACCGAAGGCGTGACCGTTCCCGCCGTTCCCGCCGTTCTTCCCGTTCGTGGGCTTGCGTGGCGGCAGCGGCAGCGCCGGCGGTGCGACTCGCGGGGCGGGACGCCTCGCCGGTTCGGCTGCATGGCTGCCGCGCTGCGTGAGCTGGAAGCGCCCCACCATCTCCCCAAGTGCGCGCGCTTGCGCCGAGAGCTCTTCGGCCGCGCTGGCGGACTCCTCGCTGGTGGCGGCGTTCTGCTGGGTCACCTGCGACATCTGGTCCACAGCGGTGTTGATCTGCTGCACCCCCACGGCCTGCTGCTCGGCGCCGGAGGCGATTCGACCCACCACGTCGTGGACCTCGCGGACCTGGTCGGCGATCTCGTCGAAGTTCTTCGTCACCACCGCGTTGAGCGCGACGCCCTCGTCCGCGTTGTGCACCGACTCGCCGATCAGCTTGGCGGTCGACTTGGCCGCCTCGGCGCTGCGCATCGCCAACGCCCGGACCTCCTCGGCTACGACCGCAAAGCCCCTGCCGGCGTCGCCGGCACGCGCGGCCTCGACTGCCGCGTTGAGCGCGAGCAGGTTGGTCTGGAAGGCGATCTCGTCGATGGTCTTGACGATCTTCGCGGTCTCGTCGGCGCTGTTCTTGATGCGCTCGATCGCCGTGGACATCTGGTTCATGCTCTGCACGCCGCGCTCTGCGCTCTTGCCGGCCTGGCCCACCATGCCCTGAGCCTCACGTGCGCTGTCGGAAGCGCCCCGCGCGCGGCTGGTGATCTCTTGCAGGCTAGCGGTGATCTCTTCCAGCGAGCTGGCCTGCTCCGTGGTCGAGTTGGCGAGTGCCTGGCTGCCCGAGGTGATCTCGGCCGATGCCGTCGTGACCTGATCGGACGCCGTCGCGACCTGGGACAGCGCGGACTCGAGATCCGACGCGGCCTTGTTCAACGAGGACGCGATCTCCGCGTAGGCGCCTTCGTAGGTTCCGGCGACGCGCGCGCTCAGATCGCGCGCCGCGATGCGCTGCAACACCCGGTTCGCCTCGTCCAGCGGCGCGGCCACCGCCCCGAGGAGCTGGTTCATGCCTTGGACCAGCTCCGAGTAGACGCCCTCCATCCCTGCGGTGTCGCCCCGTCGCTCCAGGTGGCCGGCACGGGCGGCCTCGATCAACTGCTTGGTCTCTTGGACCAAGCGGCGCTGCGCCTCAGCCGAGCGCTGGAAGCTCTGACTCAAGACGTCATCGTCGGAGCGCGCGACGACCTCGGTGCTGAGATCGCCCCGCGCCGCGGCGTCCGCGGCCTTGGCGGTCGCGCCGATGTACTGGAGCAGACCGCGCAGCGCCTCGGCAAGGTCGCCGATCTCGTCGGACGCATGGTGTTCGACGCGCTGGTTGATGTCGCCCACCGCGATGCGCTCAGCCGCGTGCTTCATGGCGACGATGGGGCGCGTCAGCCGGCGGACGGCCCAGAAGCCGAGCACCACGATCAGGAACGCGCCGACCGCGCCCGCCCCGAGCACCTTCCTGCGGACCGGAGCGGCTTCAGCCGCCGCTTCCGACACCGGGGTGCGCACCAGCACGCTCCAGTTCATGCCCGGAAAGCCGATGGCGCCTCTGAGATGGGCGAAGCCGTTGAGCGTGTCGACGTTCTTGCGAGCATGCCGCGCGACTTCGTTGCCGGTCGCGCCGCCGACCGCCTGCTTGGCTGACTCGACCTTCTCTGCCAGGTTGATCTTGAACAGCGTGTTCATGTCGTGGCGGACCTCTTCGCTGCCGGCCGTGGCGGGGTCGTAATCGACGATCAGGTTGCCCTTCTCGTCCAGGACGCTGATCTCCGTGCCGTTGTAGCCGCGCGCCTTGAGATCCGCGTAGGTGGTACGCGCGACCTCCTCGACCACGGAGAAACGGGCGCGGTTGCTCCAGTAGGCGACCACCTTCCCCGAGGCGTCGCGCACGGGCGCCGAGAAGCCCAGCGTCATGGCAGAGTCGCCGGCGTAGAGCGCCTTGACGTCGGGGTCGACGTGCACGTCCTCGATGAACGTCCCCGTCGCCTTGTCGTTGCCGGGCGACGAGTAGGCCATCTTGGAGGTGAACTGACCGGCAGCCACGGCCTTGAACCAGGGTGCGTCTTTGAAGGACTTGCTCCAGAGCGTCGAGGTGTCCAGCGATCTGCCATCGGCGTCCTTCGAGTTGACGGCGATCACCCGGCCTTCGGTGTCGACCAGGAGGGTCAGGTAGTAGACCCCGTAGTTGGCCACGTAGCCGTTCATCGCCCGCACGATCGGGTTCTGATCCCCGGGCCGATACCAGTCCTTGGTCTCGAGCACGGCGCGGTTGGCGGCAAACGCCTGCGCGTCGCCGTAGCGGGGCGCCAGGGTGCGGTCGATCTTGTCGGCGACGCCGCTGGCCATGCCTTCCATTCGATCGCCGGCGCGCTCGAGAATGACTTCGGACGCCCCGAAGGCCACGGCGCCGACAGCGGCCATCGGCAGCAGACCGAAACCCAAGAACAGCAGCAAGAGCTTTTTAGTCAGCGTGAACTTACCGAACATGTCGCTTCTCCTCTTCTCGGGTCTCGCTCGCACCGGGCAGATCGGCGGCTTCCCGCGCGGTCAGCACGCGCTCGATGTCCAAGACGAGCTGTACGCGCTCGCCGGTCTTGCCGATGCCCAGCAAATAGTCAGTGCTCACCGAAGCCCCGAAGGCGGGTGGCGGGTCGATGTCTCGCGCCAAGATGTCGAGCACCTCGGACACGCGATCGACGACGATGCCCATCTCGCCGGCCAGGCCGTCGACCACGATGATGCAGGTCTCCTCGGTGCGCCCGACTCGCTCCATGCCGAACTTGGTTCGTAGATCGATGACCGGAACGATCTTGCCGCGCAGGTTGATGACTCCGCGGACGTAGGCCGGCATGCGCGGCACCATCGTGACGTCCATCATCCCGATGATCTCTTGGACCTTCAGGATGGATATGGCGTAGTCCTCCGGGCCCAAGCCGAAGGTCAGGTACTTCCCGCCGAGACCGGCGGAATCGCCGTCTTTCACCGCTTCACTCATCGCTTTCCTCCAACTTCGTCATGCCGCGACCTGCGCTCCTGGGCTGGCTTGCCGCGCCAGTGCGGTCAGCGCCATCGGGTCGAGAATCAGGCCCACTCGCCCATCGCCCAAGATCGCTCCTCCCGAGACGCCGGGGACCTTGCCGATGAACTCGCCGAGCGACTTGGTCACGACCTGATGCTTTCCGAGCAGGTCGTCGACCAAGAGCGCAGAGCTGCCTTCCTGCTCACCGACGATGACCACCAGGCCGCGAGTGGGGTCCTCCACGGCGTCG
>Ga0154020_10005182_pt1 | contig 15447 bp, 17 predicted proteins | sample Klosneuvirus_201_FD_109709 | JGI IMG/M metagenome (GOLD analysis project Ga0154020, IMG submission 109709) | Active sludge microbial communities from wastewater, Klosterneuburg, Austria - Klosneuvirus_20160825_MG | ecosystem: Engineered > WWTP > Aerobic digester > Activated sludge | place...
GTTCACAGCCACGTTGGCAGCGCCGCCGGGCACGTAGGTGTCACGCGCGACCTCGACGACGGGAACCGGCGCCTCTGGCGAGATGCGCGTGGCATTGCCCCAAATGTAGTGATCGAGCATCGCATCACCGATAACCAAGACCCGTCTCTGGCTGATTTTTTCGAGAAGGCTGCGTGTTTTCGCGGCGGAAATGGACATAACGGACAGCGTGGTCAGTGAATTTCCCACTCGTAGTGGTACGACGAGAGCATTTTCGGCCGGGTATGGGTGACTTGGACCACGTCCTCGATCCGGCAGGCTCCAAGACCCGGATAGTAGAGTCCTGGTTCGACGGTGGTCACAGCTCCGTTCTTCAGGGTGTAGTCGATGGCGCCGCTAAGCCGGGGCAACTCGTGCACGGCGAGGCCCAGTCCGTGGCCGGTGCCATGAAAAAAGCCCACGGAGCCCGTCGGCGTCGCCTTGGTCTCGTAACCGCGAGCGGTGAAGACGTCGACGCAGGCTTGATGGACGATGCGGCCATTGGCGCCATGTTGAATACGCTTGAGTGCGGCCTTCTGCGCCATGCGCACGGCACTGACAAGGGCCCTTTGAGCGTCGTTCGCGCGCCCTTTCAGAAAGGTGCGTGTCATGTCACCGTGGTAGCCGCTCTTCTGCGACCGGGGGAAGACATCGACGATGATGAGCTCGTTCCCGCGTAGCGGACCGGATCCACGGTTATGAGGATCGCATGCCTGATCGCCGCCCGCGGCAATGGTGTCGATGGAAACGCCACCGGCTTCGAGACAGGCGACTTCGATCCCGAATTTCAGGCGTTCGCTCGTCAAGATTTCGCCTCCCAAGACGAGGTTGCCGGCTTTGATCCGGCTGCGGGCGAGCAGGCGCTCCGCGGCGGCAATCCCGGCGGCGGCGATGCGGTTGCCCTCGCGAATGGCGCGGGCTTCCGAGGCGGATTTGATTTCGCGTTCAGGGAGGATCGATCCCGCGGCGACATCGAGGGACAGCCCGCGACGCCGCAGTTTTTCGAACAAACCTGCAGGAAAATCGTCGGGCACGGTGAGCCGATCGACCAGGAGCCGCTCAGCTGCCAGGAGAATAATCTCGGCTGCGCCCGGAGTCATGTCTGGCCACCGGTCTCTCGCCCGATCGCGCAGCGGTTCGAGAGGAAGAACTTCATCGAGTGACGACTCCTTCAGGGCCCGGCCGTACTCGAGGGCGTTGAAGATGCCGATCTTCTTGCCCGCTACGCGAAGTGCGATGAACGGGTCGGGCACCTGCAGACCGGAAAAATAGCGCATGTCGGAATTATGCGCGGAATCGGCGTAAAAGAGGAGGGCTTGGTCAGATGAGATGGGCATGGCAAGAGTTGGTTTGTGTCTGGCCAGAGCCTCTATTTGCTAGGGAGGCAGTGAAGAACGCAAACCCACTTTCATGGCGGCGAACAGACAGGCGGCCGCACGTGTTGCTGCTATTGATCGTCTTCGGGTGGATCCTGAACCTGGGTATGACGGGTGCGGAAGCGCCGAAGCCGGCGAACGAGTATTTCCCGATTGCTGTCGGGGACCGAATGCTGCGCCTGCAAATTGCCGTGAGTCCGCAAGAGATGATGCGCGGCTTGATGGAGCGAAAGAGCCTGAAATCAGACGAAGGCATGCTCTTTGTTTACGCCAAGCCCCAGGTCATGAGCTTTTGGATGCGGAATACGCCCCTGCCGCTCGATATCGGTTTCTTCGATGCCTCGGGGCAGTTGCGTGAATACTACCCGCTCTATCCGTTCGATGAGACTCAGGTGAAGTCCCGCAGTGAGAAGCTGCAGTTCGCGGTTGAGGTCAATCAGGGCTGGTTCCGGGAAAACCGCGTGGCCCGAGGCGCGATGCTGGATCTCAAGGCGGTTCAGGCCGCCTTGAAACTGCGGGGCTTTGATCCGGTAAAGTACGGGTTTGTACCTTGAACGGCCGCTGATCGCCCCGCGATTTATTCCAAGCGGTGTCTGCGGGCGCTCTTCGTTGAATCCGAGTCTTTGGGGATTTCGTTGTTCGTCGTGAGCACGAGGACGGGGGTTTTGGTTTTCACCCAGACATCGGCTTCTTTGAAGTGCTTGGCGGGAATGCTTTCCATTGCCTCGCCGATCGTTTTAACGGGCAACAGCCTTCCTTTCTTGGAGGCATTGAAGTCATAGGCGGCCTTGAAGATGCGCTCTTGGGTCGTGGCGACGCTCTCATTTTCTGGGATCTGCAGGATCCATCCGGCGAAGTCGTTCTTGGGAAAGCGGTCCTCGGGATCGCTGACGAGGATGACGAATTGTTTCTTCACCGCGGGCGGTTTTTCATCGTCCGCCTGAGCCGCTGCATCGGCCAGCAGGTTCATCTCTTCCACGACCTGGCGGAGAAGCGCGGGATCCACTTTGTTGCGTTTGAGGATCTCGGCGACTTGATTGACATCGATTTTCGGCATGGCGTGACGGAGGGTTGGACGCATCAAAGGACATTCATGCCCACCAAAGACAAGCTTGAGTCGGCGCAAAACCTGGAGGAACTCTTCGACGTGGTGAGTGAGTGCGACGTCGTGATCGGACAGGCGACGCGAAGAGAGGTCCACGATCGCAACCTCTTGCATCGCGCCGTTCACGTCTTCGTGTTTGATCAAAGGGGTCGTTTGTTCCTGCAGAAACGATCGATGGCCAAGGATCGTTCGCCTGGACTTTGGGATGCCTCGTGTTCAGGTCACGTGGACTCGGGGGAGGATTACGACACGGCCGCTTGGCGCGAACTCGGCGAGGAAATCGGCCTGCACACGCCCCATCCTCCAGAGCGTTGGTTTCGCGTGAAGGCGGGTCCAAGCACCGGTTGGGAGTTTATCTGGGTCTACCGCCTTCGGAACGAGGGCCCTTTTGTGCTCAATCCGCACGAAATAGATGAAGGCGCTTGGCAAACGGTCTTCGAGGTATCGCGGGCGATTTCGCTCACCCCCGAGCGCTTCACGACACCGTTCCGCGAGATTTGGGGGCGGGCCCTTGCTCACGGTCTGGCGGGCGAGCCATCGCTGGAGGCGGTTCGGCGCTCCGTCGGGGCGACGATTTCCGCGCCGGGCGATGCTTAAGTCACTTTAAATTAGTTACTAAGGATTAAAATCGACCCGCTGGTCAACGGGCGGCTTCACGGATTCGTTCGATCACTTCAAACTGCTTGGGCGAAAGAAGGCGACGGGGGACACGACGGCGGGCTTCGTCCAGCAGTCGCTCCCAGTCGATTTCCGACGGAGCGTGGGGCTCCCAAGGCTGGTGATGGCCTTGTTTCCGCGTCCACGTAGCATTCCCGCCGTGGATGTCCGCGAGAATCTGATATTTTCGACCGGCTTCGTCTTTTTCCCACCAACCAAACTCCATGCTCATAGGGAGGCGATAGCGTGGAATGACCTTAGTTCGCCAGCGGAAACTCACAACGGATGGGGCCGGGGCGATATTCTTTTCCTTCACGGACGATGGCGCGCACGGCGAGCGAGGTGGTTGAAATGTCGACGCAGAGCCCACCGAAGGGTGGCTCAAACGAACCGGTATTGATCACGGTGGCGCCGCCGCTTCCCGCCTTCCATACCCCGGGGTAATGAATGTGACCAAAGAGAACGAAACGAGCGTCGGGTCGATGGCGTTGCGCCCACGTGCGAGCGCGTGCGGGTCCCTCGCGCCACGCCTGAAGCATGCGAATGATCTGCGTCGGGGGCAGAAGCGTGCTGGCGAGTCGGCGAAGGTGGGCCTTTCGATCTTGCAACAGGGGATCATGAGGGGCTCCGCTGCGCACATGGGCCGCCTGGTGCGCGGATAGCAGGTCAACCAGACTTCCGTTTTCTGCAGTGATCTTCCGGCGCCTTCGTTCTTCGGAAATCAACCGGGCCATTAAGCGGGCGTAGCGCGACCACGGGGCAGCAGAGTCCCAAAAGATATCACCATGGGTGGCCCAAACCAGTCCACCTGCGAAAGAGAGTTCAGCCTGATTCGAAATCTCTGGATCGTGGTTTCCGGCGACGAGTGTCACGGGAACGGGGGCGCGATCGATAAACCTGCGAACCTCTGTGATCAATTCGGTGCTGTGCGGATGGCGGGCTTCGAGGGTATCGCCATTCAACACCAAGTGGGAAATCCCGTTGAACAGGGGTGCCAAGGACTCGAAATGCTGGAGCCCGGCCCGATCGCGGTAGTGGAGGTCCGAGAGGATGCGAATGACGCGGGCAGGCACGATGGGAGCGAAACGACCCCGGTGTCGTCCGCAAACCCCAAGTGGAGCGGGGTTGTCGGCCGAACGGAGGCGCGACGGAGATTACCGGCAGGCCCTCTGCCCCATTCGATTTACGCGGCCGGCCAAGCGCTCAGTTTTTTCCACCCAGCCCCGGAATGAGACCACCCATGCCCGGAAGATTGAATTTCTTGAAGTCGGCCGGAGGCACGAAGAGGGATTCAGGGAGGGCGGTTTTGTCCAGCTTTATGACCTCCATGCGATCTTCCCGCCCCTTTTTGGGTTTACTGACGATGCGCAGCGGAAAAAAGCCCTTTTCGCGCAGTTCTTTCTCCCAGAGAGGCGCTTTGCGTTTACCTCCCATGACGTTAAGATCATTCGGGTTGAAGAACGAGCCCAGTCCCTCTGCCGCCCAGATTTCGACGGGCTCCTTCTGGTCCTTTGATCGAGCGAGGTACTTCGTGGTTTTGTATCCGAGGATGATTTCGGTCTCAGACGTTTTTTCCAAGGTGGTATCGGCGGCGGCAGCGTCGACTTTATCGGCTCCGGGAACGTCTCGGAGAGGCATGACCATGTACATTTTTTGGTCGGGCATGAGCATCATCATCTGCTTCTCGTTGAGATCGAGCAGGGTGACCACCGACTTGCCCTCGGAATTCATTTCCATCCGCATCCGTGAGCCCTTGGTGGCGTAGGCCACCTCGTTGCTTTTGCCCTCGGAGGTCAATTTCATGGTGATTCGGCCCTCGAACGTCTCGACGGCACGAGCAATACCCGCGAAAACGCCAAGCAAAAGGGCGAGCGAGAATAGGACTTTCATGCTCATGAGCAGAACCCGAAAGCGTCCGCGATTCAAGACGCGAGCGGCGTCCACCGCCACGGTTGGACGAACCTGCTCGAAAGCTTGCCAGCGGCGGGAGCACGCGTTGGCCTTCGATCATGGCCCTCTTTGGTACGTTAGGCACCGTGCGTGCACAAATTTTTGACAATAAGCGGTTTGAGTCCGCCCTAGCGCACGCTGCTCTCGCGCTGGTGGCGGGGAATCCAGTTTCTGAACGGGTTGCCCGCCTGCAGGTCGGTGAGACGCTGAAGGTTGAACTGGGTGGGGGCGTCTTTGCGCTCGAGCAGGCCTATGAGACGAAGGCATCTCCGGACGTGCGCTGGGAGTCGCACCGGCGTTACATTGATGTCCAAGTGATCGTTAGCGGGGAGGAGTTGATGGAAGTCTGTGATGCCGGGATGCTCGTCGTTTCAGAGGACCTGACTCCGGAGAAGGACGTGATATTCTATGCGCCCGGTTCGCCGGCATCGACGCTGCGCGTGGGTTCGGGTGACGCGGCGGTCTTTTGCCCAGTCGACGCGCATCGACCCTCGTTGGCGGTATCCGAACCTCGTTTGGTCCGCAAGGTGGTGGTGAAGGTGCCCGTCGCTTGAACCCCTGCGCCGGTCTCGCACGCCGTGAACTATCGTCATTCCTATCACGCGGGCAACTTTGCCGATGTCTTTAAGCACGTGGTGCTTGGCCGGCTGATTTCGGGCCTGAAGCGGAAGGAGAAAGGGTTCCTTTATCTCGATTCACACGCTGGACGCGGCCGGTACGACCTGCTCGCGGCCGAGCGCGGTGATACGTTGGCGCGAAGGCCCGAGTGGCCCGAGGGCATCGGGCGGATGTTGGTAAGAAACGACCTGCCGGACGCCGTCCGGACCTATGTTGTAGGGGTGCGCGACTTTGATCGGCGCGCCGGAAATCTTGGGTCGGCGCTGCGCTTTTACCCAGGGTCGCCTTGGTTGGCAAAGGGGTGGTTGCGACCTCAGGACCGAATGGCGCTGTGCGAGTTACAGCCGGCGGAGCATGCCGCGTTGGCAGCCGAGTTCGGGCGGCAGTCCCGCGTGAGTATTCAGGTAATGGATGGGTATGCGGCCATCCGGGCACTTCTTCCGTGTCCGGAAAAGCGGGCGTTGGTCTTGATCGATCCCCCGTTTGAAAGCGCGGGTGAGTGGAAGGATATTGTCGATGCAGTTGAGGCGGGACTTGTCCGGATGCCAGCTGCCACTTTTGCCGTCTGGTATCCCCTGACGGTCCGCGCACGGGTCGATGCTTTTGCCGCAGAGCTCCGGCGTTTGCGCCTGCCGCCGACTTGGATGGCGGACGTCGCGATCGCAGGAGAGTCGTCCGGCCTGAAGATGCGCGGTTGCGGAATCGCAGTGATCAATCCGCCGTGGCAGCTGGATCAGGAAATTGCTCCACTGGCCGACTGGTTGGCCGGGGCGCTTGCTCAAGCGCCTGGGCAGACAGGTTCACTCACGTGGCTTGCACAAGAAAACTAAAGCGCTGGCGGCGGTGTTCGCCCCGTGACAACGGATGCCCCGGGGGGGCAAAAAATTAACCCCCGTCGAACGACTTCGTTTCGACGGGGGGTGAGCACCTGCGAAGGCGGCCGGTGAGGCTACCCGCGCGGGCGGAAACTGACTTCCCTGGAACGGAACGAGGTGAAAGGAACTTCGTTGTGCATCTGTGCGGGTGTCGGCAAGGACGGTGCACGGAAGACGGGTCGCGCCCATTGGACGTCGTAGTGCGGAACTACGAGGACCGAGCCCTGGGGCCGGGGGGGCGGCAGAGATTGGGTTTGGAAGAAAATGGTCATGGGGAGGGTAGTTTCGGTGGGTACATCGGCACACAGGGCGCGCCACTTTAGGCGCCACCCTGTATTTTTTGGCGAGGTAGTCCGTCACTTTTTCACCGTCTGCGGTGACCCCGGTCCAAGCGGCTTGACCGGTTTGGACCTTGGGACCGCACGAGCGGTGAGCAGCGACGAGGTGGCTCAGGCAACTCGTTTGAGCGCTGTAGTCGCCGCAAGTTCCCTTGAGGGGAGTTTTTTTGGCAACTTCAGTGTCAAAACGCCGTTCTGGATCTCGGCTTCGAGCCGGCTGAAATCGAGTCCGTGTCCCAGCCGCAGGACCAGCCGGTAGTCGCGCTGGGCGCTTTCCAAATGGAGTGCATGCCAGTTTACACGCACGAAGTGTGACTTCCGTGCGGTCACCGCCAAGTCAGGGCCTTTGGCGGTGATCTCGACTCCGGCCGCGTCGACCCCCGGCACGTAGACGGCCAGTTCCAGCGCATCTTCATGCTCCGTGCAGTCGTAGTGCGGTTTCCGGAGATTCTCCTGTTGGGTGGAGATCCCGGCACGGCGACTGCGGCTGTCGGACTTGAGCGGATGGATGATCGTATGCATGGGAGGTAAAGCGGTGGCGTCCTCGGGTCGTTTGACCGCGGGGCTCATTTCAGGTGGACTAAATGGATCCGTTGGACGGAAAATTTAGGCCTGAGAGCCCGCGCCGGTGTTGAATTTATTCCAATTCGTGACGACCGGTCGCATCTGGGCGCAGCATTGTTGCTCGGCCTTCGTAATCGAAGATCCGGCATGACTGCGGAGATGTTTTTGTGACCAGTTCATTTCTTGGAACGCTGTCATTGTAGCAAAAGCAGGCTCCGCGCCAAGCATGAAGTTTTCTCGTTTCGGTTAAAATTCGGTGACGAGTGCCATCGTCCTGCCGCAAGGTTGGGGGAATGCGCCAACCCCTCGCCCTGTTGACCAATGCATTTCCAGTATGGGTGGCAGGCGGTGCCGCCCTCGCTTTGATCTGGCCCGCAGGGTTCACCTGGTTTGGTGGTACCTGGATTGTGGGGACGCTGGCGTTGGTCATGCTTGGTATGGGACTTACCCTGACGTTCGATGACTTTCGAAGGATCGCCTTGATGCCGAGGCCCGTAGCGATCGGGTTTGTTGCCCAATACACGATTATGCCTTTGCTGGGTTGGGGGGTTGGTCGGGTGATGGCGTTGGAGACGCCCTACGCTGTGGGGCTGATTCTCGTGGCCTGTTGCCCGGGTGGTACGGCCTCCAATGTCGTGAGCTACCTCGCAAAAGCGGATGTCGCTCTTTCCGTGGTCATGACCCTTTGCTCCACGCTTGCGGCGGTGATCGCGACCCCGTTGCTGACCCAAATTCTCGCCGGGACGATCGTGAACGTCGACGCTTGGGGCCTTTTGGGCAGCACGTTTCAAGTTGTGTTACTACCGGTAGTGGCGGGCATCGTGTTGAACCGGGTCGCTTCCCGCGCGGTTGCGGCGACGTTGCCGTGGGCACCCCTGGTGTCGGTCCTCGGAGTGACGTTGATTGTTGCCAGCATCGTCGCGCAGAATTCCGGCGCGATCAAGTCCAGTGGACCTCAGCTCCTTTTCGCGGTTGTCCTGCTCCATGCGGGCGGTTTTGGCCTGGGTTATTTGTTGGCGCGTCTTTGCGGGTGTGAGCTCAAAGTGGCCCGGACGATCTCGATCGAAGTGGGCATGCAGAATTCCGGTTTGGGGGTTGTACTGGCACGCCGCCATTTTGCCGACCCGCTGACGGCGGTGCCTTGTGCGATTTCCAGCGTGGTCCATTCCGTGATCGGTAGTCTGTTGGCCGGACTGTGGCGATGGCATGATCGGGGGAAGTAATTGCTGGAAACGAGAGGACCTGAGAGGGTGGTGCGCATGGCGATGCTGACTGACTCTCAAACTAACCTCTCTGACTTGAAGACGCGCATTCTCGCGTTTGCCCGCGAACGCGATTGGGAACAGTTCCATGCGCCCAAGAATCTCAGCATGGCTCTCGCGGCAGAGGCGGGAGAACTGATGGAGCACTTTCTTTGGGCAAGTGCGGAAGCGTCCGGCGAGATCGTCCGCAACCCGGCCAAGCGGGGCAAAATTGAGGAGGAACTCGCGGATGTGGTCATTTACGCGTTGGAGTTCGCCAACGTGACGGGGATCGATTTGTCCGCCGCGATTGAGCGGAAGATGGCTGCCAATGCACTCAAGTACCCGATTGAGAAAGCGCGTGGTCGCGCGGAAAAGTACGACGAACTTTAGTTCGTCCGGGGGACGTTAACCGACTTTGGAAGTCCTTGTCGGATAATCTGACCGATTCAGCTCTTGGGCCGGAAGGACGGCATGGTATTCGTATTCGTCTCGAGACGTGGACCACCGATCAGGTCGATGCAGTAGGGAATCGCAGGAAACACCGCCTCGAGGTTTTCCCTGATCGCCTTCGGCCGGCCTGGGAGGTTGACGATCAGGGTGCTCCCGCGAAACCCCGCCGTTTGTCGCGAGAGTATCGCCGTGGGGACATGTCGCAGCGAGGTCGCTCTCATGGCCTCCCCAAAACCGGGGAGCATTTTTTGGCAGACTGCAGCGGTGGCCTCGGGCGTGACATCGCGGGGCGCGGGGCCGGTCCCACCGGTGGTGACGATCAGAGCACAATGCGCTTCGTCTGCCATCCGGCAGAGCTCGCGCTCGATGATGCTCTGGTCGTCCGGGATCACACGGTAGTCGAGCTCGAAGGGGGTTGTCAGCCACTCCCGAAGCAACGCGGCGCAGGCTTGTCCTGGAGTATCCTCGTAGATACCGGCGCTGGCCCGATCCGAGATATTGAGCACACCGATTTTTGGGATCACGTGGAGGTCACGGTTGGAGCGGCTCACGACGATTGGCAAGTAGACTTGGCGCCGACTTCAGGGAGCCGTGAAAGCCGGCGATCAAGTCGGAAGGGGATCGGCCCGCTGCGCGCAGGGATCGCAAACTGAGGGCGTCGTGACGTTTGGCCAAACGCACCCCGTTCGGATCGGTCACCAGTGGACAATGGAAAAACTTTGGGGATCTCCAACCGAGCGCGTCGAAAAGCAAGTTTTGTCGAAAGGTCGACTGGACCAGATCTGCTCCGCGGACCACCTCGGTGATGCCGAGGAGGGCGTCATCGACCACGCTGGCCAGCTGATAGCTGGGGAGATCGTCTTTTCTCCAGACGAGAAAGTCCCCAAATTCCTCGCCTGCGATCGCGCGCTGATATCCGAGGGCCTCGTCGTGAAACTCGATCATGGATCCGTCAGGCACGCGGAATCGCCAGTTAGCCACGATTTTTGAACCCAATGGGGGCAGCGGTGAGTCTGGGGATGGACGAAAGGCGGAGGGGTAAATGGGCTCTTGTTCTTCGCCGGCAGCAGGTTCGTGGGGCGCACCGATTGCCTCGATCACATCGCGTCGCGAACGATGGCAGGGGTAGATCAGCCTTGCGGCGTGAAGTCGTTCGAGCGCGGCCCGATAGGTTGTTACGCGCTGACTTTGCGAGAGTGGGGGTGGGCTCCAGCGGATCCCCAGCCAGTTGAGATCTTCGATGATCGCGTCGACGAAGTGCGGACGGCATCGGGATTGATCAAGATCGTCGATTCGGAGCAATACTTCGCCTCCCGCCTCCCGGGCTCGTTCCGCGGCGATCCAGAAGGTCTGAGCGTGGCCGAGATGAAGATAGCCCGTGGGAGAAGGGGCTATTCGTCCGCGGTAACGGTCGCCAACAGGCGGCCTTTCCAAAGAGTGAGGCATGGAGGCGTCAGATTGCAGCGAGGGAATTCTTGCAGGCAATTTCGCATTAGGGCGGCGCCTTCCATGGAGGCAAGGCTGCTGCCCGCGATCGCGCTGTGGATTGATTTTCGGGAAAGGGACGGCATTCTGCCCCGGTCGTGTCCAAACCCAAGCTCCTCTGTGTGTATTGTTCTTCAAGTCGGGTCCTTGACTCCAAGTACCACACGGCGGCGGAATCGCTCGGCCGGGGCATGGTCGAGCGCGGGTGGGGTCTGGTGTACGGCGGAGGCCACGCCGGTCTCATGGGCACGGTGGCACGCACGGTGAAACAATCAGGCGGATACGTTGTGGGGGTCATCCCCGACTTTATGATCGCCCGCGAGCTGGCCTATCATGAGGCGGATGAATTAGTCACGGTTTCGACGATGCGGGAGCGCAAACGCATGATGGAGGAGCGGGCGGATGGGTTTATCACCCTTCCCGGTGGAATCGGTACGCTCGAGGAGTTGACCGAAATCATGACCCTGCGGTACCTCAACCAGCTCCCCAAACCGGTGATCCTGGTGAATCAGGATGGATTCTACGACGATCTGCTGAGGTTCTTTGAGCGGATGGTTCGGGAGCGGTTCAAATCTCCTGGCCTTTCTGATTTGTTCACCGTGGCGGACACGGTGGACGATGTGTGGCGTCTGCTCGAGTCGCCCCGTCCCTTCACCGCCGATGAACTTTGGCGTTGATTCGGCGAGCGGACCGACGGCGGCGCGGGCGCTGGTCGCCGCCTACCAGCTTCAGGCGGTGACGGAAAGCGAGCGGTCGGTGGCTGCGGAAACGCTGCGATTTATCGACGCCAACCCGGATTGTCTTTGGCGCACGTGTCAGAGCGGGCACCTGACCGGCTCCGCCTGGATCGTGAATCCATCCCGTCGGCGTACCTTGCTAACTCTCCATCGCAAGCTGGGAAAGTGGCTGCAATTGGGAGGGCACGCCGATGGCGAATCCGACCTTTCGGTGGTAGCCATGAGGGAAACGCGCGAAGAGAGCGGGCTGGAAGCGGTGCACTTGGTTTCGGCCGATCTTTTTGATCTCGATTGCCATTGGATACCTGAACGAAAAGGTGACGCGGGACATCACCACTATGATTTTCGTTTCTGGGTCGAGGCGGATGATCGCGCGCCGCTGATTATGAGCGATGAGTCTCACCAACTTGCCTGGGTCGATCTCGACGACGTTCACCGCCTCAATCCAGAGCCATCGCTTTTGCGTCTGGTGCAGAAGATTCGGGAACGCTCAGGCGGCTGAAACGCGTTCGGCGCCCAGCGCGCCGCGATCAGGCCGGCAGCGGGGCAAGGGCTTCTCGGTTTAAGACGACGGCTGGGCTGGCGTGAGCAGCGGTGCGGCCGGGCTTTGCCAGAGTGGGACGATTTCACCCGCGTGCACCCATCCCGTTTGACCGTTGGAAAATACGAGGCGTCGCCAGTTGAGGAAGTGTTTGTCGACGATCGCAAGGGATCCGGCGGCGAGTGGAGTCGTCTTCTGATTGGTCGCCGCTTCGGTGGGGATGGATCGCAGGACGGCGGCGCGCCAGACCACCGCCACGGCGCGATCGGCCAGAGAACGGTAGAGGTGGAGGCTCGCGAACGAGGTCGTGGCCAGGAGCAGGGCTGCGCTGGCGAGCGCCATTGCAACGGAGCGCAGCCTGGAGGTACCGAACCCGTAACCCCGAAGAAGGGCGATGCCGAGTGCGCCCGCCAAAATCCAAGCCGAGAGGATCACGGCCACTTTCCAATGCCCAGGGGAGAGCAGATGGGCCGCGCGGTGAAGCGCGCTTCCAGTGAGGAAGGGGGCCAAGTCCGTCGGCGTGTAACCGGCGCGCTGCAAAGCCAGGACGAGATGCCATTGAACGGATGGGTCTCCGGGCCGTTGGACGAAGGCGGCGGTCGAATGGGCGGCGGCCTCTCCCCATCGGTCTTGCTGGCCGAGGGCCAGTGCCAGGTTGTGTCTCGCGATCCAGTCGGTCGGTACCACCGTGATGCGATCGCGCCACAGCTCTTCGGCGGCGGCGAACTTTCCCTCCCGATAGGCAACGTCCGGTTCGGCCGCGATTGCGGAGGCGGGAACCGCGAGGATGATCGCCAGCAGAAGGAACGGCGCGAGGTTGCGCGCTCGGAGGAAGGACAGCCGCGAGAAGGGTGTCAGCGAGTAGGCGCGCGCCGCAGATTCTGCCCGAGCGAGCCAGTCTGCGGGCAAGGAGTTATCGGGGCCGTACAGCGCCCGTTCCGCTTCCTTCCACAGCGCTGCCCAGGCTGCGTCGCTGGCCGTTGCCGGTTGCGCTTGGCGGCTAATTTCTTCGGCTGATGGCGTTGTTCGGGCGAGCCCGAGCAGCGTCACGCTTTCCCGGCACCAGTCACGCAGGAGAGCCAAACGCGTTTCCGAGGTGGACGAGGAGGGGAAACGGGAGAGCGTCGCGAGAAGACGCGCTCGGGCCTCGCGCCGGGCACGCAGCGGGTCGGTTGCGCGTGCTCGTTTGAGTGCAAGTCCGAGCCAAAGCGCGGCCAGGCAAAGGATCGAGGTACTGGCTCCCGCCACGAGCATCAGGTATCCCAGGGGTGCCAAGGTCGACGTTTGGCCACTCAGTGGGTCACGGGGAATGGGCCTCGGTAGGGCCGGCGATGGGGGGGGACCGGTCGGAGCAGCCCCGGACGGAAGGCCGGAGGTGGACGTATTCGGGGAGAGGTTCACGGCTCCCGGGGCGCTGGCGGGAGGAGCGGGCTCGGTCACGGTGACGGTGACGCTCTCGGTCGTAAGGGTTCGATATTCACCCGACTTGGGGTCGAAGTAAGTCCAGCGAATCGGACCAAGGGTAAAGGCACCCGGTTTGGTGGCGATGAGCACGACGTCCTCGCTGAGGGAGGCGTCGAACAAGGAACCTTCCTTGGTGGTACGTTTGGCTTGGGGTTGGACCACTCGAAAGGTTCGGCTGACGTCGCGAGGTGGGAGGGTGCTGATGTCGGTCCAATTACCCGTACCGGAAAGATCCAGCGTCCACGTGACGGGTTCGCCGACAGAAGCCGTGGTCGGGACGACCTTGGAGACGAGGGCGAACTCGCCCACCGCCCCGGCGAACCCGGCTGGACTGGGGGAAGGTAGGGGCTTAACGGAGACTGCGGTCGCGGGCGTCGTGATGGTGAACTGCTCCATGGTCGGTCTCGCGAATAGGCCGAAGGCGGATGTGCCCGTTTGGAGGTTGACCAGCTGCTGGGCCGGTTTGAGCGCAACCGTGCCCGCGGTCTTGGAGAGCGCTCGCGTGCGGTAGGTGATCAGGGTGCGATTCTCGCCGCCCACGGCGACCTCGGTCATCTCCGGTTTGGACCATTCCTCGGCGGTCAATGGAGCGGACGACCACTCCACATTGCTCGCGAGTTGGGCGCTGAAACGGCGGGCGATGGAGAGCGTGTAGTTCAGGGGAAAAACTTCGCCGGCCCAGACCTCCGCCGGGGGAAGAACGATTCTCGACTGTACGATCGAGTCGAGAGTGGCACCGCTTTGACCGACTGTGGCCTCCCCGACCTGAAATTCTGCCTGCCGCACACGCACCAACCCCTTGTCGGTTTTCACATCAAACGGCGGAATTCGGATCGGGCCGCGCTGGGCCGCCCGGGCCATGTAGGTGAGAAGGGTGCGGCGGGTGACGTTGAAATTGACGATCTCGGTGCTCTGCGATTGTCCGGCGAGCTCAAGCGAGAGTCCCGGAATGGAAGGGATCACGGGCGTTCCATCCGGTGTGCAGTCCTCCAGGACGAGCTGAATTTCGGCAGTCTGGCCGAGCCCGAGGGTGCCGCGATCGGGTTGCCAGCGCGCAGACTGCCCCTTGGTCAGCGCCGCCGATACGAGCAGAATCGCGAGTACGGGCAGGAGCCTCAGCACTGAGGGACGGGGATTCGGTCGATCAGCCATGGTCACCACGTCTTGCCCTTTTTGGCCGGTTCTTGTCCAGCGGGTCCATCCATTAAACGAAACAACTTCGCCGGTGAGTCCTGCTGCCGGAGCTGTTCCAATTTTTGCAGCGGCATGGCGAGCTGGGGATCTTGCGCCGCGGGCCCGGCGTTCTCCGGCTTTGGCTGACCACCCACCTGCTGCGTATCCGGTTCCTCTGACGACGGTTTTTCCGACGGTTCAGCCGGCGGCGGGCGGCGCTCTTCGTTTTTCATGTCGCCAAAGGCGGAAGCGCCCTGCGGTTGACGCTTCTCGTCGTCGGTCTTGTCCGATCCTTTTTCGTCTGTACCTTGCTGATTGGCTTTGTTTTTGGGGGCCTGATCTTTCTGCTCATCGGAGGGCTGGTTCTTCCCCGATTTGTCGTTCGCGTCTTCCGATTCTTGGGATTCGCCACTTTTGTTTTTGTCAGACTTTTGGTCCTCGCCCTGCTGGTCCTGATCCTTCTGTTCGTCTGACTTATCGGGAGGAGGATCTTTCTGATCCTCGTTCTTCGGCGGCGGTTCCTCCTTCGGCCGATCGAGATAGGCGCTCAGTTCCTTGCGCAAGGTCGGCCAGTCGGCGGCCTTCGTATCCAAAGATTCACCTGCGTTGATGGCGTCGAGTGCGGATTCGACCACATTCTGGCTAAAGCCCTCTCCCGATTGGGATTTGCGGCGGGCGAAGTCGAGAGTGGCGTCGGCGATCCTCGCGTAGTCTTTGGCCACGGGGCGGTCCTTGGGGGCAACTTCCGCGATCACCTTGACGAGCGGTTCAGCGAGCGGGTCACTTGACGCTTCGGGTTTGGGCACAGCCGCCGCCAATGTGGCGATCAGTGCGGGCAGAAAGAGCAGGGCA
>Ga0154020_10005183_pt1 | contig 15447 bp, 16 predicted proteins | sample Klosneuvirus_201_FD_109709 | JGI IMG/M metagenome (GOLD analysis project Ga0154020, IMG submission 109709) | Active sludge microbial communities from wastewater, Klosterneuburg, Austria - Klosneuvirus_20160825_MG | ecosystem: Engineered > WWTP > Aerobic digester > Activated sludge | place...
CAAATCATTACCAAATGGTGGCGAAGTCAATCCATATCTGTTTTTAAAATATCTCACATACAGTTTCCGGTTTTCATTTTCAGAAGGAAGAATTCTGATTCTTTGCTCCCTGTCAGTTAAAGAAGAAACCATTGGCTTTCCGGTACGCATGTCAATAGCAATAAAATTATCCGGCGATTGCTGACCGGTCCTGTCAATGGTAATAAAACCCCCTACTGCCTGCCTGCGATTAAAATCGGTTAGTAAAATATTTAAAACATAATTGGAACTATCAGGGGCATGAACATCAAAATACCCGGTTGCCTTGCTTAATGAATCCGTTGGTTGCTGAAGCACAAAATTAATCTGACCTGAATCCAATAGCTGCTTCGATTCATAATCACGAAACAACTCATATGTAAAGCCATACTCAGCCATAAAACCTAATGAATCATCAGCTTTCATAAAAAGGAGCTCTGAAGCATCCAGACTGAAAAACACACGACAGCTATCACCTTTCAGATTATAAACTTTGTAGTCGGGATAAATGAAATTTAAACCCGGAGCGACTAAATATGCCAGATTCTGATTACTCAGCTTTTTGCTCCCCGAGCAGGAAACAAGTACAATAACAGTTATCAGCAGCAAATATTTTTTCATGATTTGTTTTCAGGTAATAATTGCTCATCATCATCAGAAGTTAACTTATCATCCAGGTAATTTGCAGGTATTGATTTGGATGCATTAGCCCCCAGATTTTTTATCTTCTGCACAGCATTAATCAAATTTCCTTTACCTGTAGCTAATTTATTCTTAGCAGATTCCCAACTGCGATGAGACATCTCAATCTGATCACCCACCTTTTCAAAATCTGCCAGCAAACCTACAAACTTATCATACAGTGCTCCTCCCTGACGAGCAATTTCCAGTGCATTTTTATTCTGATATTCCAGCTTCCATAAATGTGCTATGGTTCGTAGAGTAGCCAATAAAGTAGATGTGCTTACAATTACAATATTGTGCTCAAAGGCTTCATTAAATAATTCAGGATCGTGTTGAATTGCTGCTGAAAAAGCAGGCTCAATAGGCATAAACAGCAGTACGAAGTCGAGTGTTTTGATATCATACAGTTGCTGATATTTTTTCTCACCCAACCCTTTAATATGTCTTCTTAAAGATACTATATGTTCTTTAATTGCCAGCGCACGTTCTTCGGGTGTATCAGCATTGGCATATCTTTCATAAGCTACCAGTGATACTTTGGAATCAATGATGATGGTTTTATTTTCCGGTAAACGAATTAAAACATCGGGCTGGAGTCTGCGGCCTTCATCAGAAGTCATACTCGATTGCACAGTGTATTCTCTGTCCTTTACCAATCCCGAACGTTCCAAAATGGTTTCCAGAATTACTTCACCCCAGTTTCCTTGAGTTTTTACCTGTCCTTTTAAAGCAGCAGTTAAATTACGGGCTTCATCCCCAATACTTTTATTCATCTCCTGCAATAATTTCAATTGCTCCTTCAGCGATTGATTCTCCCGTATACTTTCTTTATGAGTGGTACTTACAGTAGTTTCAAACTTTTCAATTTTCTCTTTCAAAGGATTCAGAATATCTGTAAGCTTATCTGAATGCTGTTGCTGAATCATGCGTGAATTATCGAAAATAATTTTGCTGGCAATATTCTCAAATTGTTCTCTAATTTTTTTATGCAGATCTTCTAATTCTGCCTTCTGACTATCCAGCTTTTCTGACAACCCTTTATTTACGGTTTCCAACCGGGAAATCTCAATGTTGAAAGAGGTTGCTTTTTCACGGCTTGTATATGATTCCCGTTTAAAATCTTCCACTGCTGTCCGTAAATCATTCACCTTTTGTTCCAGGACGAGCTTATCATTGCTCATTGAAACATATTCCTCCACTGAAAAAGGTGATACATAATTAAACTTCGATTTGGCATAATACCACCCGATTATTCCTCCGATCAACAGACCGGCGATGAGAAAAACAAAAATTGCAATTGTATCCATAACAGACTTTAGAGGCTTTAAAATTAGTGATTCCTGAGGAGCTTCAGAAATAATTGATCAATCCGAAATGAACTTTTGCTGTTTTAAAGCGAACCGGATTGTCGAATTCCTTACCTAATGCATAATTGAAAGAGAATATTCCCAGTTTTGTCTCAAAGGTGATTCCTGCCCCAAATCCAATCGGATTATCCTGAGTATAAGCACTTCCGGAGTTCCGTTCATACCATCCCTGATTTAAAAAAACAAATAAATAGGAGTTTTGTTCGAGCAAATATCTAATCTCTACTTTGCCAACAGCATAAAGTGAGGCTGTCAGTGATTCCTCATCAAATCCACGTAATGTACGCAATCCACCGAAGCGGTAAAGTTCATTATCGAAGGTGTTTTCACCCGATAAAGCTGCGCCCATGAGACCAATATTTACAACATTTCGCTTAAAAAATGGGATGTAATAATCGAATATGAGTTCCCCGTTATATTGCACAGACTTCAATTCCAGCGAGTCGTAAACTGACTGATTCAGTTTGCTGTTTTTTTCGATGGTTTTGTTTCCGGCCGAAGCAGTTAGTTCCAGGCTGTATCCCTTACGGGGATTAAACCGGTAATCGAGATTGGCAGATTTAAACCCAATACCATAAGAGGTAATACTGACATCAGCAAACGAAGGTAACACGGTTGTATTTTCAAATGCTTTCGTGGAAAGTAAATTCGACTTTTTATCACTCACAAATGCCTTCAGATAATTGCCACCTTTCAATAAAAACAGCACTCCACCGCCGAGAGTAACTTCAATGTAGGAGGTGTCTTTTTTATAGATTCCAAGATTAAAATCGAGTCCGAATTGAGATGAAAAAATGAAAGGATAATTGGTCCGGACTTTTAAATCCTGTGTCTTTGCCTGTGGTTGTTTCCAGTTCAGATCAAACAGTTCTCCCCTGCCAAATGATGAAAGTAAACGAATTCTGAGATCACCCGTAATCTGTATTTTTCCGGAACCTGAATTATCAGGCAACACCCCTATTACACCGTCAATCTGACTGGCTTTTTTATCATCCAAAGCTAAAATTAAACGGGCTTTGTCTTCCACAAAAACAACACTGAATGGGCGAACTTCTGTTACCATAGGTAACTCTCGGACCCTGCTCCCGACTTTTTTCACCAGCGATTCATTGTAAATATCGCCCGGTTTCATGGAGAGGTAATTGGTCAGGTATTTTTGTGAAAGACGCGAACTTCCCTTCACAATTACACTGTCGATTTTTACCAGTCTTTCACTCAGCAGAAATAACGATGCAGTAACCATCGCACCATTAAATTCGAATTTATCGTAAACGAGACTAGCAAAAGGATATCCATGATTTTCGCAATACTCCAGAATACGTTTGTTTAAATCATTTATTCCTTTAACAGAAATTGGTTTGTTATCATAGAATTTTTCTCTGAATCCGGTTTCTGTCAACAAACCCTCATCGATATTTCCATTCTTTAAATGAACCCAGGTATATGAAATTCCGGAATGAATTTGCGCGAACAAGGTATCATTGGCGATGAAAAATGTATCTGCTGAAGCAGCCAGAAATCCATAATCATAGAGTGAAACCAGTATTCTTTCTATATTTCTCCTACCCTCTTCTATTCCGTTAACCTGACTTTCAGTTGTCAGTTTTCTTAGAATAGAATTTGGTACAGAATCGATTGATGCTTTAAAATATTTTTGTGCCAGCGAATCATTGATGGCAAATAAAGATATTGCCAATACAATTCCGGCTATTTTCAGGTAAAGCCCCATCATCCGGTTGTTAAAGTTTCCAGTTGATTGGTTTACGACCGGTGTTGAGTAATATTTCATTAACTTTTGAAAAATGTTTACATCCAAAAAATCCATTGTATGCCGACAATGGAGATGGATGGGCCGCTTTAAGAACAAAATGTTTACCGGTATCAATGATTGCCTCCTTTGCTTGTGCAAATCTTCCCCACAGAAGGAAAATTAATCCTTCTTTCTCTTCCGATAACAAACGGATAACAGCATTGGTGAATTGTTCCCAACCTTTATTCTGATGTGAACCGGCCTCTCCTGCTCTTACTGTCAATGTTGCATTCAAAAGTAAGACTCCCTGCTTTGCCCAACTTTCCAGATTGCCCGACTCCGGAATCGGATATCCCAAATCATCTCTTATTTCTTTGAAAATGTTTTGTAACGAAGGTGGCTTTTGAATTCCAGGTGCTACCGAAAAGCATAAACCATGGGCCTGTCCGGGACCGTGATAAGGATCCTGACCTAATATGACCACCTTAACGGAATCAAAAGATGTGTGATCGAATGCATTGAAGATTTTGTTGCCTGGGGGAAACAGTTGCTTACCGGAAGCTTTCTCTTCCAATAAAAAAGCCTTAAGATCAACGAAATACGATGATTCGAACTCCTTTCTCAACCGGTCTTTCCAGTCCTTGTTCAGCTTGGGATCTACCCCGGGTGTGTTTTTTATGGTGCTCATTTTGACCGGTGAAAATTACCAATTTAATGCTTACACGCCTCAGATTAGCATATGAATGAACAATTTTATATATTTGACGTAATTATCGATAATTATAAGCGTTGTTAGTAACTTCCACTACTTATTAACATATTGAATATATGTGATTTGAGTTTTGTTACTTTGCTTCCAATATCAATCGAATCCTCAAATCGTATCCGTAAAGAATATAAAATGAAAAAAATAACTGCGCTTCTCCTGTTGGTATCTGCTATTGTTTTTGTGAGTTCTTGTAAGCCAAGGGAAAAATGCCCTGCTTATGGTAAAAATATGCCTAAGAAAGTACAGCCTGCTGCTCATTCTTAATATTTAATCACTCAAAATATCGATCCGCCACCTCAAAGTGGCGGATTTTCATTTTTTATAGCACTCACAATCAATATCATATGATTTAATTTGAATTTTTCCTTTGACTTTTTATACAAATACATTTACTTTGCAATTCAAAGTACTTTCCAATGGAATCAAATCAACACCTCGACAATCTTGTACACATTCGGTCACTCATGGAGAAGTCGACCCGCTTTCTGTCACTTAGTGGTTTAACCGGAGTTGCCGCTGGAATTTATGCTCTTATAGCAGCCTTTATTGCCTGGTGGTATCTCGACAATCCGGGAGTAGCCTCAAGCTACAGTCGATTAATACATCCCCTCCAAATAAGTGGAATTTTAACGCATTACCTGTTTTTTGTTGCCCTGGCAGCTGCCACTTTGATAATGTCATTGGTTACCGGTGTTGTATTTACCATGCGGAAAGCTTCTAAAAGAGGCGAAACAGTGTGGAATAAAGCTTCCAAACGCATGGCTATTAATTTGATGATTCCTTTAGCAGCAGGTGGATTATTTTGTGCCCAACTCATAAATTACGGTCTTCCCGCCCTGGTGGCCCCTGCTATGCTTATTTTTTATGGACTGGCGTTAATCAATGGCAGTAAATACACACTGGAAGACATCCGCTATCTGGGATTAATTGAAATTGTGTTGGGCATCCTGAACTTGTTTTTCATCATGTATGGATTATGGTTTTGGGCAATCGGTTTCGGTGTGATGCACATTGTTTACGGAGTAGTTATGTACTACAAATATGAAGCATGATCAGCAATCTCAATAAAGCTTTTGAAAATAGGGTCCGGCTCGGATTGATGTCGCTGCTTATGGTAAATGAGCAGCTCGATTTCAATTCAATTAAAGAGTTGCTTGAAATTACTGATGGTAACCTTGCTAGCCATGTTACTGCTTTGGAAAAAGCAGGCTACATTTCAATCATCAAGCAATTTGTTGGCCGCAAACCACAAACTTCCTACAAAGCAACGGCTGCAGGAATAAAAGCTTTTCAGGAACACCTCTCAGCGCTGGAAATCATTATCCGAAAAACAAATTGATAAATATTAATTCACAAATACAATAAAACACACCTTTTCACTTTGAGATACAAAGTGAAACCTAAAATATCATACCATGCTGAAAAAATATGCACTATCAATCACAGGCCTGCTATTGCTGCTAATTTACAATTACTTTTTCTGGAACGAAAAACCGGGAATAAATTTCGGAATATTTAGCACACTGCTGGCCGTTTCCCTGGCATTAGCAAGGCCTGAAATAATTTACCGGACAAACTGGTGGTTCGCTGTGATGTGTGTTATATTAACAGGAATCGGAGTAACTTTATTTAATAGTGGATTGTCGATTGCCATGCATTTTTTCAGTTGTCTGGTAATGATTGTTTTCTCATGGCCTTCCAATGTTAAATCACCGGCAATAGCCATCTTTAATTTTTTCGCAGGTGCATTCAATCAGGTGCTGGCATTTTTCCTCAATGGAATTAAATTTATATCCAAAACAAAATCCGGAAGAACCATATTATATTATTTCAAAATAGTAATTGCTCCGCTAGTGATAATGGGAATCTATTTACTGTTATACAGCGGTTCCAGCAATACATTTGCAAGCTATTTCAACGGCTTTTTTACAACTATAGGAGAATTAATTGAAAGCTTTTTTGAGAACGTAAGTGCTCCCTGGCTGGTATTTCTCCTTGGCGGGATGACATTGATTGCCCTGGCACTCAAAACACCTCCTGCCATTCGTGCACTCAATTATCTTACGGAAGGCTTTGATGACCTGTTCCGCCTTAATAAATCGATAAAACCTGTCAGTGGTTTCAGGCAACTGATTTACAGACCGGTGATCCCCATGAATGCCATTCGAAAACAATTTAAATCAGGTGTTGTATTGCTAATAGGAGTAAATATTTTATTGCTGATTTTTAATATCACAGATATCAAAGAAAACTGGTTCGGATATCAGGTACCAGAAAATTTCAGTCTCAAATATTTTGTGCATGAAGCAACATGGTATTTAATTATAAGTATGTTGCTTTCGATAGTGATATTACTTTATTATTTTCATGGGAACCTCAATTTCTATAAGAAAAACAAAACAATTAAAATATTATCCTATGTATGGATCTTTCAAAATACCCTGCTTTGTATATCAGTTTTACTCAGGAACTGGCATTACATTTCATATCATGGCCTTGCCTACAAAAGAATTGGTGTTTTAGTTTTTCTGGCATTGGTAATTGTTGGATTAATATCCATGTATAAAAAAATCGAAAAGCGAAAATCTGCCAAATGGCTTCTAAAAATAAATTCGGTTGCCTGTGCACTCATGCTTTCATGTTTATCATTGGTTAACTGGGATCAGGTAATTGCGAAATACAACTTGAATCATGCAAATAGCAGTGAAATCGATGTTGATTTTTATCTGAAGCTGGGCCCTGCTGTTTATCCGTTGCTCTATGAAAATATGGCTGTTATTGAAAAACAAATCATCGCCCATCATGCTAAACCAACTCGTTGGTGCAACATTAAAACCATTCAGGAATTTCGCTCCAGACTAAATACCATTGCCTCCAGTTTCACTGAAGTCTATCCGCAATACAAATGGCCATCATATAATATTGCTGAAGCATCATCCTACAAATGGTTAACCACTCAGGAAGAAAACTTAAAATTATCTGAAGCTGTAAAATGAAAGTTGAAGTTTCAATCACCAGAAATACCACTTTGGTGATTCTATTCAGTTTAGCCATGGGCTTTCTCGAGTCGGCAGTTGTGGTTTATCTCAGAGAACATTATTATCCGCTTGGCTTTCAATTTCCATTGGTGCCCGTTTCTTTAACAACAAGCATCACTGAAATTGGTCGCGAAGCAGCTACAGTGATTATGTTAGTATGTATTGGATGGCTGGCAGGATTTAATGCCACAACCAGATTTGCCTATTTCATTCTATCTTTTGCTGTATGGGATATTATGTACTATATCGGACTGAAGCTGGTACTCAACTGGCCTGTTTCCATTCTCGAATGGGACATTTTATTTCTGATACCGTTTCCGTGGCTGGGACCGGTTCTGGCACCTTGTCTGCTTTCGGTGCTCATGATAATTCTTGCACTTTTCCTTTTGAAAAATAACGTTCAGAAGTTAACACTCTTATTGCCTGCATATTCCTGGTTGTTGCTTACTGCAGGTTCACTCATTTGTATAGGATCATTTCTTTATGAATACATCATTTATCGCAAGATGTCCTACTCACCATCTGTTGAATCCGGCGCTGAAAGCTATATCATGGATGATCTGAAAACTTTTATACCCGGCGAATTCTCCTGGGCTTTATTTCTTTCTGGATTTATTCTTTTAACAATCCCCGTTTTCAATCTCATTCATAAAACATACAGAACTACAAAGGCATGAAAATACAATCCAATAGAATTCCTGATCCGGGAAAAAAGTTAATTACTATATTATTGATGACAACGATAATCGCCTCATCATTAATTTTATACCGTCATGAAATCACAGGTAACAAAACTTATCTGTTCCTGCTCTGGAATTTGTTTCTGGCCTGGATACCATTAATTATTTCAACATCCCTAAAAGCATATACTACAAAAAGACGAAACGGATTAATACTGTTATTGCCAGCAGCATTGTGGTTACTTTTTTTTCCCAATACACCCTACATAATAACCGATCTTGTTCATTTAAAACCAAGAAATGATATCGCCTACTGGTACGATTTTCTGATTCTGATTTTCTGTTGTTTTAATAGCCTGTTTATAGCATTTGCATCACTTATTCAAATGAAACGCATTATACATAAATACCTTCCCGACTGGCTCAGCCACTTAACCACTATTTCTATTTTGGTATTAACCAGTTTCGGTATATATTTGGGACGATTTGAAAGATACAACAGTTGGGATATTGTTGTTCAACCGGTCAACCTGCTTACCGATATTTATGGATTGATCAGGAATGTCGGCCAGAACCATCAGATGGTATACATAGTTGGAATTCTTGCCATGTTCCTTATCATTAATTATTTTACACTACTGTTTATAGTAAATGACGCCACCCATGCCAACGAACCAGCACAAAAGGAAAAATAGTTTTATTTATGCAATCAATGGCATTATAGAAGTAACCAAAACACAATGGAACTTTCGCTTTCATCTTATTTCAATAATTGTTGTGGTTATTTCAGGAATTTACTTCAAAGTAACCGCTACCGAATGGATGGCTTTGACGGGTGTTATTGGTTTGGTTCTGGTTTCAGAAACTATGAATACGGCCATTGAGTATCTCGTAAACCTGGTTTCCCCGGAATGGAATGAACTTGCAGGGAAAGTTAAAGATATAACTGCAGGTGCTGTATTAATTTCAGCTGTTATTGCACTGATAACCGGTTTACTCATTTTCGTTCCAAAAACAGGACTATTAGAATAACCATTTAATACAAAGTCTTATCCGGATTCAGTTTCCACATTTCAAAAATCTGTTCAGCTGCCTTATCGGAACAATGTATCATTGGGATTGATCTTGTTTCAGGAGGCATTACTATTTCATCATAGATGAAAGCATCGTCGAAACCGACATCTGCAGCCTGATACCTGGTATTTGCATAATAAACACGATCGGGACGTGCCCAATATATAGCACCCAGGCACATGGGGCATGGTTCACAAGAGGTGTAAATTTCACAACCATCGAGTTGAAAAGAATTTAACCTGGCACAAGCATTGCGGATGGCAACAATTTCAGCATGAGCCGTGGGATCATTGGAAGAAGTCACGGAGTTAAAACCTTCACCAATAATTTCACCATTTTTTACAACAATTGCGCCAAATGGTCCTCCATGACCGGCACTGGAGCTGGTTTCTGATAAAGCAATTGCATATTTTAAGAAGTCCTTATTGAAACTCATTTCAGATTGAATTAAAATTGAAAATTATATTCTGAACCACATCAGGATGAAGACTAAGTGCAACCGGACAATTGTGGGCAGCATGCTTTAAAATTCTTTGTTGACCCTCTGTATAGTTTTGATGCGGAAAAACAAACTCGATTTTTACCTCACCTACTTTTCGTGGATTTGAAACCATAATTTTAGTGATAGCAATTCTGGTACCATCAATATCGAATTTATGTTCACGTGCCGAAATGCCCATAATTGTAAGCATACAACTCCCTAATGAAGCAGCTAACAGGTCGGTAGGAGAAAATGCCTCACCTTTGCCCTGATTGTCGACAGGGGCATCGGTAATTATTTCCACACCTGATTGAACATGCTTCGCAGATGTCCTTAATTGTCCAATATAGATTGTTCTGATAGTCTCCATAAAACTGCTTAGGTTGTCATTGATTTTTTTGTTATCTAAAATCAAAATTATAACAAAAAATCTACAATGAATAATAAATTATAAAAAACAAACTCCCTAAGAGTTAATTCAATTGGTTTGTTTTAAGTTATGATTCTGATCCAATAACTGAAGAAATTCCTCAGCGAGGATTTCACTGAACCTGGCAGCACCTTTCTTATTCAAATGAGTTTCATCAGCTGAAAACTGCAAAGAATACAACTCGGGAAACTTACGGCTATCTGCAATATTGATCCTGTATTTGGGATCCAGGGAATAAAACAAGGGTAGAACTTCTTCATATTGCCGTTTATCGGCTCGTGGAGCTAAAACAAAAATCGGGTAAATACCCTGACTCAAAAGTTCATCTTTTAATGAATTTAATATATGTAAATAGACATTATTTACAGTCTGAAGGCCTTTTCCTTTTTCAACAGCCGTAAATGCATTTGCACTCAAAACTTTCCGATTATAAAGTCCTGTTGTATCAAGAAGTAATTCCCGGATTCCAAGTTGAACATTCTCCTCAGCATTAATTTCTGTATCAAGATAAGGATTACCAATTAATGGATCAAAACCACGATAATTATCAGGAACTAAATCAAGTGTATCACCTAATTTAGTTTGCCGGAACTGAAAATCACTTATAATATGCCAGTAATCGAGTCCAATTTTGTTTTCAATAAAACTGATTGAATGAGTTAATAATGCTGCTGCTTTTACATACCATTTGGTGGTTGCAGAATTTATAAATGCCTTTAAAGTAAAAATAAAGTAAGTATTATTATACCAATAAGTTGCGCGGGTTGTATGTAAATTAGGATAATCTACATATTTTAGTTTTGATACTTCAATGAAAGCATACTTTATATTACTGTTTTTAGTAAGAAAAACATGATCAATCATATAAAATGATTCTGGAGTTCCCATCCAATTTACACCAAAATTAAATGAACTTGTAATTGTTGATTTGCGGGTCAGCGAATCAAATATCTCCGGATTAAATCCCCTTCTTATTACACTGGATCCAATGAAAACCGTATTGATCGATTTCTGTTTCTTTTCATAAATTTTACTTTTTAAGTAAATCTGATCAGAAACAAATGCCCAGGGTAATGAGTTGTCAGGCTCATAAAATGCATACTTTACAAATGCCGAAACAGAAGTAACGAAAACAGACAACAGAATTAATTTGAGGAGCAGGGTTTTCATGGGTTCAGAATTGCGCATAAATAAAACCACTGCCAGAAATAATTCCGAATTGCAACATAAATACGATAGCCAGACAATAGAATGACCATCTCCAAACAATAGGCATTTCCGCAATTGCCTGATTCAGTTCAGGTAATTTTTCCCACCAATGCATAATAAGTATCAACAGAATGCCCATACTTCCAAAAATCAAATTAAAATTGCCGACTCCGGTATCCTTCCAGGTTGATAAATCAGTGAAATCAAATATATTTTGGAAAATATATGCTGCATCACCTGTTGTTGCGGCTCTTGCAAAAGTAAAACTGAGGATGGTGAATGTGAAGGTTATAGCAATAGAAAGATTTCGGGCTGTTGACTTGCTGAATTTCTTGAAAATTTTCTTGCGCCATTTAGCAGTTACTATTTCATAACCGAGTGCAATACCGTTAAGCATACCCCACAAGATAAAAATCCAACTGGCACCATGCCACAATCCACTTAATAAAAAAGTAATGAAAACAGCAAATACCATCCCCCATATACCCCAGTTTCGCTTGTATAAGGAAACAGGATTAAAAACATATTCATACAACCAGGTTGATAAGGAAATATGCCATCTTTTCCAAAAATCAGTTACAGAAGTAGCACCAAAAGGTTTATTGAAATTACGAAACATTGAAAAACCCAGTATGGTAGCAACTCCTAATGCCATATCCATGTATCCGGAGAAGTCGGCATATAACTGAAACGTGTAGAAAAATCCTGCCAATAGTAAAAGGGGCCCTGAATAATCATGCAGGTTTCCATAAACTTCGCCTACGAAAATTCCAAGTCTGTCGGCAATAACAAGTTTTTTAAACAATCCCCAGGCAACGAGTCGTAATCCTGAAGTTATTCTCGAATAATCGAAATCTTTTTGTTCATAAAATTGAGGCATCAACAACCTGGGGCGATCAACAGGACCTTGTAATGCCTTTGGAAAAAATAAAAAATAATTGGCAAAAACCAGAAAGTTTCTTTCGGGGCTTTGCATTTCTCTTTGAATATCGACATTGTACCCTATTGCCTGAAGTATAAAATAGGAAATCCCAACCGGCATAATTAATTGCAACATGGGAAAACTGATGCTTATTTCAAATATACTGAAAAGTGAATTGACTTCAGTAAAGAAAAAGTTATAGAACTTAAACAAAAACAAGACAGCTATATTAAGTATTACTGCAATTGAAAGTGGAAAGTTTTTATTCTCCGATTTTTCAATCCAGATTCCTGTATAATAATTAAATACGGTAAGCGCACCTAAGATGAGCAAACCGAATATACCTGAAAAGGAATAAAAAATAACAGATGCCAACAGAAGTAAAAGCATCTTCAATTTTTGGCCGGATAAAAAGTAGACTAAGCCGAATAAACTAAAAAAAATAAAAAAAGTAAAGGAATTAAGTACCATTATACAATATAAATTCGACTATGCGGAAGTAACCTTGCTGTGAATAATATTTACCATATCGCCAACATTTTGAAATGAAAGCACTTCTTTCAGTTTAAACTTGATGTTAAAGTGTTTCTCCACTTCCACAATCATAACTGTATGATTTAATGAATCCCATTCATCAACATCATCAGCAGAAGTTTCCATTTGAATATGAAGGGAATCATTTTCAAATACGCGACGAAAAATCGTATTTATTTGGTTTAAAATTTCAATGTGGTTCATATTATTGATTTAAATTATCCAGTGATCTTCTCATCTGTACCCTGGATTTTGAAGCTATCAACTTTAATATTTCAGGGTTTTCACAGGTCCGTTCTACTTCAGTTATGAATCCAATTTTTTCATAAATTCTTAAAGCCTGCGAATTCGATTTCAGGACATTGATGGAACAAATTTTTAAATCAGGATGTTGAGCTTTCCTGATTCGCAATATTTCAACTATTAATTTCCCAAGTAAACCTCTTGATCTGAATTCCGGAGTTATATATCCTGATTCAAGAATCAAATGCCCGGGAACTTTTTCAATACTGAGCTCATCCAGTAAGTGCTTATATTTCTTGGCCTGCTGTAATGCTTCCTGAGGAAAAAAATGTTGCATTAAGGTGCCTCTGATCATTGAACTTGACTGATTTCCGGAGCCCTCAATCCAGGAACAGAAAGCACCTGCAGGAATTTCATTGACTGTTACTAAAATAAAATCAGATATATTCCATTCCTGGCCACCTATATCTTCCAACAGGATCTCTTTTAAAATTTCCCGAAACCGATCCTCAGAAATTCCGAAACAGGTATCAAAGCTAAAAAGTCCGGAACCGCTTTTGTCAGCTTCAATAATTGTACTCAGTAAAATGTCTATATCCTTTTCTGTTGCCTGGCGAAAAGATATTTTTTCAACATCGGACATCAGGAAATATTTGTTTTATTTAATGTAACCAACAATTGCTTACGATCAACCTTCCCATTGGTATTAAGTGGAAATACCGGAACCGGAATGATAGCCGACGGAATCATGTATGAAGGAAGATGAGCCTTAAGGTGCTCAAGGAGTTCATCTTTTTGTATCTTATCACTTTCTACAAACAGATTAATCTGCCAGGCATTCAGATCATTTTGCACTGCTACCGCAACAGCAGCTATACTTTTGAGAAAGTATCTGGCATGAAATTCAATCTCTCCCAATTCAACCCGAAAACCTTGTATTTTCACTTGAAAATCAACCCGGCCACTATAAAATATATCCCCTGATTCATCTGTATAGCAAAGGTCCCCAGTTTTATAAAACCTTTGTCCTTCATGAATGAAAAAGGCTTCATTATTCTTTTCTTCATTTTTCCAGTAACCGGGAGTCACCTGTGCGCCCGCTATACAAAGCTCACCTTTTTCATTCATGGATGCCTGTTGATTACTGTCATTTATAACTATAAGTTCAACACCATCCATGGCTTTCCCAATACTTAAAATACCATTCAGATTTTTATTCGGATCCTGTCTGTTTATCACATACCGTGAACAAAATATGGTTGCTTCAGTTGGACCATACACATTCTCAATAACGGCATTTGGAATACATTTTGCCCATTCCAGTGTAATATCCTCGTATAATGCTTCACCGCAAAAGAGTGAATATTTTAAATTATCAAGTTTAATTTCATCAAAATATTGTCTGAGATGTGTTAATATTGACGGAACCATCAAAGTGAATGTCAGCTGATGTTCTTCCATAACACTATAAACATGCATATACTTGAATCCGGTAAGTGGAATTGTATATACACAAGCCCCTACACATAATGGAGCAAGGTAACTCATTATAGATAAATCAAATGTAAGATCGAACATCTGTAAAAATCTGTCCTTCTCATCTAATTGATAACCCATTTTGAAAAATGACCTGAGAAAAGCATTCAGATTCGAAACTTTCAAAGGAACACCTTTGGGTGTACCAGTGCTGCCTGAAGTAAATAATATGTACGCAAGATCGTTTTCATTTGCATTAAACAGAAAATCTGTACCCGAAAATTGTAAAATTTTCGTGTTTATTAATTTTACACCGGATATTTTTTTTGTAAAATCCTGATGAATAGTTCCTCCTGAACATATGATCGAAATTTCAGCCTGTTCCAGTATAGCTTCGTTTCGGTCGGCAGGATGTTCCGGATTGATTGGTACAAAGGCATGTCCAGAGAAAAGTATGGCAAGAATGGAAGCATACGTCTCAATATCATTGAATGTCATAACTCCGATATTGGAATTGGGAACCGGACCAACCTCCAATATCTGATTTTGAATACCTTTAATCCGTTCCGCAAGGTCTCTGTAAGTGTAAAAAGTGTTGTCTATACAGAATGCCGGCAATTGCTGATAATGTTGAAAGGAATCAACTATTTGCCGAAGGGGGTTATTCATTTTAAGATTATGATTTTCAATTAGTTACTGACAATTAATTGTTTATGACGGACTCAAAATTAATAAAAAAGAATCAGATACCCTAAGTGAATGATACGTCAAC
>Ga0154020_10005184_pt1 | contig 15445 bp, 13 predicted proteins | sample Klosneuvirus_201_FD_109709 | JGI IMG/M metagenome (GOLD analysis project Ga0154020, IMG submission 109709) | Active sludge microbial communities from wastewater, Klosterneuburg, Austria - Klosneuvirus_20160825_MG | ecosystem: Engineered > WWTP > Aerobic digester > Activated sludge | place...
GATTTGTGCGCGATCGCGCGGCTGAGTTCAGTCAGCGAGACATACCACGCGAAGTTCTTCTTTCAAACATTTCTGAGACTCGCGAGCAGGTGAGCAATACGTTCGAACAATTGACGAATGCACGGTTGGACGATAGGTATCCTCTGTCCACGTTTGGAGAGGAGAGAACGGTGATGAATGTGTTGCTGATCCTATGCACACACGCCGCGTATCACCTCGGCCAAGTGAATTACCTACGTCGGACGCTTGATAGGGTGAACAATGGCTAAGATCGAAATGAAGGAAACGAAGATCTCCTCTGTGATGACGGAGCTAAGGACGTTTCCGCCGCCAAAGGCGTTCGCAAAGTCATCCCATCTTGGAACGAAGGTTGCACTCTCCAGACTCACGGCTGAGGCAGCAGAGGATGTGGTAGGATTCTGGGAAGAAAGAGCGCGTGAGCTTGCGTGGTTCGCCCCTTGGAAGAAACCATTCGTGTGGAAACATCCGCATGCTGAGTGGTTTGTAGGCGGAACCACCAATGCCTCCATGAACTGCCTTGATAGACATCTCGGTTCGTGGAGGCGCAACAAGGCTGCCATCGTATGGGAAGGTGAGCCGGGTGATACACGGACACTCACTTACCATCAGCTTCATGCAGAGGTCTGCAAAGCCGCCAATGCCCTTCTCGGACTTGGAGTGAAGAAGGGAGACGTTGTTGCGATCTACATGGGTATGGTCCCCGAAGCAGTGATCGCGATGTTGGCATGTTCCCGCATCGGCGCCGTCCACAACGTTGTCTTTGGTGGATTCAGCAGCGAAGCATTGCGAGAGCGCATCAACGACTCACAGGCCGTTGTCCTTGTCACACAAGATGCAGCATGGAGAAGGGGCGACGCAGTGCATTTGAAAGCGGCTGCTGATCTCGCCGTTAAGGGATGCAAGTCCATCAAGCATGTTGTTGTGCTTCGGCGCACATCAGAACGAACAACAATGAAGGCCGGACGTGATCACTGGTGGCATGAACTTCTTGACGGCGCATCACGCTCACACGAACCCGCGAAGCTTCCGAGTGAACATCCGCTCTTTATTCTCTACACAAGCGGATCCACAGGAAAGCCCAAGGGCATCCTGCATACCACTGGTGGCTATCTCACGCAGGTTGCCTACACCACGAAGATGGTGTTCGACATGCGCGATGATGATGTGTACTTCTGCACGGCCGATATCGGATGGATCACCGGACACAGCTACATCGTCTATGGTCCGCTCATGAACGGTGCCACCATCGTGATGTATGAAGGGGCTCCTAATTGGCCCGAGCCCGACCGATTTTGGGACATCATTGAACGTCACGCCGTTACGATCTTCTATACTGCGCCAACTGCCATTCGCGCATTTATGAAATGGGGCGAGGCATGGCCAAGGAAACATGATCTCTCTTCCCTTCGAATACTCGGGACCGTAGGCGAGCCGATCAACCCCGAAGCATGGATGTGGTACCACTCGGTTATCGGACACGAACGTTGTCCGATCGTTGATACGTGGTGGCAAACAGAGACCGGTGCCATCATGATCGCTCCTATCCCCGGTGCAACGTCAACAAAACCGGGGACAGCTACAAAGCCCCTTCCCGGCATCCTTGTTGATGTTGTTCGGAAAGACGGTACGTCGTGCTCGGCGAATGAAGGCGGACTGCTTGTGGTTCAGCACCCGTGGCCATCGATGTTGCGCACGATTTACGGCAATGATGATCGATATCGCGAAGCCTATTGGAGCGAGTTCCCCAAGACACGTTCACACCCTGGGTGGTATTTCACCGGTGATGGGGCTCGGAAGGACAAGGACGGCTATATCTGGATCATCGGGCGAGTGGATGATGTGGTGAACGTGAGCGGGCACCGACTCGGCACAGCAGAGATCGAAAGTGCCCTCGTTGCTCATAGATTGGTGGCCGAAGCTGCTGTCGTTACCAGACCTGACGAGGTGAAAGGGAACGCGCTTGTGGCCTTTGTCTCTCTCACGTCAAGTGCGAAGGGGGCTAACCTCGACAAACTCCGTGAAGAATTACGTACTCATGTGGCGAAGGAGATCGGACACATCGCAAAGCCCGATGAGGTTCGATTTGCTGATTCGCTGCCAAAGACTCGCAGTGGGAAGATCATGCGCAGACTTCTCCGTGAGATCGTTGCAGGGGGCGGGGTAAGCGGTGACATCAGTACTCTAGAAGACTCCGGAGTCCTAGAACGACTCCGCTTGAATAACGATGAATGACGGTAGTTCGTTTTTATACTTGGGAGGGGAGATGAAAAAGGTCACGTTATTGATCTTTGGTCTAATGATGGTGCTCGTTGGGTGCGAGAAGAAGTCACTAGACCGACCCGTAGATGCCAAGAATATCCTCGCACGGTTGGATAGTGCCAACGTTAAGCGATATTCTGCACTGCCGGACAGCATAACCGTCCGTATTGGTGATGTTCCGTCGTCCATCGCCTTTGTGCCAACGGGACCACGGCCACCGATGCCGCCGAAGACGAAGACGATGTCAATCGATACGAGCACCACACCGGTCAGAACAACGCCGGACTTTACGGATGCGGGTGTGGGGATGCTTCTGTCGAATGCCGGGAATACAGATCCATCAATTCTCTCGGATTGTATCTATCCGGCCCTGAGGTCTTGGCTTGAAGCCATTGGAGGGGGCAGCTCATCGGCTACATTGATGCTACCTGACCCATCATATCCAGCCGCGTCCTGCTCAACCGGAGTGATGATCCCGTGGAGTACCACATTTGGTCAGATCTGCTCGTGGTCTCGCACGTCCTTAACCGTGGCAATGGCCCTCGCCAACGCCGTTCGGGGGTATCAGAACACCTTGGCAGCCGAGGGGTATTTCTTCCCCTGTACCTTGGTCGGGCTAGACTATGGACGGTCGGTCTGTGCACCATACTCCAAGGTTCAGATCCAGAAGCTCCGTGATTCTTCCGGGAGGATGACAGAATATCGGATCGTGATCGTCACGTTCTGATCCGATCAGTCCGATCCGCAACATTTGTCTGCGCCGAGTCCTCAGAAGGGGGCTCGGCGTTGACCTTTTGGTGGCTATGTTTGTGCCACTCGTAGCGCATCATTCACGCTGAACTGACCATAGCATGAGCATTCGCAAGGCCGTTATCATGGCCGGGGGATTCGGGACTCGTTTGCGTCCGCTTACCATGTCCATCCCCAAGCCCATGGTCCCCGTGGCAAACCGCCCCATGATGGAACACATCGTGGAGCTCCTCAAGCGTCACGGCATCAGAGATGTGGTTTCCTTGCTGTACTTCCAGCCGGAACACATCACGGAATTCTTCGGCGAAGGAACAGCGCACGATATCTCCATGCGATACATGCTTGCCGAGGCAGACTTCGGTACAGCCGGCAGTGTGAAGAATGCGGAGTCGTTTCTTGATGAGCGATTCATCATCATCTCCGGCGACGTGCTCACCGACATTGATATCGAAAAGGCCGTTGCCTTCCATGAAGAACGCGGAGCAATGGCCACCATCGTTCTTACACGTGTCCCTCAGCCCCTTCAATACGGCATCGTGATGACGGACGACAATGGTCGCATCACTCGGTTCCTCGAGAAGCCATCATGGGGCGAAGTCTTCAGCGATACGATCAACACGGGTATCTATATCCTCGAACCGGATGTTATGGATCTCATTCCGCCGAAAACGGAATTCGATTTCAGCAAGGACCTCTATCCGCTTATGCTACAAAAGGGGCTGCCCCTTTTCGGCTACGTTGCTGATGGATATTGGAAGGACATTGGCAATCTCCACGAATACCAATTGGCACACGATGATGTGCTTGCCGGACGTGTTCGTGTTGAGCTCAAGGGTGAGAAATGCGACTCGAGTTACTGTGGCGCCGGACTCCAGTTATCGCCGACGGCAGAGCTGGAAGGTCTTGTGATCATCGGTGATGAGGTGGTGATCGGAGATCATGTTCGGCTTACGAACTGTGTGATCGGAGACGGTTGTACGATCGGTGCAGGAGCATCCATTGATGGTGCAGTGCTCTGGAATGATGTGAACGTTGGTGAGTTCGTAGAGATCACGCACGCCGTGGTCTGTAATGACACAACAATAGGATCCCAGGCATCGATCGGCGAGAATGCCATCGTTGCGGAAGACTGTGTAATCGGTAATGATGCACGTTTAGTCTCGGGTGTGAAACTCTGGCCACGTAAGGTTGTAGAGTCTCACGCCGTTGTGACGCATAGCCTTGTCCAAGAAGAACGCTGGTCCCGTGAATTGTTCACCGATGCACGTATCAGCGGTATCTCCAACATTGAAGTGAATCCGGAGTTTTCAGCAAAACTCGGTGCTGCTCTTGGCACGTCGTTAGGTGCGGGTACAACGATCATTGCCTCACGAGATGATGATGCCGTGTCGCGTATGATCAAGCGCAGTATCACAGCCGGACTTATGAGCGCTGGTATCAATGTGTCCGATCTTCAGACAACGTCAATACCGCAAACCCGACAAGAACTTCACAGCGGAAAGTATGTGGCCGGGTTCCACGTTCGACGCTCCCCAAAGAAACACGGATTCACAGACATCATTCTCTTCGGTAAGGATGGTCGAGATATCCCGTTGGCCCAGACAAAATCCGTAGAGCGTTTCTTCTTTGGCGAAGACATCAAGCGTGTTGAGTTCGAGAACGTTGGGCGTTTGGCATTTCCGGAACGTTCAACGGCGATGTACATCGAGCGGTTCCTCACGGCATTGAACACGGAACGTATTCGGAACAGGCAGTTCAATCTCTTGGTAGACTATTCATTCGGTCTTGCGGCTACGGTGTTCCCACAGATTCTCGGCGAACTCAAATGCCGCACGCTTGGGATGAACAGCTATGTGGATGCATCTCACTTTGCAGACCCGTTGGCAGAAGTTCTCGATGAGTCGTCCATCATTATGCGATCACTTGGTTACGAGATCGGATTCAAGATCGATCCCGGTGTTGAGAAGATCGCCCTCGTTGATGAGCGAGGGATATGGTATACATCCTTGCGCCTTCTGTCGATCGTAACCAAGCTCTTCCTCGATACGAACCGTCAGCACGAACCATATCTGATCGCTATTCCTGTTCAAGCCACCGAAGAGATCGAAAAGATCGCGGCCGGATACAACGTTGAGGTTGTGCGTATCCGCAATTCGCATGGCGCGATGATGGAGGCAACCAAGGACGACCGAGTTCGGTTCGTTGGTGGTACGCGCGGCGGTTTCATCTTTCCCGAATTCCTTCAGGCCTCTGATGGAATGTATACAGCATGTAGGATCCTCGACATGCTTGCTCAAACAGATCACCAACTCTCGGAACTCGACCGAACTCTGCCGAAACGTCATCAATCCACCGTGTCGGTTCCGTGTCCATATGAGGCACGCGGAACAGTGATGCGCAAGGCAATGGAGCATTCAGAAGGAATGCAACGTTTGCTCGTGGACGGTGTACGTGTAAGCAAGGATGGTGTAACAGTACTTCTTGCTCCTGACAAAGAAGAAGCATTGTTCACGATCACTGCAGAAGCGGACTCAGCGGATCAGGCGCGTTCAACCAGAGACACCTATGCAGAACTTGTCACGCAATGGCGTGACGGACAATGACTCGCACCTATGGATATCAAGATCTCTGACATTCTCGACCCGGCTTGTGTTGCCCTCAATCTTGAGGTGAAGGACAAGACCGATGCACTCAACAAAATGGTGGACCTCCTTGCCAAGAGTGGCAAGGTGCAGGACCGCGTTACCCTTGGATCCGTGATCCTCGAACGTGAGCGGCTCATGTCTACCGGCATTGGCAACGGCGTTGCCTTGCCCCATGGCAAGACGAACGTTGTGGATAGGTCGATGGCCGCTCTTGCAACGTTGGCCTCGCCGATAGATTTCGACGCGCTCGACGATAAGCCTGTCTCGATCATTCTCCTTCTCGTAGGCACTGAAGGCAACGTTGGTGTTCACCTTCGGTTGCTCAGTCGCATCTCCCGCATGGTAGGGTCGGAGCAGTTCCGCACGGCTCTTCTCAACGCTCGCTCAACAGAAGATGTGATGGCGTTGATGGGGCAGAACGAGGAGGAACGCGCGTGAGTCTCCAAGCCGTACGCGGTACACGAGATATCTTCGGTCCGGAAATGACCGCTTGGCACCGCGCCGAGCAGATCTTCCGTGATGTAGCCAACGCCTTCGCCTACAGTGAGTTCCGTACGCCGATGTTTGAGAGCACCGAGCTCTTCAAACGTGGTATTGGAGAGGACACAGACGTGGTTGGGAAGGAGATGTATACCTTCGAAGATCGCGGTGGAGATTCACTCACGTTGCGTCCGGAAATGACCGCACCGATCGTGCGAGCCATGATCGAGCACAGCTATTTGCGTCATCATCCTACCACCCGCTTATGGTATGCCGGACCGCAGTTTCGGTATGACAGGCCTCAGAAGGGTCGGTACCGTCAGTTCCATCAGTTCGGCGCGGAATGTATCGGCTCCCCCAATCCCGAAAGTGACGTGGAGATCATTCTCCTTGCCAACGAGGTTCTGCAGCGTGTTGGGATCACGCAATACACGCTCGAGCTCAACTCGCTCGGTACAGCTGACGTGCGTTTGGCCTACCGAACAGCACTCGTTGAGTATCTCACAGCGCATGCAGATGCACTCTCCGGTGATTCACAGCGTAGGATCACCACGAACCCATTACGGGTGTTGGATTCGAAAGAAGATCGAGATAAGACGATCGTAGCTGGTGCGCCCCTTCTCAGCTCATTCTTAGATGAAGCAAGTGCTTCACACCTTGCCGCTGTACGAGCACTCTTGGATGTGGCAGGTGTAAAGTATGTCATGAATCCGTTGCTCGTGCGCGGTCTTGACTACTACAATCACACAGTGTTCGAGTTCACGACCAACGAGCTTGGGACACAGAACGCCATCGGTGGCGGAGGGCGCTATGATCCGCTGTTCACCATGCTTGGCGGCGGAGAGGTGCCGGCCGTAGGATTCTCCATCGGCATTGAGCGACTCTTGTTGCTTCTTGAAGCGGAGCAGGGCGGCTGGGGTGAAGAGGCCGTTAACGGCGTCTACGTTTGTGCCGTTGGCGATGCAGCGCTTTTGCCGGTGCACACCATAGCCTTGCGACTTCGCAAGCGAGGCCTGCATGTTGTTACGGACCTTCTGCGCAGATCTGTGAAGGCACAGATGAAGGATGCTAATCGAGAGCGTGTGCGTTGGGTAGTGATGATCGGAGACGATGAACTGGCGCAGGGCACAGCCGTTGTGAAGAACATGGAAACGGGTGAACAGCAGGTTGTACACCAACATGAACTCGAATCCGTTCTTCTTTGACCATGAACGACGCACGCATTGAACCCGTTATCGATCACGAATTCGTGGTCGCACTCGCCCGCGAAACAGAGCCCGATACAGATCGTACTCTCCTCGCTATTCGCGTGCGGACAGTTCGAGAGTTCACGTCGTTTGGATACGAGATAGGGTTGACGAATCGTTCAGCCCCCTCAAAAAAAGAGTATGGTGTGGAGATCGGCGGACTGTCACTTCCACGTGTTACCATGCCTGTTACCGGCGGTGCACGGTCAAGCGTCCTTGTTGCGATGCCTGCGGACGGCACCTACGAACTGGTGATTCACAAGCGCAGCAAGCAGGGGCTGGCCCGATTCACGGTCAAGGGCGGAATCCCGATCGGTATCGACGATGTAGGGGGCGATCCATTCGTTCGATTTGAGATCGACGCTACATGAATCTCGGCCAGAAGGTTGGGCGAGCCGATAGAGTTCGCATCTGGCGAGCCAGCGTCACGAAATGGCAGCTGAAGGTCTTCCTTACCGTCCTTGGTCTGGGCATCATGGGTGCGGTGTTGTATTACACCAAGACGCTCGTTGATGAACTCGTTGCAAATGAGAAGCGCACCGTTGAGCTGTATGCGAGCCTGCTTGCACGATCGTATCAATCAACGAATGACGAAGACCTGCTGTTCTATGTGGACATGACGTATTCGTCCATCCACTTCCCGGTGATCTTTGCTGACAGAAATGATGACCCGGTGTATCCCTATCAGCAGTTCATGATGAATGTTGACATGGATACAACGTTATCCGTTCAGCAGCAGAAGGAATGGCTCAGAGCCTACATCCAAGAAATGAAGCGCGAGTATCCGCCGTTTGAAATGGTGGATCCAACAGGCAAGGTGGTGCAACGGATGTTCTACACCAACTCGGCCATCGTACGCAGACTTCGCTACATGCCCTTTGTGGAGATCCTGATCGTAGCCGCCTTCATCTTGGTTGGATACGTTGCCTTCTCCACCATCCGACGCAACGAAGAGTCGAACATCTGGGTAGGCATGGCCAAGGAAGCCGCCCACCAGCTGGGAACGCCCCTTTCCAGCATGCTTGCGTGGCTAGAGATCCTACGGATGGAGAGACATGACCCGCATCGGGTGGAGGAGACATCGCGCGAGATGGAGCGAGATGTAGAGAGACTCAACGTGATCGCGAACCGGTTTGCGAAGATCGGTTCGCAGCCGAAGCTGGAGACCGTTGCACTCGGACCCGTGATCGAACATGTGTGCACATATTTTGAGACACGGCTCCCAAATCTTGGTCGGAAGGTGAGCATCTCTCGGAATCTCGATGCAGCACTCACGGCAAGCATCAGCATTGAACTTTTTGAGTGGGTGATCGAGAACCTCATCAAGAATGCCGTTGAGGCTATTGAGAGGCATGACGGACTCATTGAGATCACTCTTCGGAAGAAGATCAAAGGTCAGGGCGTACTTGTGGTGGTTCGTGACAACGGGAAAGGCATGACCCGTCAGATCGCCTCCCGTATCTTTCAGCCAGGGTACACCACTAAAAAACGCGGATGGGGTCTAGGTCTGTCCCTTTCGCGCCGGATCATCGAAGACTATCATGGTGGGCGTCTGTTTGTTCGAGAGACGCAGCCTGGACACGGAACCACCTTCTGGATCGAGCTGCCGTAGCATGAACACCCGTCCTGAACCATCGAATATCGACTGGCTCATTCTCTTGCCGATCGCCGGCTTGCTGATGTTCAGCATTGCCTTTGTGTATTCGGCCAGTGCGTCCTTTGCCGACGTCAAGTTCGGGTCGAGCGAAGAGCTCGTATGGAACCATGCCATCCGTGTGCTCGTCGGTCTTACGCTCATGATCGTCTTTGCCAAGATCGACTACCGCGTGTGGCAGGGGACGTCGGCAACTGTCCTGCTGGTTGCCATAGGGTTCCTGCTCATGGTCCTTGTGATGGGAACCGAGATCAAGGGCGCTAGCCGATGGGTAAAGCTCGGCCCTGTGAACTTCCAACCCTCGGAGCTAGCCAAGTTCGCACTCGTCATTCACACAGCCGCTCTTTTGAGTACCAATCGCAGTACTCTGAGAACTTGGAAGAAGGGCATCCTTCCCATCATGGTCTGGGTTCTTCCCGTCTGTATCCTCATAGCCCTGCAACCCAACCTATCCACGGCAAGTGTGATCTTCCTCATTGTTATGGTGATGATGTTCTTGGCCGACGTGGATATCAAACATCTGCTCATTATTGTTGGTACGGGGCTCCTTGTTGCCAGTGCCTATGCTGTTACGGCAGAATACCGACTTAAGAGGCTCGTGGCCTTTTTTGGCGGAGGCACAGGGGATGAGCCCGTGCGGTACCAGCTCGACCAAGCCTTGATCGCCTTTGGGAACGGAGGGATCACTGGTGTTGGGCCGGGGCAGAGCCGACAGCGCGATTGGTTTCTGCCGGAATCCTACGGCGACTTCATTTTCAGCATTGTTGGAGAGGAATACGGCTTTCTTGGCGTGAGCCTCTTGGTTTCCGCCTTTGTGCTCATCATGTGGCGCGGCTACACTGTGGCAAAAAAGGCACCCGACGCATTCGGGCGGCTTCTCGCGGCCGGGATCACAACCACCTTGGCTATTTATGCCTTTGTGAACGCCGGCGTTACCTGTGGTGTGTTGCCTACGACCGGACTCCCCATGCCCTTCATTTCCTATGGCGGTTCCAGCGTGTTCTTCAGCGCTATCGCCGTAGGGATTCTACTGAACGTTTCGTCGCAGGCTGGGGTATATCGCAGACGAAATACACGCCCCCTGACCGAATGACCCTAATCCGTCGAGGGTTTTTTTGTATTATCGGACTCCAATGCAACACGCCATTAAGAAGCTTTATCATTCCATCACCGAGGCCGCCAAGATCATCGGTGAGGAGCAGCACGTTCTCCGTTACTGGGAGCGTGAGTTTTCTCAGTTGAGACCGCAGAAGAACCGGGCAGGGAATCGTGTGTACACACGTCGGGATCTTGCCGTTCTGCGCGTTATCAAACGACTGTTGCGAGACGAGCGGTATACTGTGGCTGGTGCAAAAGAATATCTCAAGCAGCAAGGGTTGCCTGAGGAAGTGGAGAACATCATCGAGGAAGCCGTACCGGTTGAGGCCGTTTCGGTAGAACGTCCTGCAAAGGCGTTGGGACAAGACGTGGTTCTCGAATTGCGCGCCATCGCAAGCGATCTGCGCATGAGAGTTGCCACATCATGATCACGGGGCGAATCATTCATCTAATGGGTTGAGGATACGATGCGAATGCTACGATCGGGAGTTCTCGTGCTCGCTGCAACAGCCGTTTGTACGGTTGGCGCTTGGGCACAACAACGCTCCTACACCGCCACAACAGTCGGAAAGCATGCCGACGAAGTGCTCGGTGTTTTTGTGAATGATGCGAACACCATGGTCGCCACGTGCAGCCTTGACGAAACCGTCAAGCTCTGGTCCCTCCCCGATGGGAAGGAACTGCGCACACTCACGGGGCACACCGCACAAGTGAACAACATCTCCTTCTCCGGTGATGACAAGTCGCTCGTGAGTGCCAGCAATGACCGCACCATTCGTGTGTGGGACGTTGAGTCCGGCAAGCAGACACAATTGCTACGTGGTCATACCGCTGAAGTGATCGGCGTGTATTTCAATCCTATCGAAGGAAGCTCGCTTGTAGCCAGCACGTCGTTCGATAAGACCGTAAAGATCTGGGATGCCAAGATCGGCGTCGAGGCCAAGACCCTCCGCGGTCACACGATGCAGACCAACAACGTTGCATATTCCTACGACGGGCGATTCATCGCTTCGTGCTCGGATGACCGCACGGTGAAGATCTGGTCCACGGACCTTTCGAAGAAGGATCCGATCATGACACTTACTGCGCATCAAGCACCTGTGCTTGTTGCTTTGTATTCTTTTGACTCAAAGTATCTCGCTACTGCCGATCAAAATGGTGTAGTGAAGATCTGGGCAATGCCTTCGGGAGACCTTGTTCGTTCGATCAATGCCCACCTTGACCTCGTTCAAGACGTGGCATTTGCCGAAGACAACAAGACGCTCGTTACGGGCAGCCTTGATAAGACTGTGAAAATGTGGGACATCACCACCGGCCAGAATCTCATGATGAGCAACGTGGGTGTAGAGGTTTGGTCACTTGATGTTACAAGCAATGCAGGACTCATTGTTCTGGGTTGTGCTGATGGAACGGTTCGCATGCTGAAAGAAGCAGGAACGGAAGCCGGACGTTCAAATCGCGGGGGAGGACGTTGAACATGACACCTATGACATCTATGCGCTTCATTACGACGGTTGCAACCATCGCTCTTTTGTTTTGCAGCAACATTGCTGTAACGGCACAAAGTGCACTTGGCACGGTTGTTACGCTGACCGGTTATTTCCTGAATGCCCACACGCTTACGCCTGTTGAGGCTAACTACATCGTCATTGATGCCCAAGGCAAGAAGCTTGGTCAGACATCGAAGAGCAACCCAACGGACGGATACCTTCAAACCGGTCTCAAGCCCGGAGAGAGTTATGTGATCCGTATTGAGGATCCGCGCTACTTCCGTCAAGAATTCCGCGTGGACATCCCGGCTACTGGAAAGTACCTCGAGATCTCCAAGGACTTTGTTGTTCGCACTTCGGAAGCAGGCCGCACGATCGCCATCGCGCCGTCTCCATTCGATCTGAAGAAGACAACACTCAAGACTGGTGCTGATGAAGATCTCGGCGAAATGGCCAAGGTTCTCATCATGAATCCGGGCACAAACGTTGAGCTCGTCTGTTACCCTGATGTTGAGGGAACGGCAGATGCAACGCAAAAACTCAGCTCTGCACGTGCCGAAGCCATCAAGAAGTTCTTCGTTTCCAAGGGTGTTTCAGCCGGACGCATCAGTGTGCGTGCCGTGAGCACAACCGATCCGATCGACCCGCCACCGATCCGTAAAGCAGCCAAGGGTAAGCGGTATATCGGTCCGGTCTACATGGTGATCACCAAGGTCTGATCTACTGACCAGAGTTGCGCGAAAACACGTTTTTTCGCGGAATTCACGCAAAAACATCGCATTTCGATCAAAAAAGGGGGCTACAAGGCCCCCTTTTCCTATATTTGTGACTCTCCGGTCCCGTGGTAGAGTGGCTATACAGAGCTCTGCAAAAGCTCGTACATCGGTTCGAATCCGGTCGGGACCTCTCCAGTACATTCCTTCATCGATCCCCCTCAGCATGGCAACAACAGCCGATCTCCGTGTAGGTGCAGTCATCCTTCATAATGGTGAGCTCTGCACGGTCCTCGAATCGATCCACCGCACACCAGGTAATCTTCGCGCCTTCTATCAAGTGAAGATGCGTGTTATCAAGACTGGCAAGTTGAGAGAAGAGCGGTTCCGTTCGGGTGAGACGATCGAGTTCGTTCGCGTTGAGACGCGCAACTACCAATATCTCTATCGCGATGTAGATGTGTTCATGTTCATGGACGCTGAGTCATACGATCAGATCCCGGTTCCGGTGGAGATCGTTGGAGACGTAGCAAAGTTCATGAAGGAAGGCCTCGAAGTACAGATCGCGCGCGACGAACAGGACAATGTTGTTTCGGTGACTATGCCGAACCACGTTGCACTCCGCGTGATGTCCACTGAGCCTGGTGTTAAGGGTGATACAGCAACGAATGCTCTCAAGCCTTCTACTGTTGAAACAGGCGCTAATGTGAACGTGCCGTTGTTCGTGAATGAGGGAGACCTCATTCGCATCGACACGTCTACGGGTTCCTACATGGACCGCGTGAAGGAATGATGGGTGGGTTCGTCTGCCCGATGAGGCAGGCATTTCCGTCAACATTGGAGGAATCATGGATCTCAACTACCTGCGTCGACTCCTGAAGATCTTTGATGAGAGCACAGCCACCGAACTCAGCATTGAAGAAGAAGGCGTAAGCCTCCAGATGTCGAAGGCCGTTCATCAACCGGAAGGGATGATGGCGCCTACGTACTACATGAACGCACAGCCACAGATGGCAGCGCCGGCTCCTGCGGTTGCTGCTCCCGCTCCTGCTCCTATTGCAGCCGCGGCTCCTGCTGCTCCTGCTGCTCCTGCTGTTGCAGAAGAGACAGCGCACAAGCTCCTCTCGCCGATCGTTGGTACGTTCTACAGAGCCCCTTCTCCGGATGCTGATTCATTCGTACAGGTGGGTCAGCGTGTGAGCGTTGGAGACACGCTGTGTATCGTTGAAGCTATGAAGCTCATGAACGAGATCGAATCCGACTTCACAGGAACGATCGTCAAGATCCTTGTTGAGAATGGTCAGCCGGTTGAATACAACCAGCCGATGTTCATCATCAAGCCCGACTAACCCCAAGGGCACCGAGCTATGATCAAAAAGCTGCTGATCGCCAACCGCGGCGAGATCGCATTGCGCATCATTCGTGCTGCAAAAGAACTCGGGATCAAGACCGTTGCGGTCTATTCAGAGGCGGACCGTGCATCGTTGCATGTTCGTTTTGCAGATGAGGCCGTGTGTGTAGGCCCCGCACAAGGAAAGTTGTCGTACCTGAACATCCCATCGCTCATCGCCGCGGCAGATGTGACGAATGCCGATGCAATTCACCCGGGATATGGCTTCCTTGCAGAGAATGCTACGTTCGCTGAGATCTGTCACGACTGCAATCTCACCTTTGTAGGTCCAACACCAGATGCCATCACGCGCATGGGCAACAAGTCCATCGCCAAGGATACGATGCGTGCTGCCGGTGTTCCGGTGGTGCCGGGTTCCGATGGTATTGTCCCAACCGTAGAAGATGCGCGTAGGGTAGCCCAAGAGGTTGGGTATCCGGTGATGATCAAGGCTGTGGCAGGTGGTGGTGGTAAGGGAATGCGCTATGTGGAAGATCCTGCCGAGTTAGACCGTGCGTATGCCAATGCACGCGGTGAGGCAGAAGCATCATTCGGTAATGGCGACATCTACATTGAGAAGTTCATCGAAGAGCCACGTCACATCGAGATCCAGGTCTTTGCCGACACTCATGGCAATGTGATCCATCTCAACGAACGCGAGTGTTCCATTCAGAGACGTCACCAGAAATTGATCGAAGAAGCCCCTTCTCCGATCATGACCCCGGAACTCCGCAAGGCGATGGGTGATGCATCTGTGAAGGGGGCTGCGAGTGTGGATTATGTTGGCGCAGGAACCATTGAGTTTCTCGTTGACAAGCACCGCAACTTCTACTTCATGGAGATGAATACGCGGATCCAGGTAGAGCATCCGGTTACGGAACAATCATCGATGGTGGATCTGATCAAGGAGCAGTTGCTGGTGGCATCGGGTGAGAAGCTCACGCTGAAGCAACGCGATCCGCTTATGCATTCCATAGAATGTCGGATCAATGCTGAAGATCCCTATCACGACTTCCGTCCGTCTCCCGGAAAGATCGAGTCGCTCAACTTCCCGGGCGGTCCCGGCATCCGCGTAGACTCACACATCTATCAAGGCTACACTATTCCGCCGTATTACGATTCAATGGTGGCAAAGCTCATTGCCTTTGCACCAACACGTATGGAGACCATCACCAAGATGCGTCGCGCACTCGATGAGTTTGTGATCGAGGGCATTCATACCACCATTCCATTCCATCGCAAGATGATGGAGAACCCGGACTTCATCTCCGGCAATTTTGACACGAAATATCTCGACACACACGATTGGAAGGCCTAGACCATGAACTTTCCTGCAGATCTCAAGTACACAACGGATCACGAATGGATCCGCGTTGAAGGCGATGTTGGAACGATCGGCGTAACGGATCACGCCCAAGGCGAACTTGGTGACGTGGTCTATGTTGACATCCCGGATTCATCTGCTACCGTAGCAAAGGGCGACACCTTCGGTTCGATCGAAGCTGTAAAGACCGTGGCAGACCTCTATGCTCCAGTGAGCGGTGAGATCATCGAAGTCAACGCCGTGAACGCCGCCCCAGAAGCCGTGAACAAAGAACCGTACGATGGCGGCTGGCTCGTGAAAATCAAACTCTCCGATCCATCGGAACTCGATGCGCTTCTGACGGTAGATGCGTATAAGGCGTTGATCGGCGCTTA
>Ga0154020_10005185_pt1 | contig 15441 bp, 12 predicted proteins | sample Klosneuvirus_201_FD_109709 | JGI IMG/M metagenome (GOLD analysis project Ga0154020, IMG submission 109709) | Active sludge microbial communities from wastewater, Klosterneuburg, Austria - Klosneuvirus_20160825_MG | ecosystem: Engineered > WWTP > Aerobic digester > Activated sludge | place...
ACCATGATGAACAGGCCGATGAAGAAGAGCAGGCTCTCAACATCGATCTTGCCGATGGATTCACGGGTGTGCTTGCCGCCGACGACGACCGCGACGAGGGCTGGCACAAGCGCTGCGGTTGCCGTGCCGAAATGAACCGGGAAATCCTTCGGCAGGTAGCTATGGGTGACAAGCAGCCCAATCGCAACCCCAAAACCGACCAGACCGACCCGCAGCATCGTCATGTTCTCGATGCCATGCCCCAGACCCATGGCGAATAGCGGAGCGCTTCCGCTGGCGTGGGCGGCCTTGAGCATGGGCCGATTGGCGGCATAGAAGATGCCAACCGTGATGAGCAATGCCACCAGCGCAATGGGTCCCGTATTCAACACAAAATCATTGAAGTTGAAGCCAAGCAACGTCCCCAGAATAACGTTGGGCGGATCGCCGACCAGGGTTGCCGCGCCGCCCGTGTTTGCGGCGCAGACTTCGGCCACGATCAATGGCACCGGATCAATTCCAATCAGTTTTGCCAAACGCACTGAAAGCGCCGAAAGGAAGAGCATCACAGTGATGCTGTCCATCAGGCCGGACAACAGGCCGGCCATTAGCGGAAAGGCGATGAAGATTGCCGTGGGTTGATAGTTGAGTCGGCGCGCAAGAGTGGCGGCCAGCCAACCAAAGAAACCGGCTTCCTTGAGAATCTCGATCAGGATGAACATTCCGAAGAGAAGACCCATCGTCTCCCAATCGACAAACCCAAAGGCCTCCTTGAGGTCGAAGACGTTGATGACGACGAGTGTGACGCCGCCAAGCAGGGCAACCGCCTGGCGCGGGAAGCGCTCCGATGCGATTGCCACATAGGCGACGACAAAAATGGCGATGGAAGCGACGAATTGTGGCATGTGGGATATGAGCCTGCGCGGAACCATATCCGGCGAGCGTCACGGGCCGACGGCGTCAGGGCGATTGTAGGGACGAACTCACGACTGTCAACCCGTGGGACTGATCTTCGCCCTTCTTACTTCCGCAGTCGGATATAATGCCAGCCGCTACGGCCACGTAGCCAAGTGGTAAGGCAAGGGTCTGCAAAACCCTTATGCGTCGGTTCAATTCCGACCGTGGCCTCTCTTCAAGCCCGCGTGATCCGCGGGCTTTGCGCTTAGTGATGCGCATGATGTTCGCGCCGCAGGCCATGTTGAGCAATACCCCGCCCACCCTGCAATACACGCGCCTGACCGCGACCGTGCATGGCCGGGTACAGGGCGTTAACTTCCGACAATCCACCGTGCGCGAAGCGTCCCGGCTTGGCCTTACCGGCTGGGTGATGAACCGCGACGACGGGGCCGTCGACACCGTGGCTGAAGGCCCGCGGCCGGCCGTTGAGGCCTACGCAGCCTGGCTTGCGAAAGGCCCGCGAACTGCCTGGGTGTCGCGGGTTGAAACGCGTTGGTCCGAGGCCAGCGGCGAGTTCGCCGATTTTGCGCTGCGCTGGTGATTGAGGAGTCGATGCGCCCGGCGGAACCGGGCGCATCGACCAAGACACTAAAGCGGGTACACAAGCGGCGATACGAGCAGGATCACAATCGACACGACAATTGCCAAGCCAAAACCAACCCGCGCGTAGTCTGAGGAGCGGTAGTTGCCGGCGCCCATCACCAGCAAGTTAACCGGGTGGGCGGTTGGGGTGAGGAATGCCGCGCTGCTGGCGAGCGCAACAACCATCGCCATCGCGCGTGGATCCACGCCCAGCGCGAGCGCGGCGCCGATGGCGACTGGGGCCATGATGACGGCGACCACCTGGGCCGAAAGCGCCTGGGAGAGCATCAGCGTGGTGGCGAGCAGGCCCGCCGCAACCGCCAACGGTCCAAAGCCAGACAGCGCCGCGACCACCAGACGCCCAGCCTCGGCCGCCAGACCGGTCCGAATCATGCCGATGCTAAGCGGCAGCATGCCGGCCACAACAAAGATCACCCGCCAGTCGATGGCGTGATAGGCCTCATCCATCGAAATGCGCCGGGTAAGCACCGTCGCAAGCGCTCCCAACATCATCGCTTCGGTCGACGGCAGCCAGCCCGCGGCCGCCACAAAAAGCGTTGCGGCAAAGATGAGCGCCGACAGGGCGGCGCCAGCAGGACTAAACAGTTCCGGCTGCTCTGAACGCAGCACAAGCAGATCCGCGTCGCGCCGAAGAAGGCTCAGGCCGCGCGGCCCGGCGTGGATGAGGAGCGCGTCACCATGCTCAAGGGCAAGGTTCGCGACATCCGTGCGCACGCTCCGGCCGGCGTGCCAAATAGCGACGACGTTGGCCTCATAGCGACCTCGAAAACCGAGTTCGCGCAGGGTCTGACCGACGTATCGGGAGCGCGGTGGAAGCACGACCTCGACCCACGACGGCCCGCCCTGCGCCAGTTCTCCGAGCGCGGCATCGGGGGGCTCGGCGACGATGCCGGGCCCGGCCAATTGGCTCGTGCGCTCCTCCCGGCCGACCACCACAAGCGCATCACCGAGCCGAAGAACTTCATCCGGCCCAGGCGTCCAGACAAATCGCCCGCGCCGCTGGATCGCCAGCACAGTCAGCCCCAACCGAGACCCAAGCTCGCATTGGCCCAGGGTCTTGCCCAACAACGCGGCCTCGGAGCCGACTCGAAACTGGGCCACCCGCTCGCGCAGCGCATATTGCGCCGTGAGTTCTGGCCTGGGGTCGGGGAGCGCGAGTGCGTCGACCGCGCTCAGGCCAGCCAGCGCGCGTCGCCCCATCGTCAGCATATACAGCATGCCCGCAAGAATGATGGGCAAACCGACGAGGGCAAAGTCAAGCAAGCCATAAGGGCGATAGCCAGCCTCGCGCAGCGCTGCGCCCACCACCAGATTGCCAGTCGTCAGAAGGGTCGCCATGCCCCCCAGGCTGGTCGCAAATGCAAGCGGCATCATCAGGCGGGCCGCTGGGACCCTGGCCCGGGCGGCCGCGTCGCTGACGGGCGGCAGCATTACCGCGGCGGCCGCAACGTTGTTCATGAACAGAGATAGAAAGGCGCTGCCGGCCATTGTCGCGACAAGCAGCCGGGTCTCATCACCCCGGCCCAATCGCGAGAGCGTCGTGGTGATCAGCCTTGTAGCGCCGCGCCGGGTGACACCCTGAGAAATGATGAACAGGGCCATCAGGGTAAGAACGGCCGGATGGCTGAATCCGGACATGGACTCCTCGGGCGTGACAACCCCGGTCAGGCCCAGCGCGAGGGCCACAGCCAGGGCGATGACGTCCGGGCGCAGACGGTTTGCCAGCAACAGGATGACCGCGGCAACGAGAATCACGATCAGTGCAATCATGCGATATGACATTGTATGCGCTGGGCGGATGTCCCGCTACAATCGCCCGGCATGGATTTGATCATTTTTGCCACACCGTTCTTCAGCGAAAATGCCCAACGCTTTTTAGGTGTGTTCGCCGATTTGCCCGTCCGGCTGGCGGTGATCAGCCAGGATCCGCAGGAGATCCTGCCCGCCGCGCTGCGCGAGCGGTTTGTCGGACACTGGCGGGTAGCCGACGCGCTCAGCCCGAGCCAGGTGACCTGGGCGGTCAGCGAGCTCAGTCGCCAGCACGGCCGGGTAAGGCGCCTGATCGCAGCCAGCGAGCAGATGCAGGACGCGGTAGCGGCGGCCCGCGAGAAGCTCGGCATCGAAGGCATGCGTCCAGAAACGACCCGCAACTTCCGGGACAAGGCCCGGATGAAGTATTTGTTTCGCCAGGCCGGTGTGCCGTGCGCCAAGTACCAGTGCGTCGTCGCCGAGGATGAGGCTACCCGCTTTGCCGAAGCGACCGGCTATCCGCTGATCATCAAACCGCTCGACGGCGCGGCATCGCAGGCCACCTTCAAAATCGACAACGCGAGCATGCTGCGCGACGTGGTGCGAGCCAGCGGACCGAGCGTGGCGAATCCGCTTCAGCTCGAGGAGTTCGTCACGGGCGAAGAGCATTCATTCGAGACCGTCTCAATCCAGGGCCAGCCGGTGTGGCACTCGCTGACCCGCTACCTCCCCACCCCTCTTGACGCCATGCGCAACCCGTGGATCCAGTGGCGGGTGATCCTGCCGCGCGAGATTGACACCCCCCAATACGACGACATCCGGGCAGTGGGCCCGCAGGCGCTACGGGCGCTCGGGATGGGCAGCGGGCTGACCCACATGGAGTGGTTCAGGCGGCAAGACGGCAGCCTGGCGATCTCTGAGGTCGCCGCGCGGCCGCCGGGGGCGCAGATTGTCACGCTGATGTCGCGCGCCCATGACTTCGACATGTATGAGGCATGGGCCAGACTCATGGTCTTTGATGAATTCACCCCGCCGCCAGCGCGTAAGTATGCCGCGGGGGCGGCCTTTCTGCGCGGCCTCGGCGCTGGCCGGGTGCGGGCAACCCATGGCCTTGACGCCGTCCTGGCCGAACTCGGCGATCTGGTAACCGACGTTGGGCGCCCGACGCTTGGCCAGGAGCAATCGCGCAGTTATGAGGGCGAGGGCTATGTAGTCGTGCGCCATCCGGATACGCGCGTTGTTGAAGAAGCGCTGCTGAAAATTGTGTCAGGCGTGCGGGTCGAGCTTGTGGCATGAGTGTCAGAAGCGATATGGCCCGGCTTCGCCGGGCCATATCGCTTCTGATTAGCGCTGGAGGAGGGAGATTGCCACCATCAGAAAGTTGTACAGAAAGTGGGTGAGCACGCAAATCAACGTGCTGCCGGTCCAGCGCCGGACGAAGGCCAGGACAAACCCAATGAGCAGGACCAGCGCGGTGGCGGGACTGAGCAGATACTGGCTGTGCAGCAAGGCAAACAAGAGTGTCGGAAGCACGATACCGAGCTTGGGCTGGAGGGCGCCCCGAAAGAGCGTTTCCTCACTGATGCCGGCAATGCCGCCGATCGCAAAGGCCGCCAGCAATCCAGACCCGGTCAAGCCTCCCAATACAGCATTTCCGAGCTTGCCGATTTGTTCATAGCCGAGCGGATCGAGGGCCAGCCACGCGCCCGTCACGAGCAAGGCCAGCAGGATCAGGCCCAAAGCGAGCGGAAAGACCAACAGCAACTGGGCCGGCTTGGGCAGGGTCAGCCCCAGCCGTTCAAGTGTCTCGCGCGGAGAGCGCCGAATCAGCAGACCAACACCCAGCAGGGCCGGTGGCAGCAGGGTGAACAGGTTTGTCACGAGAGTCCACCAGCTGTTCCGGCTGAGTTGGGCGGCCATCGCATCCGACATCCCGGTCAGGAGCGGCGCGCTGATCGCCAGATTCGCGCCAGCCAGCCCAAGGGCCGCCAGGGTCATTGACAACGCCGTGACGTCCATGACGGCGTCGGGCTGAATTGGGAGCAGGCGCGCGGCGAAGCGCCGCACGGGCGGCGCCAGAACGATGGCGCCTGCCGCCGCGCCGGCCATCAGCAGCGGACCCGCGACCACAAGCGCGCCATCCAGCCCGCGAATCTGATCAAGGGCCGGCGCTGGAACCTGGCCGCTGGCAACCATGATCGGAATCAGGAATGCCAGCCCGGTCAGGGCCAGTCCGCCCAACGCCAACAGGCTATAGATCAGCAGGAGATAGACGTAGGCCCACACCTTCAGACGCGGATCGCGGGCGGCGAAGTTGGACAGGAGGATGCCCAGCAGGAGCGGCGAGATGAGCGAGAGCGAGCCGAGAAGTGTTTCCATGCAACCCCTACAGGCCGTGGATTTTCTGGATAAGCTCGATGTGTTTGTCGATCTGAGTCTCGCGGCCCATGTAGGGCCCATACGGATCGATCACTTCGCCATCATCACGCAGGACGTGCATCGTATTCAGCACGCCATTGGCAAGGACGTCGAAATCGTAGCCGCCCTCGAGCACCGCCATCAGCCGGCCCGCGCAGAATTCGTCCGCGAGATTTGAAAGACGCCTGCCCATGTCGGCGAAGCCGGACAAGGACGCGCGCATGCGGACCTGGTAGAGCTGCTCTTTCCAATGCGCGTCGTAGCCAGCCGAAATGATGATGAACTGCGGGCGATACCGGCGCGCGGCCGGCACAACGATCGAATCCCACACTGATGAGAATCCCATATCGCTCACGCCGGGCGGAAGCGGCACATTGATGGTCGTCCCTTTCCCCGCCCCCCAGCCAATCTCATCGGCCTCGCCAGAACCGGGGTAAAGCGGAGACTGGTGAGTCGATACATACAGCACCCGCGGATCAGAGTAGAAGATGCGCTGAGTGCCATTGCCATGATGGACGTCCCAGTCGACGATCATCACCCGCTCAAGACCGAACTCGTCCAGGGCGACGCGGGCCGCAAACGCCGCGTTGTTAAACAGACAGAATCCCTCGCCATGGTCGGCAAAAGCGTGGTGACCGGGCGGGCGAACGAGGGCGAAGGCGCGCTGAACGTCATCCTGGAGAACAGCCCGGGCCGAGGCGATGGTCGCGCCCACCGCCAGGGCCGCCACATCGAACGACTCCTCGACCGCGTAGGTATCGGCGCCGACCATCCCGCCGCCATGGATGCAAAACCGATCAAGCTCTTCAATGTAGTCGCGATCATGAATCAGGGCGAGGGTATCCTTGGACGCGGGCGCAAACGTTATCGGGCTGAGCGCGCTGAGCATACCGCTCCGCTCGAGCAGTGACACCACCGATTCGAGGCGGCCTTTGCATTCCGGATGGTCCCAGTAGTCATGCTTCAGAAACTGGGGGGAGTAGGCGTATCCGACAGTCCGCATGGCGTGAAATCAGCTAACGGCGCCGGGCGCGCGACTGGCGCTACCTCGTTTAGTGTCCCGAATCAAAAACAGGACGAGAAGAGATCCAACGGCGAGGGTAAGCCCGTTCGCGATAAAGGGCGCGCTCGGATTGATGTCATAAAGCGGACCCATCGCAAGCGGCCCGATCACCCGCCCCACGGAAAGCGCAAAGGTATACAGGCCAAATCCATATCCGCGCTGCTGTCCGCCACTCAAGTCCGCCACAAGGGCTTGCTCAGCAGGCGTGGCCGCCGAATAACAAATCGCCTCGAGTGTGGCAAAACTGGCCAGAAAGATGGTGGCAGCCGCACCTCCCAGAAAAGGAATAACCAGCGAAAACACACCGCTCACGACCAGAGCGACAATCATCGGGAGTTTGCGGCCATAACGATCGGCAATCACGCCCATTCGGGAGGGCAAAATGCCCCACATCAGCGCCGCCGGCGCATAGGCAATGGCCAATAGAAGCAGGTTCTTCGAGATGTGATCCTGAATGTATTGGAGGATGAAGGGCGCAATGCCCGACCACGAGGCGCTGGTGATTAGAACGATGATCATCAGCACATACAGCTGGCGCGATATGCTGCCTTCGGGTTTGGGCAGTCCCGGAGCCACCTCCACCCGGACATGGGTGTCCTCAATCCGGAACCAGGCCAGCGCGAAGGCCGCCACGCATCCCACGGCGCAGATGATGAAGATGATCGCCCAAGCCGTTGTCGTGATCCGCAATTCGCCGCTCGGGTTGAATCCGGTTAGGAGAAGCGCGGGCACGGCCACCGCCAGTCCGATGTAACCACCTCGATATTGCGCCTGTTCGGTGCCCCCAAAGCTGCCGCCGCGGCCGGCTTCGGCCGCCAGATCGGCCGTCATGGCATAGGCCACAAGCAGCAGGGTCCCGAGGCCAAAACCACGCAGGATGCCCGCCGCGAGCAACAGCTCGACCCGGGCCGAAAACGCATACACCAGCATGCCCAGCCCGGTCATCGCGATCGCAAGCAGGAGAAATTTGCGGCGGCCATAGCGATCCAGCCCGCGCCCGATGATCGGTCGCGAGACAGCCGACATCAGATAGCCGGCCGAGATCACGAGCCCTGTTTCCGTGCCGCGGGCGTTGATCTCCTTGAGATAGATCGGAAGCGCGGCTTCAAGGATCGCGTACGAAAACGATGAAAGCGCAATTACGAGCTGCAGGAGCCGCAGTTGTCGCAGGGTGCGGTCGGGGTGCGCTTCAGCCATAACCATATGTGGGATGAAGTGATTGTAACCGGACAAGTAACGGCATAATGGTCAACTATGCCTACGTCAGGTGCGCGCAGTTTATTCGTTGGTCTCGTCCTGGTCCTGTCGGCCTGCGGCGCGCCCGCCGCCAGCATACGCCCCGTGGTGGAACTCATAGCGCCTGCAAATGGCGCGCAAATTGCGCAGGGCGAGCGCGTTGGCCTGCGCGTGTCTGGCGCCGCCAGCGCGGGAATCGACCGATTTGAGGCCCGCCTTGGAAGCACCGTGCTGATTTCGGTCCCAGTCGCCGACGGGCCGTGGGCGGCCTCGGCTGTCCTGAACGTGCTGCCGCCAGCCGCCCCAAATGTTACGCTGAGCGTCTATGTGGTTGATCGAGCCGGCGTTTCGAGCGATCCGGTCTTCTTGTTGGTCAACGTGGCGCCTGGCGCTGCACGCCCGACGCCGACGGCCACGCTGGTGGCAGGTTCAGCGGGTTGCGCCGCCAACAGCGCCTTCGTCGCCGACGTCACCATTCCGGACAACACGGCGGTGGCGGCCGGCCAACCGTTCACCAAGACGTGGCGGCTGCGCAACAGCGGGCCATGCGCCTGGGATCTCGGATACACCTTCGCCTTCGTTGACCGTGACCCGCTCGGTGCGCCGCCGAGCGTTCTGGTCGGGCCCGCCGCAACCGGCGCCACGTTTGAAGTCAGCGTCCCCTTTGTCGCCCCATCCACGCCCGGGATTTACACCAGCACATGGCAATTGCGCAACCCGGATGGCAGGCTCTTCGGAGTCCGTGTGTATGCCCAAATCCGGGTACCCTGACCCAAAACCATGAGCCGCTCTTCGCGATTGTTTCTGTGTGGTTTCATGGCCAGCGGCAAGTCCACGCTTGGCCGTATGGCGGCCCACACCCTCGGCTATGATTTTGTCGACACCGACCATGAAATAGAGCTGTCCGCCGGCATGCCCATCTCGGGCATTTTCGCCAGCGAGGGCGAAACCGGTTTCCGCAACCGGGAGAGCGCGCTGGTCGCTGAATTGTCCGGCCGCCAGCGCATCGTCGTTGCCACAGGCGGCGGCATGGTTGTGAGTCCGAGACTTCGCGCGCTGCTCAAAGAACTTGGCCCGTGCGTGGGTCTTACCGCGACACCCGCCGAATATGCCCGTCGGCTTGGACCAAATGCCGCGGCGCGCCGGCCGATGCTCCAGGGGGCTGATCTCACCCAGCGCATCGCCGTCTTGCTGGCCGAGCGCGCCCCGGCCTATTCCGATCTGCACTACACCGTGGACACCAGCTTCGATTCCCCCGAAATTCTCGCTCAGCGCCTGGCCCATATCGTGCTGGCCGAGCAAGAACGGCTGCCGGTTCAAACGCCCGGAGGCGGCTCGTATGACATCATCCTGGGGCGGGGATTAATCGACCAGCTCGGGCACATGCTCGCCGGACGCGGCTGGGCGCGCAGGGCGGCGATCATCACGGACGAGAAGGTAGGGCCGTTGTACGCCGCGGCCGCCCAGCGCGCCCTGGGCCAGGGCGGACTGGACAGCTTTGTCGCGACGATGCCGGCCGGAGAAGCAGCCAAGCACCTGCGCACGGTTGAGGATCTATATCGCGCGCTGGCCCAAGGCGGCGTCGATCGAAACACGCCTGTGATCGCGCTCGGCGGCGGCGTGGTCGGCGACACTGCGGGATTCGTCGCGGCAACGTATCTGCGCGGGCTGCCCTTTGTTCAGGTGCCGACGTCGCTCCTGGCGATGGCCGACTCCAGCATTGGCGGCAAGGTCGGGGTTGACACATCGTTTGGCAAAAATCTGGTCGGCGCCTTCAAACAGCCCGAGCTCGTCGTCGCCGACCTGGCGACGCTTGCAAGCTTGCCCGCGGTTGAGCGCCAGTGCGGTCTGGCCGAGATCGTAAAAGCCGGGCTCATTGACGGCGGCGACGCCTGGGCGCGGTCGCGGGCAATTGGCGAGACCAGCCCGGTCACGGCGCCCTTGCTCGACGCGATGCGGCTCAAACGCCGGATTGTCGAAGAAGATCCATTCGAGAAGGACAAACGGGCCTGGCTGAATCTTGGCCACACCTTTGGGCATGGCCTCGAGGCCTGGAGCGATTTCCGAATCAAGCACGGCCAGGCGGTCGCGCTGGGACTGGTGTGCGCAGTTCGCGCTTCGATCGCGCTTGGCCTGTGCGATGCGGCCCTCGAAGGTGACATCCTCCACGCGCTGACTGTTGCCGGCCTGCCCACGGCGCTTTCCGAACTCGGGCTGCATCTGACACCGCAGGATGTCGATGCGGTCTGGACACGGATGGGCAGCGACAAGAAGCGCAAAGGCGGTTCCCTGCGCTACGTGCTCCTGCGCGCGCCCGGGGATCCGGTTGTGACCGACGCGCTGACAGAAACCGACGCGCGGGCGGTTTTGGCGCGCCTGTAGGCATATCGCCTACCGTGCCTCCGTATTCGTCCACAGATTACGCAGGTCTACGGGGATTGGGGCAATGCGCGATTCAACCCAGTCCCAAATCGCAATCGGTGAGAACCTGCGTAATCTGAGGACGTACCCTCCTGCCAATCGTCTATCATCGTCAGCATGTCCAAGATCCTCGTCCTGCATGGCCCCAACCTGAACCTGCTCGGCACCCGCGAGCCCGGCGTCTATGGGCGCGTGACACTGGGCGACATCAACGCCAGGCTGCAAACCGCAGCTGCCGCCCGCGGCGCAGAGCTGCGCATCCTGCAGTCAAACCACGAGGGCATGTTGATCGACGCCATTCAGGCGGCGGCCGGTTGGGCGGATGGGATATTGATCAACCCGGGCGGGCTGACCCACACCAGTGTTGCATTGCGCGACGCGCTCAGCGGGGTCGGCCTGCCAACGGTCGAGGCCCATCTCTCAAACATCTATGCCCGGGAACCCTTCCGCCACCACTCGTATGTGTCAGCCGTGTGTGTCGGCACGCTGGCCGGCTTTGGCTGGCGCAGCTATCTGCTTGGCCTGGCGGGGCTGCTTGACCACCTCGACGGCTGATCAAGACAACTCGGGAACCCTAATCACATGAAACCACTGAAGGCCGCGCGACTCGCGGCGATTGGCCTGCTCGTATTCGCGATTCTGGGCTACAGCCTGGTCTCGGTCGCCGCGGCAGCCATCCTCACCCAGCCGATACGCCAAACGTTGAAAGGGGATCCGCGTTCTTCCCTGGATCTCGCCTTCGAGTCGGTGACGTTTCCGGCCCGCGTGGACGCAGTTTCGATCTCCGCCTGGCACATTCCCGCCCGCGAAGCAAGTCGCGCCATCATCCTCGTCCATGGCATGGGCGGCTGCCGCACCTGCGAGTTCCAGGGCAAAGTCCTTGAGTTCGCGAAAACCATGAACACGCGTGGTTTTGCGGTCCTGATGATCGATCTGCGCGGGCACGGCACGAGCGGACCAGGCCGATTCACGTTTGGGCAGCTTGAGCGACGCGACGTGCTGGGCGCGGTCGATTTTCTGTTGGGCCGCGGTTTCAAGCCGGGGCGGATCGGTGTGCTCGGCATCTCGATGGGCGCGGCCAGCAGCATTGGCGCCGCGGCCGAAGAGCCCGCCATCGGCGCGCTGGTCGAAGACAGCGGCTATTCCGACCTTAATCCGCTGCTGCAAGTCGAGTTTCCCCGCAGCAGCGGCTTGCCCGCGGCCTTTCTGCCCGGCACGCTCGCCGCCGCCCGGCTGATCACTGGCGCGGATATCAGCCAGGCCGTGCCCGTTCGCGAGATCGTGAGGATTGCGCCCCGCCCGGTCATGGTCATCCATGCTCGCGGTGACGCTCTGGTGCCGTTCTCGCAAGCCGGCGAGCTTGCCCGCGCGGCGGGCATCGAAGCCTGGATCACACCCGCCGACGGTCATGCCCGGAGTTACGCCTCGACCCCGGCCGAATACGCTTCGCGGGTGGGCGATTTCTTTGAAAGGAGCCTGAAATGACAGACATCACTACGACGATTACAGCCGTGACCGTGTACGAGGACCGCGCTCAGGTGACTCGGGTTGGCAAAGCCCGATTGGCAGCCGGGGCAAACGTGCTTGTGCTCGGAGGATTGCCGACGTCCCTGGACGCCGGTTCTGTCCGGGTTAAGGGACGCGGGAACGGCGCCCGCATCGCGGGATCGGAGGTGGCCAGTGCATACCTGACGACACCTGTCTCGGGAAATGCCGCCGCGTTGCAAGCCGCACTCGAAGGCCTGCGCGATCAGGACACGGCGATTCTCGATGACCTGGCCGCCGTTGCCGACCAACTGGAAATGCTCAAGGCCCTGCGCGACCACAGCGGGCCGCGTTTTGCCAAAGCCATCGCATCCGGCAAGGCGACGATCGATACGATGCGGCCCGTGGCAGGCTTTTTGGCTGGGGGATTCTCAGAGGCGCTCGCTCGTAAGCGGGATCTGAACGCAAAGCGGCGTGATCTTGCCCGCGAGATCAAAGCCGCCGAGGAACGCTTGCGCCAGGCGGGATCGACAGCACGGGTCGAGACTCGCGAAATCCGGATCGATGTCGACGCGACCTCCGATGCCGAAGCCGAGCTTGAGGTCACGTATGTCGTCGACGGCGCGTGGTGGGTGCCGATCTACGATGCCCGGCTGAGCGGGACAAAACTCAGCGTCACATACTTCGCCCAGGTTCGGCAGACGACCGGCGAGAACTGGCCGGCCTGCGCTTTGTCGTTGTCAACCGCCCAAACCGGGACCGGCGGCGACATCCCTGAGCTGGATCCCTGGTATATCGCCAAATACGCGCCGCCTGTGCCGATGCCCAAGCGCATGATGACGCGTCAGGCGATGGCGGCCCCGGACGACCTGGCAGTAAGCTCCGCGCCGATGCCTGCGATGAGTGTCAATGAGTCGAGTTTCGATTACGCTCGGATGCCCGAACCGCAGGCCGTGGTTGAGAACAACGGCATCGCGGTGACGTATCGGGCGCAGCGCCCGGTCGCCATCGCCTCTGACGGGACGCAGCGCAAAGTGCTGATCGGCGAGGCCGTCCTCGACGCGGCCCTGGATTACGTGAGCGTGCCCAAATTGAGCGAGGACGCCTATTTGCGGGCAAAGGTCAAGAACACGTCCGAGCTAGTGTTCCTGCCGGGCTCGGCAAACGTCTTCCATGACGAAGAAATGGTGGGGACCTCGACCTTCGAAGAGCCGGTCATGAAGAACAGCGACATCGAGCTGCAGATGGGCGTTGACGATCGCATCCGGATCAGCCGCGAACTCACTCAGCGCGACACGGGCAAAACGTTGATCGGCAACACACGCCGGCTGACTTTCGGGTATCGGATCAAGGTAAGCAACACCCGCGACAGCGCGGTCAAACTCAGCGCGCAGGACCAGATGCCGGTCAGCCGGCATGAGGACATCAAAGTCCGACTGGCCGAGGCCCTGCCCAGGCCGATCGAGGTGACCGATCTCAATCTGCTCAAGTGGGAGCTCGATGTGCCCGCCGGCGCAAGCCGCGAAATCACCTTCACCTACACGGTGGAGCATCCACGCGACATGCAGGTCACCGGTCTGGAATGACGCGGGTCAAGATCTGCGGCAATACCCGGCTCGATGACGCGCGCCAGGCGGTCGAGGCCGGGGCCGACCTGCTCGGTTTCATCTTCTATCCGCGGAGCCCGCGCAAGATCAGCCTCGGAGACGCGCGAGCGATCAGCCGGGTCCTGCGCGGCCAGGCCATCCTGGTGGGCGTGTTTGTGAACGAGCCGATCGAGGCCGTTGAGGCGGCCCTGGCCGAGGCCGAGCTCGATCTGGCCCAGCTCCACGGCGAGGAGACGCTGGCGACGGTGGCGGCCTTTGGGGGCGCGGCCTTCAAGGCCATGAAACGCGCGATGGTGGCCGGCGCCAGCGCGGAAGAGTACGCCGGCGCGGGGCCGACCGACCCGCGCCTGCCCCAGTTGTTGCTCGACGCCGACCATGCCACGTTATATGGCGGTACGGGTCAGCGCGCCGACCAGGGGCTGGCGGCGACGCTCGCGCGGCAGCATCGGCTGTTGCTGGCCGGCGGGCTCACTCCGGACAATGTGGCCGCTGCGATCGCGGCGGTGCAACCGTGGGGGGTCGATGTCGCCAGCGGGGTCGAGGCCGAGCCCGGAATCAAGGATCACACGCGGGTGTCCCGTTTCATCGACGAAGTCCGCCGGAGCCGATAGCCCCCGGGCTTCGCCCGGGGGCTATCGGCTCCGGCTATCCCGGGGATAATGCCGCCTATCTTGCAATCGACTCCGACCCGACCCACCGATTCGCTGCGCGACCAATGGCCGGATGCGCGCGGCAAATACGGCCCGTATGGCGGCCGTTTTGTGCCTGAAACGCTCATGCCCGCCCTCGACGACTTGACCGAGGCTTGGGAGGAGTTTCGCTACGATGCCGCCTTTCAAGCCGAATACCAGGGCCTGCTTGCGACCTATGTTGGGCGTCCCACGCCGCTCTCGCATGCCAAGCGCCTGAGCGCGCAACTTGGCGGGGCGCAGATCTATCTCAAGCGCGAGGACCTCACCCACACCGGCGCGCACAAGATCAACAACGCGCTCGGCCAGGCCCTGCTGGCCAAGCGGATGGGCAAGACCCGCATCATCGCCGAGACTGGGGCCGGGCAGCACGGGGTGGCCACGGCCACCGCCTGCGCATTGCTCGGTCTGGAATGCATCGTCTACATGGGTGTGGTCGACATGGCCCGCCAGGAGCCCAACGTCTTTCGCATGCGGCTGCTGGGGGCCGAGGTGCGCGGCGTCACCAGCGGAACTCAGACGCTCAAGGATGCCGTCAACGAGGCCATCCGCGACTGGGTGACCAACGTTGGGGACACCTATTACATCATCGGCAGCGCGCTTGGGCCGCATCCGTATCCGCTCATGTGCCGCGAATTTCAGTCGGTCATCGGAATTGAGGCCCGGGCCCAGATCCTCCAGCAGGCTGGGCGTCTGCCTGACCAGGTCATCGCCTGCGTCGGGGGAGGCAGCAATGCCATCGGCATTTTTCATCCATTTCTCGATGATCCGGTCCGACTGGTCGGGGTCGAGGCGGGCGGCTATGGCCCCGCAACGGGCAAGCACGCCGCGCGTTTCGCCGATGCCCCGCTTGACTCGGGTGTTTCAGGGCGATCGGGCGTCTTCCAGGGCATGCGCACGCTGGTGCTGCAGAACGCCGACGGCCAGATCGCCGAGACGCACTCGATCTCCGCCGGGCTGGACTACGCCGGGATCGGGCCCGAGCACGCCCTGCTTCACGACACCAAACGGGTCGAGTATGTGTTTGCCAACGACGATGAGGCCTTGAGCGCCTTTCAAACGTTGTGCAGGATCGAAGGCATCATTCCCGCGCTCGAGTCGTCCCACGCGGTCGCGGAGGCCCTCAAGCGCGCGCCGGCGATGCGCCCGGACGAACTCCTGCTGGTCAATCTGAGCGGGCGCGGCGATAAGGACCTGAATACGGTCCTGAAGGCGCTCCACATGGAAGGCGCTC
>Ga0154020_10005186_pt1 | contig 15440 bp, 15 predicted proteins | sample Klosneuvirus_201_FD_109709 | JGI IMG/M metagenome (GOLD analysis project Ga0154020, IMG submission 109709) | Active sludge microbial communities from wastewater, Klosterneuburg, Austria - Klosneuvirus_20160825_MG | ecosystem: Engineered > WWTP > Aerobic digester > Activated sludge | place...
AGCATTTTAGCTTTTCCGTCGTTTACAGTTTTTCTTATGTCACCGTAAGCTTCAGGAGTTGGAGATGGTTTGTAAGTTGGCAAATGCTCACCAAATGCAATGTATCCATCATGATCTAAATAAAATGCCTGACGTCCTGTTAAGGTTCTCCAAGGTACAAGGCAATCTACGTTATAAGTATAAGCGCAATATGCTCTTCCGTTATCCATTACACCCGACCAAAGTGGTGAGTTGTTATAACGGCGTGGCTGCGCTTGTAAATCTTTGTAGTCGATTTTCACATCCTTACTACCGATACCATGTTGAAGAAGCGGCATACCGGTTTTCTTTTCCATGTTGGTATAGGCTCTTACCGTTAGGTGTCCGTTTGTTAAAGAAGATAATTTTAAAATCGCATTGATTGCTTCAATATCTTCTTTTACTGATGGGTACTCGGTTCCGTTTACTTTCTGAACGTGACGCTTATCCGTTAACATTTCCTTGTAAGTATCGTCCACCATAAAGTTCACGCCGTGAGCACCAATCTGATTAGTTAAAAGATTTGCGCCTAATGAAATGAATTTATTATGAATCTGAGTGTAATCTCTCTCAACAATAGCAATTTTATGCATTGTTTTTCCAGGGATCGGCTCACATTCACCTTTATACCAGTCTTGTAATTTTGGCTGAGAAATTTCGTCAATACTATCGTGAGATAATGGTGAATTAACGATGTCTTTAACAGGTGTTGGGAAATGTTTCTTAGCTAATTCGCTAAACACTTTCGCAATGTACTGGAATATTTGCCAGTCTGTTTTTGATTCCCATACCGGTGGAACAGCTGCTGATAAAGGATGGATGAAGGAGTGCATATCAGTACTGTTGATATCCGCTTTTTCATACCATGATGCAGTTGGTAACACAATATCAGAATATAAAGCCGTTGTATCCATCCTGAAGTTGATGTCAACAATCAAATCCATTTTTCCTTTTGGAGCTTCGCGCCATAGTAATTCATGTACCTGATCTTTAGCAGCTTCATCCGCAATTTTATTGGTGTGAGTTCCTAAGTAGTGGTCTAGCATATATTCATGTCCCTTTGCAGATGACATTAACGCATTACCACGCCAGATAAACCAGTTACGCGGGAAGTTTATTTCATTATCCGGATCCATTACAGAATATCCAAGCTCTTTTGATTTTAGTTGCTTAACAACGTATTCCTTGATTTGGTCATCTGTGGTAGCTCCTGCCGCCATCGCATCAGTTGCGATAGTTAAATTATTTTTGCTATACTGAGGGTAGAATGGCATCCAACCATTTCTCACTGACATTGCAATGAAATCGGCTGAGTGCATGTTACCTAATTTACTTCCTTCAGGGATTTTGTTATACATCGCCTGATTGTTGTCGTATCTCCACTGATCAGAGTTAATATAATGCCAGATAGGACCTTGTTGTAAACGGTTAGCACCTTGCCAGTCTTTTGCCGACATGATAGTTCCCCAAGAGTCAACCGGAGCTAATTTTTCCTGTCCAACATAGTGATTCATACCACCACCGTTAACACCGTTACAACCTGTAAGCATCTGCGTCATAATAGCAGAACGGTACATTAAGTTGTTATGGAACCAGTGACAGATTGCAGCACCAACAATTACCATACATTTACCTTTAGTAATTTCGGCTGTATTTCCCCACTCACGAGCTAATTGTAAAACTGTATCACGTCCAACACCAGTAAATATTTCCTGCCATGCCGGAGTATATGCTTGTTTTTCATCGTTGTAATCTGCTGGATATTCTCCAGGTAAACCGCGACCAACACCATACTGACCCATTGTTAAGTCGTACACAGTTACTGCAGGAATTTTTCCTGAAGTGGTTTCGATATATTTTACCGGAACACCGCGACGGGCTTTTTTATTTAATCCGTATTCAACAAATTCCACTTGCAACACATCATCACTCTTATTTAATAAGGTTAATGTTGGATCGTAAGTTGAATTATCTTCTCCATCTTCGAATTTAAGGTTCCAGTTTCCTGTTTTGTTTTTATCCCAACGCTGACCCATAGAACCTTTTGGCATAACTAATTTGCCGGAAGCAGAGTCAATGTTTAAGAATTTCCAGTCGCCATTCTCCACATTTTGGTATTTAGAAATGCGATTGGCACGTACCATTTTACCCGGCACATATTTATCGCCTTCTTTAACCAATTCAACTAAGAAAGGGCATTCAGTATAGCGTTTTACATAATCAATAAAGTATGGAACCTGACGGTCGGCATGGAACTCCTTTAATATTACGTGAGTAACTGCCATCCAGAACGCGCCATCAGAACCTGCGTGACAAGGAATCCATTGGTCAGCATGTTTTGCAACCATGCTAAAGTCAGGAGACATAACCACAGTTTTAGTACCGTTATGTTTTGATTCAGAGAAGAAGTGGATATCCGGCGTACGTGTCATACCCAAGTTAGCTCCCATTGATACACAGAATTTAGAATTGTACCAGTCAGCACTTTCACAAACGTCTGTTTGCTCACCCCAAATTTCAGGGAATGCTGTAGGAAGGTCACAATACCAATCGTAGAAACTTAAGTTAACACCACCAATTAATTGTAGGTAGCGTGCACCTGAAGCGTAGCTTAACATAGACATCGCAGGAATTGGCGAGAAGCCAATAACACGATCCGGTCCGTATTTTTTAATGGTATAAAGATTTGCAGAAGCAATAAGCTCAACAACCTCATCCCATTTAACGCGGCGGAAACCACCTTTACCTCTGGCTTTTTGGTAACGTTTTCTTTTTTCAGGATTATTTTGAAGACTTTCCCAAGCTGCGAAGGCATCGCCACCGCATTTTTGTTTTTCTTCTTTAAATAAATCTAATAATGCACCACGCATCAACGGATATTTAACCCTGATAGGGCTATATAAATACCAGGAATAAGAAATACCCCTTTGGCAACCGCGCGGCTCGTATGGAGGTAAAGTATTTTCTAAAAGAGGATAATCTAATGCTTGGGTCTCCCAAACAACGATACCATCTTTAACAAATACTTGCCAAGAACAGCCACCTGTACAGTTTACACCATGTGTACTTCTTACAACTTTATCGTGTTGCCAGCGATTTCTGTAAAACTCTTCCCACTTTCGGGTTTTCGGAGATATTATATCTTCAATCCAGCTCATAATTTATAGGATTTAGGTTGTTAGTTAATTGCTTTAATTTGTCGGTCGTAAACGTCTTTTTTAACGTTGTTATTTTTACGCTTGCCCCAAAGAATAAAAATGATAATGAAAATAAGAACGAATCCTACGATGCCTCCCATCAATAATGGGTTAGAACCTTCCGGTGCTTTTTGTGTATCGGCATCTTTTAAGAAAGCTGTAATAGCTTTCACTTCGTCTTCTGTTAATGGATTGTTTTTAAATGCAGCAGTCATTGCAGGGAATGGCGGTGAAGAAAGAATTCCGGATAATCCGGCATCGCCTCCTAAACGCGAATACGCATTAGTTACGTCTTTTGCTAAAACACCACCTGCGATCATGTCTTTATAATTTGCATTATGACATGAAATACAAGAAGCGCCACCATTTGTGAATGCTTTACTTCCTTCGAAAAGTGCTTTACCATTTGCGATTAACTCAGGAGATGCTGCTTCAACAGGCGCTTCAGTAGTTGTTGCTTCAGCTGCAGGTTCTGTACTTGCAGCAGCACCACCGCTTTGCTCACCGATATAAGCAATCACAGCTTTAATGTCTGCATCACTTAAATTCTGGTCGGGCATTACCATGTTGTACTCATCAAAAATAGCTTTAGCATCAGCATCACCGCTTTTGATTAAGGCTTGCGAGCCTTTCACGAACTTAATAATCCAGTCTTCTTTCCTTTTTGTATGTACATCTTTTAAATCCGGACCAACTAATCTTCCTTTTCCAATCGAATGGCAGGCCGAGCAGGTTTGCTTAAAAGTTGCCTCGCCATTTTGTGCGATTACCGGTAACTGAGAGGTACAAACAACCAAAGTAAACAGACTAATTATTTTCTTGATTGATTTACGATTCATAATACTTGTTTTTTAATTGTTTCTATTCTTAACTCTGTTAATTCGTGTACAAATATGCCCAACCTGAAATGAACTAAATATGATTAGAATCATTTTTTTGAAATAATTTCGCCTCGGTTCGAAAGCTCCATTATTTTCTCCCTATTCACAATTCTTATCCTCTTGCCAACCAGCTCAATTGTCCCCTCTTTTGCCATATCAGAAATTATTCTGATGGAAGTTTCAGTAGTGGTTCCAACCAGGTGGCCAATATCTTCTCTTTTTAATGTTGTATTTATTGTTCTGTCTTTTTCATAAATGCCATAAAACTCTTCAAGGATTAAAAGGATTTCAGCTATACGGCCTTTAACATGCTTCTGAGCCATATTCATCATCATATTCTCTGCGAATTTCAAATCGCGGGTTAATACACTGATTGTTTGGGCTGCTACTTCGGGCTTTGTGTGAATCATTTCGAGATACATTTCCTTGCTGTAAAAACAAACGTGAGTATCCTCTAAAGCTATGGCTGAAGCCTGATAAATATCGTTACATAATAATGCGCGGTAACCGATAAAATTTCCGGGTTTAGCGAGCCTTACAATCTGCTCTTTCCCATCTTCGCTGATTTTGGTAATTTTTACATTCCCATCATGGATACAGAACAATCCTTTTGGTTCGCTGCCTTCCTTAAAAATATACTGTCCTTTTTTAACTAAAGTGTAATGTTTCTGACTGCTTAAGTTCTCAAGTTCCTTACCATGGAATGCCGAAAAAATACTTTCACTGCAGGTGGAGCAATTGCTGCAATTTGGTATTGATTTATTCGAGGAACTCTCCATGCTTTTTTAGGCGTTTTCTGAAACCAAAAGTATTTAAGTTTAAATGAGTCAAAGCAAACTTTCGTCATATTTATTGTATGATTATAATCATATTTAGATAATTATGAATATATGCCTATTTTTATCCTATGATTTCATGTACAGAGGGAAAAGAGCTGATTTTAGCTCATTCAATTAGGTTTAAAAAACGCTTATTTAAAATAAGTATAAATAAGGCTTCGGGATTTGTTTTGGCTGAAAATATAAAAGCAAAATGTTTTTCACCGCCGTTTAACCAATCGGCCATGGACGGCTTTGCTTTTCAATTCAAAGATCTTAAAAGCGGAATAGCCATTGCACACAATCCTGTGTTAGAGAACAGTGCAGGTAACTCTAAAATCAGTAAAATACCTAATGGGCAATCCATCCGCATTTTCACGGGTGCTAAAATGCCAATTAATTCCGACCTGGTAATACCACAGGAAAATATTCAGCTCAACAATAACACACTTGAATTCGACTCGAAAATCTTTAAGCAATTTGACAACGTGCGTTTAAAAGGTTCTCAATTCAAGAAAGGTGATTTAATTATTAAAAAAGGCGAAGTATTAAATGCGCCGCGTATCGCGTTAGCTGCTAACGCAGGCCATGCCAATGTTAATGTGTTTGCGCTTCCTAAAGTTTCTATTATTGTAAGCGGTAACGAACTCATTGCACCCGGCAAAACTTTAACCGGCGATAAAATTTATGAGAGTAATTCGGTAATGCTGGATGCTTTATTAAAAGAAAACAAAATTAATACAACCAATATTCAATTTGTGAAAGACAATATTTCCTCAACAACTAAAGCCATTAAAAAAGCTTTGAAAGAATCGGATATTGTTTTAATAAGTGGTGGGATTTCTGTTGGTAAATACGATTTGATTAAGGATGTTTTGGGCAAATTAAAAACAGAAACAATTTTTTATAAAATAAAACAAAAACCAGGTAAGCCTTTGTATTTCGGGAAAAATAACAACCGTTATGTTTTTGGATTACCCGGTAACCCAGCAGCGTCACTCACCTGTTTTTTTGAATATGTTCAGCCATTTTTGAAATCGGCAAGCGGACAAAACAATCCGTTTTGTTCTGTGAAAAAAGCAGTATTGAATAACAGTTATGTCAAAAAACCGGGCTTAACCCACTTTTTAAAAGGATTTGTATCAGATGATAAAGTAACCATCTTGCCCGATCAGGAATCCTATAAATTGACTTCCTTTTCGGAGGCGAATTGCCTGATAATTATCCCTGAAGAAACAACAGAAATTACAGAAGGGCAATTGGTTGAATACCATTTAATTTAAAATATGACTATAATCATTTTAAAAAGCAGGAATAAAAAATAAATTTACTTCATGAAATTGAAAGTAACAGGCAGGGTTTGGATTGAAACACCGAAAGGTACATTTGCCGGTGCAGGCAGGGTGGCTTTGCTTGAACGAATTAAAGATTTTGGCTCAATTACCCTTGCAGCCAAATCAATGAAAATGAGCTACAGGCAAGCATGGGAACAAATTGATGCCATGAATAAACAAACCGAAAAACCTTTAGTGATAAAAGTTTCAGGTGGTGCAGGCGGCGGCGGAAGTGTAATTACTGATGAAGGTGAGAAGGTAATTAAAATGTATAAAAAATTAACTAAGAGTTTTGACGCTTTCGTAAAAATGGAGTCAGGTAAAATTTGATTTTTTTTGGATAGCGTTATTCAACAGAAAGTATAACGAAAATAATGAACGGAAATAACATACAAGCTTATATACTAGCCGGCGGCAAAAGTTCAAGAATGGGAACCGAAAAAGGATTAGTTTCCCTTCAAGGTCAACCATTTATTGAACACATCATCCGCACACTTAAAAACATAACAAGCAATATTTCCATTCTTTCTAACAATAATTTATATAACCATTTAGGATTTCCTGTTTTTGCAGATATCGAAAAAGAAAAAGGTCCTTTGGGCGGAATTCATACTGGTCTTGTTAATTCTAATAAGGAATACAACCTGTTTGTATCATGCGATATCCCTTTAATTAATACACAAATATTAAATCACTTAATTGCCGGTATAAATCATAGCAATAACACTTTCATTGCAAGTCATGGTTCCAATAAAGAACCATTGTGCGGCATTTACAGTAAGAAGAACACAGCTCTTATTAAAAAATTGCTAGACAAAAATGAATTAAGCGTGCACAAAGCTTTAGAACATTTGAATGCTAAATATATTGACGTATCAACAGAGCCATTTTATAATAAGAATATTTTTTACAACATCAATTCAAAAGAAGAACTTAAAAAATTAGAGGAGGAATTACTATGTACGAGGTAACTGTTCAATTTTACGGTGTGTTGGCAGAAATTGCCGGCACCAGCCAAACGACTTTAAAAGACATTGACAATATTGAAAAATTAAAACACCTGGTAAGCAACACTTACCCGAAAATGAATAATCACAATTACATTGTAGCTGTGGATAATAAAATTGCAGGCAACAACAGCCTTATTAGTAATGGCAGCAAAATTGCATTGATGCCACCTTATTCTGGAGGTTAATTTGCTAACGGAAAAAGAAATATTCAGATATGACCGCCAGATAAAACTGGATGCTGTTGGACTCACAGGACAGGAAAAACTCAAAGCCGCCAAAGTTTTAATCATTGGCGCAGGAGGTTTAGGCTGCCCCGTAATTCAATACCTTGCTGCCGCAGGCATTGGCCACATCACTATTATCGACGGAGATGTTATCAGTGAGTCTAATTTACAAAGACAAATATTATATAATCAAATCGAAATAGGGCTTCCAAAAGCAGAAACTGCCGCAGCGAAAGCGAAGCTAATCAATCCTTACATTCAGGTAAATCATATATATGATTTCTTAAACAACCAACTGGCATTATCTCTTTTTAAAGATTACTCTCTCGTTATTGATTGCTGCGATAATTTCGGAACCAGATACCTGGTAAATGATGTTTGTACTTTATACAAAATTCCATTTATATCATCCGCATTATTCAGATTAGAAGGACAAATAGGAACTTTTAATGTTCAGCAAGCAGATGGAACTTACTCATCTAACTACAGGGATGTGTTTCCTGAAACACAAAAAAGCAGCGATAGCTTAGATTGCAATGAAGCAGGCGTAATTTCTACCCTACCTGGCATCATGGGAATGTATCAGGCCAATGAAGCACTTAAATACTTTTTGGCGCCTGAAAAATGTTGTACTAATAAAATTACAATTATTAACGCCTGGGATTTTAATCAAATTGAACTTGAGGTAAGCAAGAATACAGAATCCGAAACTATATATACTAAGCAAGAAATTGAAACAACTAATTATCATTTACCTTGTAAAACGCACGTTACTTCAGTTATTGATGTTACTGAGCTTAATCAATTGTTAAGTAAAGGTACAACACTAATTATTGACGTTAGGGAAGAAAAAGAAATTCCTGAAATCATATCAGAAAAAATAATTAAAGCGCCATTATCCACACTTGAAAATAATCTTTCGAGATTTGCAGAATCTGATAATATTGTATTTGTTTGCAAATCGGGTGTAAGAAGTAAAAAGGCATTACACTTGTTTGAAAATAAGTATCCAAATAAAAAATGTTACAGCTTTAAATACGGAATTGAAGTTTTAGCAGAAAATTTAATCAACCATAATTACCCGATTACTTATGCATAACAAAAACTGTTATAATTTCAATTTCGTTAAAGGTCCCATTGCACCTAATGAGTTAGCTAATATTTTATCTTCGAATTCCCAATTATTAAAAGTTGGGGCTTATTCTATTTTCTTAGGTCAGGTGCGGGAAGATATGATAGATAATAAAACTGTTGATGCTATTGACTATACTGCTAATGAAGAGATGGCTGCTAATATCTTTTTTGAAATCGCAGAAGCCGCAAAGCCTCTTTACAATATTGAGTATATACACATTTTACACAGTTTAGCAACCGTTAAAAAAGGGGAACTCTGCTTGTTAGTGCTTGTATCTTGCGGACACCGTAAAGAAAGTTTTAAAGCCATCGAATATATTGTTGAACGATTAAAAAAAGAAGTTCCTGTTTGGGGTAAAGAAATTTTATCTGATAAAGCGCATTCTTGGAAAGTAAATAAATAAATTATGGTCGATATTCTATCTAAAGTCATTACACACCGAAAAGCCATTGCACAAGCTATAGTTACTGTAAGCTCGCAAAACACAATAGACGCGGTGGTGAATAAAAAAGTTCCTAAGGGAGATGTGTTTGAAATGTCAAAAACTGCAGGATTGCTTGCTGTTAAAAAAACAAGCGATGTGATTCCTGATTGCCATCCGCTCCCTATTGAATACACTAAAATAACACATACAATAAATGGACTTCAAATTATCGTAAATGCCGAAGTGCATACCATTTATAAAACCGGCGTTGAAGTGGAAGCTATGTATGGCGCATCGGTTGTAGCTATGACCATGTATGACATGTTGAAGCCGATTGATAAAGGAATTACAGTTGACAAAATTTGTTTATTGGAAAAAGAAGGCGGCAAATCTGATTACAGAAATGATACAGGCGAAGGATTGTCTTCTGCCATTATTGTCATTTCAGATTCTATCAGCAGCGGAAAAAAACAGGATACCGGCGGACAGCTTTTACTTGAAGCCATGAAAAAAAACAAGCTGAACAATATTGCCTACGACATTATTCCTGATAGTCCTGAATTATTATTGGAAAAAGTGAAAAAATACTCAGGCTCTGCAGATTTAATAATTGTTAGTGGCGGAACCGGATTCACAAAAAAAGATAAAACACCTGAAACACTAAAATCAGTTATTGATACTGAAATACCCGGTATAATGGAATGGGCACGTAACTATGGTCAGAACCGCACCCCCTACTCTATGTTTTCGAGAGGATTTGCCGGTTTAATTAATGACAAATTGATTTTAGCAATTCCGGGCTCAACCAATGGCGTTAAGGAAACAATTGATGCTTTGTTCCCTTATGTTTTACATAGTTTTAAAATGCTCAAAACAAAAAAATAATGGCGATTGAGTGGAGAAAATATAAACCGTTACTTAAATACCACAGGGTTTTTGTACTCAGCATTGTGTTTACCTATATAGTGTATAAATATAATACGCTGAGTAATTCAGATAAATATGATAATGGCCAGTTAAAACAAGAAGGAAGAAGGGAGAATGGATTTAATGAAGGCCGATGGATATGGTACTACCCCAATGGCAACAAACAAATGGAAGGCTATTTTAAACATGGAAAAAGAAACGGGAAATGGGTAATGTATGACAAAAACAAAAAAACACTCAATGAGAGGAATTACGAGGCTGATAAATTAAACGGAGCATTTACAGATTACCATTTTAATGGCAACAAAAAAGCAGAAGGTGCTTTTGTGAATGACAAATTAAACGGTACCATAAAAGAATTTGACCAGGAAGGACTTTTAATCACTGAAACCTATTTTGAAAACGGAATAAAAAAGAAATAAATATGACAATTACTGACTACGACAAAAATTACAAGATGTTTGAAAACATGGCCATCTGGGAGGTTAAATCACTCGACCATTTTTTTGAAGATGACGCCATTCTCACAAAAATATTTGAGGAAGAATATAAATTCCCCTATGCAGAGTTCAACGATAAAAAAGAAACTTTTACTGATACGCCATTAATGGTTGTAAGTAAGGTGTTGGATTACTTTGGTGACAAATATTTTTTTGTATTTGAAAACAATAACAAGCATCATAACGATTTAAAAACTTTGCAGGATAAAAAAATCGTCAACTTCGGCATGGATATTCATGTGCTTAACCCAACAAGAATTTATGTGCTGATGATGGATAAATCAAAAGACCCTTCTAAATACGACACATTATAATAATGGCGGAAATTAAAATTGGCATACTTACAGTATCTGACCGTGCCAGCGCAGGGATATACGAAGATCTATCAGGTAAAGCGATACAAGAAACACTTACATCGTACATTAAAAATGTATGGACACCTGTTTACAAAGTAATTCCGGATGAGCAAGCCTTGATTGAGCAAACCCTAATTGATTTGGCAGACACCGAGAAGTGTTGCCTCATAGTAACCACGGGCGGTACCGGCCCTGCTTTACGTGATGTTACACCGGAGGCTACCGAAAACATTTGTAATAAAATGATGCCTGGCTTCGGAGAACTCATGCGTCAGGTAAGTTTGAAATATGTTCCAACTGCAATTCTTTCACGGCAAACAGCGGGATTAAGAGGAAGTAGCTTAATAGTAAACCTGCCAGGCAAACCGAAATCTATTAAAGAATGTCTTGATGCTGTTTTTCCTGCCATACCCTATTGCATAGATCTAATGAATGGTCCGTTTATTGAAGCAAATGAGGATGTAATAAAGGTATTCCGACCAAAATCATAAAATTAAATTCGAAGTGAAATCTGCGACTCCATTCTTCACTTTAAGATGCAACACTCTTTTTTATAATTCGGCAAAAAGAATTTTCAATTTTGTATTGGCTTTGTTTCTATTCTCAAAAAGCAATATCGCCCAAACCAAAACCACTGCCTATTCCGACCAGTACTGGTTACAGTATTATGGTCAGTTGCATTTAAATTCTAAATGGACCATCTTAGGAGATGGCGGTATAAGGATGAAAAACGGATGCAAAGAAAAAGCAGCTACACTTGGCCGGATCGGACTTCAGCTAAATTTGAATAAAAATCTATCAACAGCTATTGGTTGTGCTTATTTTTCGCAATATATCAATGACAAAATAAGCAGAGAAGAATGGCGCGGATGGCAGGAATTATTTTTGAAACACGACTTCAGCCGGGTTTTTACTAATCACAGATTACGTCTTGAAGAGCGTTACTTTCACACCTTATCTACACGGAAAGATAATTTCAATTTCAGACTACGATACCGTTTCTATTTTACAATACCAATTAATCATCCTACCATGCAAGCCAACACTGTTTACTTGATTGGTGGCGACGAAATATTTTTAAACTTTGGGGATCAAGTTATTTACAACTACGATCAAAACCGTTTAATAGCAGGTGCCGGTTATAAATTAAAAGACAATTTATTAATTAACCTGACTTATGTTTATCAGTATGCACAGAAAAACACTGCGTTCCATTTCGAGAAGACTGACATAATTTGGCTCGGAATGATACACACCATTAAGCTTAAGAAGAAAAACGCAGTTCCTAACCCGGTGCAAAACCAAAAATAAATACGCTATTTCATAGCATCAACAAAAATAAACTTAAGACCTGCTGAGAGAAGCACAATAAAAAGACAATAAATGATTACTCTGTTGTTGAATTTTTTAGCACCCATATAAGAACCTGCTAATCCTCCCAATATAACCGCTATTACCCAATAGACAATGTGTGAGTCGAGTTTGTTCAACGAAGATAAATGACCCATTAAACCGGAAATAGAGTTCAGCAATATAAACAGTGCTGAAATACCTGAAACATTTTTTAATTTTGTCCAGCCGAGCATTAATATCAAAGGTGTTAAGAATATTCCTCCTCCTACACCAATGATGCCTGAAACAAATCCAATCAAAGTTCCGAAGACCGCGCTCCACAACCACAAATTTTTGATTTCCGTTAGTTCTTCCGTTTTTGATGGCTTTTTAAAAAGGAGCATAATGGCTGATATTATTAAAAATACGCCGGAAAGAATTTTGAAATAAAAAGCAGGCAATGTGAACATGCCACCAATAAAAGAAGCAGGAACAGAAAATAATACAAAAGCCAGAAATATTTTTTTATCGAAATAACCTTCTTTAATAAAGCGGAAAGACGCAATAAGTGCCACAGTAATATTCAGAATCAATGAAGTCGGTTTTATGCTTTCAGGTGCAAATGAAAGCAAAGCCATGATAGCTAAATAACCTGAAGCACCTGCATGACCAATAGAAGAGTAAAGAACCGCAATCAGAAAAAACAATAAAAAAGCGCCAACAATAAAAGTTTCAGACATATCTTTTTTTCTATAAAAATAATTAAATCAGTTACATAAAAATGTAAGCGTTATGCTTTTTTAAGCATAATGATTATTATCATTTCCTCACTATTTAAAAATTACCCCAAAAACGGTATTTCCTGGTAGCTGCCCATGCCTTAGATTTGCATTATGTTATTTAGATTGATTCTTAATAAACAATTTACGCTTATGAAAAAACACATAACAATTCTAATATTCTCCTTGTTGGCCTTCAATACAATTTGTCAAACAGAAAGCAACTGCAGCATTAAAGGTAAAGTATTCTGCGGCAGTAAAAATGTTGATTTTGCCGTTGTAGGGATACCGGGCCTCAATATTGCCTCCCAATGTGTGGAAGGCCAATATAAATTAGAAAACCTACATCCCGGAAAATACACCGTACAGGCATCTGCTATTGGATATGAACCACTTAAAAAACAAATAGAATTAAAAACAAACCAACAACTTCTTCTTAATTTTCGATTAACCGAATTAGAAACAATTTTAAATGAAGTTGTTGTAAGCGGTACTTTAAAGGAGGTTGATAAATCAGCCAGTGCGGTTAACATTGAAGTGATTACTCCCAAACTTTTTCAAAGAAACCCTTCACCTAATATTTTTGAGTCGCTCTCTATGGTAAATGGTGTGCGGCCACAACTACAATGTAATGTTTGTAGCACAGGCGATATTCACATTAATGGTATGGAAGGCCCTTATACCATGGTTATGATTGATGGAATGCCAATTGTATCTGCACTTTCAACAGTTTATGGCTTAATGGGAATTCCAAATTCCATGATAGGGCGGGTTGAAATTCAAAAAGGTCCTGCATCTACTTTATATGGAAGTGAAGCGGTTGGCGGATTAATTAACATTATAACAAAAAATGCCTATTCAGCTCCCCGATTTAACCTTGATGTGATGGGGACATCCTATAACGAATATAACGCCGATATGGGAGTTAAGTTTAATATCAAAAATAAAGCTGCTTCTATTTTAAGTTTAAACTACTATAATTTTGATAAGCGCTACGATGTTAATAATGATAATTTTACTGATATGACTTTGCAAAACCGCATTTCAATATTTAATAAATGGACTTTCACCAGAAAAGAAAACAGAATTGCAAATATAGGCATACGCTACATGCATGAGGACAGATTTGGTGGAGAAATGAATTGGAATCCAACATTCAGGGGCACAGATAGTATTTATGGGGAAAGTATTTATACCTCACGGTTTGAATTAATTGGTAATTACCAACTGCCTATTAAAGAAAAAGTAATTTTTTATTATTCCTTCAATACACATGATCAAAATTCTGCGTATGGAAACACTTTTTATATTGCCGACCAAAAAATTGGTTTCGGGCAACTTGTTTGGGACAGGCAATTATCTGATAAAAATAATTTAATGGTTGGAGGTGCCGTACGATATACATACTATGATGATAATACTCTGGTGACAGCTACAGACGATACTGTGTCAAGGAAAAACCTTCCATCAAAAACGCTGCTGCCGGGCATTTTTATTCAGAATGAAACAAAGTTTAACTCAAAACACGCTTTGCTGGCTGGTCTCAGGTATGACTACAATTCCTACCATGGTAATATTTATTCACCACGCCTCAATTACAAGTGGTCGCCAAACGAAAAAAACATCATTAGATTCAGCGTCGGAAATGGTTACCGTGTTGTAAATTTATTTTCTGAAGACCACGCTGCTTTTAATGGGGCGAGAAAGGTTGTAATTGCCAATAAATTAAAGCCTGAACAATCATGGAATGCCAGCCTGAATTATAATAAAATATTCAGCAGCGAAAATATTTGCGGTAATATCGACATCAACTTATTTTACACATACTTTAGCAATAAAATAGTGGCTGATTATTTTTCTGATCCTAATAAGGTAATATTTGATAATTTGAAAGGTTATGCAATTAACAGAGGGATTGGTTTCAATTCTGATTTTAATCTTAAAAGTAATTTTAAATTCTGTGCAGGCTTTACCTTAATGGATGTTTTCCAAATGTCAAAAGACAGTTTAGGCCAATTAATAAAAAAAGAACAAGTTCATACGCCACCTTTTACAGCCAACATTTTACTTGGCTATACAATTACCAAATTAAAACTAAGTATTGATTTCTCAGGAAACATTAACAGTCCTATGCTCTTGCCAGTTTTGCCTAATGATTTCCGACCATCCTATTCACCTTGGTTTTATTTACTTAATCTTCAGTTGACAAAAAAACTCCCTTATGGCTTTGAAATTTATGGTGGGGCAAAAAACCTGCTAAATTTTATTCCTAAGAATCCGTTAATGCGTCCGCAAGATCCATTTGACAAGAAAGCTAATGACCCTATTAATAATCCAAACGGATATACTTTTGATGCCGGTTACAATTATGCACCGATACAAGGAATTAAGGCGTTCCTTGGCATAAGATACACACTCCGTTAATTATTCTGATATTTTTAGCTTATTAATAGCCCGAAGTGGGCCCGGGCAATGTTCGGTATGGCAACTTACACAAGCATTAAT
>Ga0154020_10005187_pt1 | contig 15439 bp, 11 predicted proteins | sample Klosneuvirus_201_FD_109709 | JGI IMG/M metagenome (GOLD analysis project Ga0154020, IMG submission 109709) | Active sludge microbial communities from wastewater, Klosterneuburg, Austria - Klosneuvirus_20160825_MG | ecosystem: Engineered > WWTP > Aerobic digester > Activated sludge | place...
ACCACAAATTTAAGAATAAATGTTAGAATAATCTATCTATTATTTTACTTATTTTGAGGCTTTTGCTTATTTATAATATTTACGTTTTTTCATTTCCGGGTAAGCTTTTTTGTTTAAAAAAAATAATATTCAATTCTCAATTTACATATTCCATCGCCTTTCATTAAAAGAATATCCCCACAAGTTTTTAATGTTATATACATACTAATTTATGTAGTTTGAGGAAAACTATTTCAATTTATGATTCGGTTACAATGCATGTTTCTATCTAATTTTGCATTGTTATAACTAGTATTTGACAAATCCTAAATCTTTTAGTTCCCAACTATTTCAATGGTTTGATCTTAATCAAAGAGAAATGCCTTGGCGTATAAACGCAGACCCTTACCGTATTTGGCTTTCGGAAATAATTTTACAACAAACCCAAGTAAAACAAGGGATGCCCTATTTTTATAAATTTATTGAAAGCTTTCCTAGTGTTGGTGATATGGCAAATGCCAGCGAAGACGAATTATTGAAACTTTGGCAAGGCTTAGGATACTATTCAAGGGCTAGATATATGCACCAAACCGCAAAACATATACATTTTGAGTTAAATGGAGTATTTCCTGCGGATTATAATAATCTTTTAAAATTAAAAGGAGTGGGTGAATACACTGCTGCTGCTATTGCATCCATATCATACAATGAACCGGTTGCAGTGCTGGATGGAAACGTAATTAGAGTTTTGTCCAGACTTTTTGAAATACAAGAATCATTTCAATCGGCATCGGGGTTAAAAATATTGAAACAAACCGCCTTTGAAGTTCTAAATAAAGTTAAACCGGGCAAACATAACCAGGCTATGATGGAACTTGGTTCTTTGATTTGTAAACCCTTACAACCACTTTGCAATATATGCCCTATTTCGGCTCATTGTTTGGCACTTAAAAACAATACCATTTTAAATTTTCCTATAAAAAAGAAGAAATTAATTACTAAAAGCAGATATTTTAACTTCATTGTTCCTGTACTCAATGCCGATAAAACTTTATTAACTAAGCGCTTAGGTGATGATATTTGGAAAAACATGTACACATTTCCATGTATAGAATCAATGCAAGAGTGGAGCGCCGACCAACTTTGTTCAAAATTATCAGAACGTAATTACTCCATTCAAGTGGAACTAAATGAGGTGACAAGGTTTAAACATATTTTAAGTCATAGAACAATATTTGCATCCTTTTTTTATATCAAGGTTAATAAACCTTCAGATCTTAAAAAGCTTGTAATGTCATTATTAGATGACAAACTGAATGAAGTAAATGAAGATCCTGTTATTTTAAATAAACAAAAATTTATAAGACTTGAAAAAAGTAATATATTTGAAGTTGATTTAAAGGAATTGAACACGATTTATGCTTTACCCAGAGTAATAACTAAATATCTGGAATCTAAAGAATGGAATCATAATCTAAACCAAAAATGTCTGTGAATAAGGTAATACTTCTTGGGAATTTAGGCAGAGACCCTGATGTACGCTATTTGGATAACAACCGAGTAGTTGTTACATTTCCATTGGCAACCAATGAAGTTTATACTGATAGAAAAGGAAATAGAATAAAACAGACCGAATGGCATAATATTGAACTTTGGGATAGTCTTGCTAAAATAGCCGAGAAATATCTTAAAAAGGGGTATACCATTTATTTGGAAGGAAAAATAAGAACAGACCAATGGACCGATAAAGAAGGTGTGAGCAGGAGTCAGAAAAAAATAAGAGGGATAAATATCACCATTGTTAATAAAGAAAAAAATAGATTTGATGGAGATTCATCCAATCATGACACAAAAGAAATAGATACAGATATGCATGATGGTATTTCTGAATCATACAGCGATGAGGATTTTCATGAAGGTGATCTTCCTTAAATATTAATCAATAAAATAAAACTTGGACCCGGAACCTTACTCTACAGTTAATCTCGCAATACAATTATTTAACCCGGATTGGTCACAAAATTTGGGGATAATTATCACATTGATAATTGTAATACTTTTCATGCTGCTTATTTCTACAATTACTTCTGCGGCAGAAAATGCATTTTTTTCACTTACACCTTCCGATATTCAAGAGTTAAAGGAAAATGAAGAAATTAGATCCTCTGTGTATGCAATTAAACTTCTAAAAGAACCGGATGATGAATCTGCCGGAAAAACATTATTGGCAAGTATTCTGCTCATTAATAACTTTACAAATATTTTTGTAGTAATAAGCACCTCTCTGCTATTTACTTTTATTTTTCGTTTTGAAAATTTCCCCATTGCCGGATTTTTATTTGAAGTTGTACTTATAACCTTTGTTATTGTTTTAATAAGTGAGGTTACGCCTAAAATTTATGCTACTCAAAATGCATTAAGCGTAGTGCATAAGCTTTCTGTGCCGCTTTATTATTCTCAAAAATTACTCAAACCCTTTATTTGGATTCTTACCAAGAGCTCTGATTTTTTGGACAAAAATTTTCAGGTGAAACAACAATCTGTTTCTTTGGAAGAACTTAATCATGCCATTGAAATAACCTCAGACGAGGATTTAACCGATGAAAAAAACATTCTTAAAAGCCTTGTAAATTTTGGAAATATTAGTGTAAAGCAAATTATGAAATCAAGGCTAGATGTGATGGCCTTAGAACAAGGTATCTCATTTGAAGAACTATTAAAAAAAGTAAATGAATGGGGTTACTCACGGCTTCCAGTTTATGAAGAATCTTTTGATAGTATAACCGGAATTCTTTACATTAAAGATCTCTTACCTTATATAAATAGTCCAAAGGAGGTTAAATGGAATAATCTTGTTAGGCCTGCATTTTTTGTTCCTGAATTTAAAAAGATTGATGACCTTCTCAATGAGTTTAAAGAGAAAAAGATTCACATGGCCGTAGTAATTGACGAATATGGAGGAACTCTTGGTATTGTTACCCTTGAGGATATTTTAGAAGAAATTTTTGGTGAAATTAAGGATGAATTTGATGAAGATGAAATTACCTATTCTAAACTTGACGACACCACGTACGTATTTGAAGGTAAAACATCAATTAATGATTTCCTTAAAATTGTGGATCTTGAGTTAGGGTATTTTGATGATGTAAAAGGTGAATCCGATTCGTTGGCAGGTTTAGTAATGGAAATTACCCAAAATATTCCGGCCATTGGAGACAAAATAGATTATGGCTTTTTTACGTTTGTGATAGAAAGTGCCGACCGAAGAAAAATAAAGCGCATCAAGGTAAACATAAAAAATGAAGAGCAACAATAGAATTAACCCTTATCTTTTTTTCCTATGTTCTATTCTATTTATATCAGCATGCCGTCAACCTTCATTACCCAAACAACACGCATACCCCAGAATTGATTTTCCTGAACATCAATATGAAACCTGGCATGCTAATGGAGTACCCTATTCGTTTGCAAAACCTTTGTACAGTTTAATGCAACAAGATACCACGGGAATTAATTGGTACAACCTTCAATATCTGCCATTTAATGCAACCTTGCACCTTAGTTATAGAGTATTTAATAAGGTTACCGAATTGGATACTCTTATGGATGATACTCGTAAATTGGTTTATAAACACACAATTAAAGCCAGTGATATCAATGAGGTTGAAATTATCGACAGCAATGGAAGAAAAGGCATGTTTTATGAACTTGAAGGCGAAACAGCTACAAGTTGCAATTTTTATCTTACAGACGGTAAATCCAAATTTTTTAGAGGAGCACTTTACTTTAATGGCTACACAACAATCGATTCAGTAGGACCTGTTGTAAGTTTTATCAAACATGATATACAGCAAATGATTAAGAGCTTTAAGTTTGAACAGTAGAAATAATATTTATTCTTCCTCTTCCTTAACTCCCTCATTAGTAGATTTTTCAAGTAAATTAATTTCTTCGAGCTTGGTTTTTGCAATTGGTAAAAGCTCACCGGTATAGTTATCTATTATACTTTGTAATGTTGCCCTTGCTTGAAAATAATCCTTCTCATCCTTGTATACATCACTTAAAAGTATAAATCCTTTTACCACCCAATATTCGTAGGAAGGGAAATTGTCGTTGAGTTTAAATACGATGTTTTTACACGAATCTAATTTACCTGTTTGGTAAGAAATATCAGCTTTGTTAAACATTGCCTCAGCACCAAGGGCAGCCTTATTTTCCTTTAGTACATAGTTAAAATGAAATTGGGCAGTTCTCCAGTTTTTATCCATCATTGAAATTCGACCTAGATTCATGTTGGTTTCAACAACTACATCCTTAGGCACATTTGCTTGTTGAAGGATTTCAATGGCATATTTTTGAGCTTGAGCATAGCCTGCTGTTTGATAATTACAACGCATTAAGCCAACAAGTGATTCTATATTGTTCTCCTTGCCGGTAGCATATTTGTTTAATATTTCGTAATACGGTAAGGCCGATGTGTAATCCTTCTTCATATAAAATATCCTAGCAACTCTCAGTGCTGCCCTTTCGGTATAATCATTGCGACCTGCATCAGCAACGATCTTTAAATTTACTAGTGCTTCATCATAACTTTTAGCTTTGTAATCACATTCACCTTTATTGTAATTAGCTGGTATATAGAAAAATCCATTTTCACCAAATTTGGTTAAGTAAGATTTAAAACCTGCAATGGCTTTTATACAATTGCCTTCTCTGTAACTGTTCATTGCCGATTCGTAAAGTATAGAATCTTGATATGATAAACGAACATTGGCACCGGGGGTATTATTTATCATTTCAATGTATTCATCGCCTCTTCCACTTTCAACATATATTATTTCTAATGCATCTAGGGCTACCTCTGATTCGGTGGTTTTTGGAAACCTTTTTATTACCTCCTTATATGAAGCAATGGCTTCCTTCTCTTTTTTGTTGTTGTAATAAAGCAAACCTAATTTCAAATATGCGTTTGGTATATGTATGCTTAAAGGATGATCGCTTAATAATTTTTTAAAGAATCCCTCTGCGGTTGCATAGTTTTCATCTTCCAAATACTCGGCTCCCAACTCATAAATGGCATCATCAGTGTAACCGCTTTTAGGATAATATTGAGGTATATTTCTTAAAGTGGCAATTTTTAGCTCTCGTTTATCCATCAAACCATAAATAATGCCTTGTTGAAAAGTTGCATAATCGCTGCTAACTGTTTTTTTGCTGCTTACAAATCCGTAACTCTCAGCGGCCTTTTCATATTGGCCCGATAAAAAATAACAATCTCCCAATCGAAGCATATTATCAATATATCTTTCTGAATTGGAGGGTACATAGCTACTTACATCCTTATATTTTTTATAAAAATTAAGTGCCTGACTGTAATTTTTTTCCATATAATAACAGTAACCTATGTTATAGTAGCAATTAGCAAACAAAGGACTATTTCCACCTTCACTAATATTGATAAACCTGTTGTAATTGGTAATTGCTTCCTGATAGTTGTTGTTTTTATATGAAATTTCACCCAGCCAATAATAGGCTTCACCTTCCAGTTTTTTATCAGGATTGAACTTTAATGAAGATTTGAAAAATTTTTCAGCCTCACCCAGTTCATGGTTCAAATAAAGCTCCTCAGCTCTATGAAAATGAACCGCTTGATATGCCATTTTTGTTTGATTATTGTATGATTTTAAATTGGAAAGTATCTCACAGGCTTGTCGGTAATTTTTGGTCTGAAGAAACAACTCTGCAAGTAATCCTTTGGCATCATCATTATTCTGTGATTCGGGAAATTCGGTAATAAAATCTTGTAATGTTTTGAGTGCTACACTTGAATACCCCAGCTCAACAGCAAGTTTAGCGTAGTTAAAGTGAGCTGATTCTTTTATTTCAAGATTATGTGATTGCCTTTTAGCCTCAGCAAAAGCATTGTATGCATTTTGTTTTTTGTTGAGTTTAAAAAACGATTGACCAAGATAAAAATTAGAGATTTGACCCAATGGAGAATCTAAAATTGATAATTTTATAAATTGAACATTGGCTTCTTCGTATTTTTTTTGTGAATAACAGGTATAACCAATTTCATAGCGTTCTTCGTCGCTAGGTTTTAAATTAGCCAGATCACACTTACTAAAATATTTATAAGCCTGATCGTATTTGCCTAACTGAAACGATGATTTTCCTTTGATGAGGTTAAGTTCATTGTCGTATTTTGGATTACTTATTTTAGTACTATAGTCTATAGCTTTTTGATAATCACCCTTTGCATAATACATTTGGGCAATAAAAAGTGGAATCGACTCGAAATTTTCGTCTTTTATTCTTTCAAAACTTTTAATGGCACAATCATAATCCTTGTTGGAATAACAGATATACCCATAATAGTAATTTGATTTTACATAATACTCACCGGGCTGATTCCTAACTCTATCGAAATAATTTTTAGCCTTGTCAGGTTTATTGGCCTTATAGTAGGAGTACCCAATTCTGAAGTTAGTTTCATCGGTTTTGGAAGGATTAAGTCCGGAAATATCTGCTTTTTCATAGTATGAAGCTGCCCGTTTAAACTTGTTGTCTTCAAAGTAAAAATTGGCCAATTCATAGTAAATTAAATTGTTTAAAGCATTTTCCGGATTTTTTTCTAACATATTCAGAAGCCCGGTCTCCGCATTTTCGTTACCTGACCTAAGATGACAAACCTCAGAATAAATGGCTGCGTTTGTCTTTTTTAAATTATCATTGCTAAGAGTAATGAATTTGTTGAATTGTTCACTTGCCGGGCCAAACAATTCCTTTTGATATAGTTCTAGGGCGTAGTTATAATAAAATTCAGGGTTTTCATAGACTTGTGTTTTTTGTGCAGAGGCACAAAATGATAATAAAACAAATAGCAAAAGGGAAAGCTTGCGCATAATGTACATAAAACGACAAATTTAGAGCTTAAGTGTATCAGAGCTTCTAAATAATTCTAAACAAGTAATGTACGTATTCTATTAATTTGTACAATTCAAGATTGTTTACAGCAGATATAAAAAAAAGCTTACCCAAAGTAGGATAAGCTTTCGTTATTATTTTAAATTAAATTGGTTAATAACCGCTTTCGCCTGTTAAATATAAATCACGGCTGTGAATAGATAATACAGGAACCGGTGAATGATTAATAAGCTGTTGTGCAACTGTACCCATAAACCAGCTATCACTTTCGGTTTCAGTCATCATCATTATCAAACCGGCATTTTGTTTAACAGCATAATCAATGCAAGTGGCTGCTACACTTTTACCTTGCAATAATTCAAAAGTGTACTTTATTCCATATTTTTCAAGGTATTCGCAAGTTTGTTTGCCATAAATTGAAATTCTATTTTTGGTTTCCTCCGTGGTATCTCTACTTACCGAAAGAACATGAATAACTGAATTAAAAGCTTTGGCTAATACGACAGCATATGGTACTTTTTGACGTGTTTCAGCACTGTTATCAAGGGGAAGAATGATTTCAGAAAAATTAGTTTTAGCAGAATCAGCCTGAACAGTAATTACAGGACAGCTTGAGGAACCAACCACACGCATGGCGTTACTTCCTATCCAATAAGGCTGAAACCCATTTAATCCATGAGCTCCCATAAAAATCAAATCGGCATTAATTTCTTTTTCCGCAGCATGTATTTCTTTACTTACATTGCCCTTTCTTTCAAGAAAATTGATAATGATATTATTAGCTGTAGCCTGGTTTTCAATAATTTTTTTGTAGTCTGTATCCCCATGTTTAGGATCCTTTACATTAACAACGTATAATTCTGCTCCAAATGCTTTACATACTTCTAAAGCTTTTTCCATGGCCATAAGTGAAGAAGCCGAATTGTCAAACCCAATAAGAATTTTTTTAAATTGATAGTTCATAATCTTGATTAATTATGGTTCGAAGATAGAATTCTTTGTAAAATTTTCCCAATGCGTTTGATAAAACGCTCAAATGTTTTTTTAAACGGTGATAATCATATCGATAAAAAAGCAAAAAATCAAAATCAAACAATATGCTCCGTACCAATAAATATTGGCACTTTTATGAAAAGGAATGTTTTCCTTATAACAAAATAGAATTAATATAAATTTTTCAAGTAGATAGGCAATGAGTATACCCCATGCAGCTCCTTCAATTCCAAATGAAGGCACAAGTATAATTACTAAAATAATGCCACACAAAAATTCTAATACAGAGGCATAGAACGAATACCGTGTTTTTCCAATGCCCATTAAAAGAGATTGTGGAAACAACATACGCGGTATCAGCGTTAATAACAGAATGTTAAAAACAGTGTGTGCCAGTACGAAATTTTCAGAAAAAACCACTTGAAAGACGTAACTTGAGGTTAGCATAAAAATACATGCCAAAGGAAAAAGTTGGTGCATAAGGCGGATATGAGATTTTTTTACATCCAACCAAAATGCCGGTTTCAAGTAACCCGAGGTTGCCAAACCTCCCAATACAATACTAAATGAATTTGTCATAACTACAAACAATGGGAAATCGCGGCTTCCATACCTGTAGAGGTTAAAATCAATTGTACTAACATTTGATTTTAATATAAAACCCGCAATGTATATATAGCCGGTGCCTGCTAGCAACGACATTATAACCGGCCAGTTAAATTTCATTAATGGCATAAAAAAAGTGAAACTCTTAACTGTAAACGGATTATCCAAAATCGCCAAGGTTATGGATAGTCTAATTATGCCGGTTAAAGCTAAGGCAATTGTAGTATGAGTAAAATTAAAACCTAAAATTAGCGGAAAGGTGGAAGCAGCAATCAGTAAAATGAAATTTAATAATCCCCAAGCGATCAGCTTTTTAAAGGATCCGTTCAAAAAATATATGTATTCGGTAATAGTTCCTCCTACATTGCCTATTATATAAATTAAAAAAAAGAGAATTTGTGTTAGGGTAAATGTCCCGTTCCAATAAAATACACCTATAAAAGCAACTACAATAACTGAAACGCATGAAAGTATAATTAGTAAAAGAAAAGTGCTATTAAAAATTTGAGACCATCGTGACTTTTCGTACCGTTTAATAAAGCTTATAAGCGTGTAACCAAATCCTGAAACATAAAAAAATGTGAGGGCGGTGCTTAGCAATAATAAACTTTCCCATTTGTTAATCAGCTCGGAATTATTGATATAGTTAGCAAAAATGATAGCAATAACAACAATCGCCAAGGTTTTAAGCATGGAATAAAGTTGCAAATAACCGAGACCATCACTTCTGCCTAAAGCACTTTTTATGCTGTTAATAAATGAGCTTATCAATATTCAACAAAACTAAAAAAAGTATTTGAGTGCAAAGGTAAAAATACTATTTTTGCAAACTTTCTTTTATGGCTCAGTTATTATTGGGTTAAAAGCTCCTAAAAACTGCCTTAAAAGATAATATGGTGATTGTAGCTCAGTTGGTTAGAGCGCTTGATTGTGGTTCAAGAGGTCGCGGGTTCGAGCCCCGTCTTTCACCCAAAATGAAACCATCAATCCTTTTATTGTTCTTAGTTAGTCTTTTTGCTTGCAATACAAGTACCAAAGAATCCTCATCACAATCGGATACCTTGGTTGAAGAAGTTGAACCTGTTGATCCTTTTGATACAACCGGTGGAAAAGGGGTGTTTTTTGTGGATCTGGTTGATAGTCAGGAAGTAAGTAGCCCATTATTAGTTAAAATGAGTGCAAAAGGTAAAGATGTTGTAAAAGCAGGACCGGTGCATGCATTTAGTGGACATCATCACATTATAGTAGATGGAACACCTACTCCTGTTGGAGAAACTGTTATGAAAGACGATACTCATTTTCATTATGGTGAAGGACAAATGGAGGGTGAAATTAAACTTACTCCCGGTTACCATACTCTTACACTTCAATTTGCTAACGGTATCCATACATCTTTTGGTCCGGCTTGGAGCAGAACGATTACTGTTAAGGTAAAATAGATAACCCCTTAGTTTGGATTAGAGTGTTTGAAAAAAATATTCAATACACAATTTTCAATGCTCAATTTTCAACATAGGTATGAAGAAGCATCTGCGCTCCGTTGAACATTGAAAATTAAGCGTTGATTATTGATCATTTAGATTCTAAAGAAAAAATGTTCAATACACAATGTTCAATGCTCAATTTTCAACTTAGCAATGAAGTATCCTTTACTGAAACAGTTTGATCTTTTAAACAAATCCATCGTTTTTTCATATTCTTCAACAATTTTAAGGCGTTTATCGAAACCTTTTTGAATAATTAAATTTGTAAAGTTTTAATTTGCGGAAAATTTAAAATATGATAAATAAACTTAGAATTACCTTATTACTAGCTTTTGCTGTATGTACATCAATGGCTTTTGCTCAGTTTGAGCTGATCGAAAAAGTGGATCAACAACCGGGTAAACCAATTATTTCTTACGAAAAGTACAAACTCACAAGCAATGATCTTACCCTCATTATCCATGAAGATCATTCGGATCCTATTGTGCATGTGCAGGTAGCCTACCATGTGGGTTCAGCCAGAGAAAGCATTAGAAATAGTGGATTTGCTCACTTCTTTGAACACATGATGTTTCAAGGATCAAAAAATGTTGGTGATGAGGAACATTTTAAAATGATATCCAAAGCAGGTGGTACAAACAATGCATTTACTGCTTTTGATAAAACAGTTTACATTAATACTGCTCCAAGCAATTTTACTGAAAATTTGCTTTATATGGAGGCCGACAGGATGGCCACTCTATTGGATGGTTTTACTCAAGCCAAATTTGAGAGCCAAAGAAATGCTGTTAAAAACGAGAAAAAGCAGAGCTACGATAACCAACCTTATGGAATGTTGAGCGAGGTAATGTTTAAAACTATGTTTGCCAATCAAACATATGAGTGGACTCCAATTGGTTTTACTGATGATCTTGATATTGCCACTTACGAAGATTTAAGAAGATTTTTCTTAAGATGGTACAAACCAAATAATGCAACTATTGTAGTATCCGGAGATGTTAACCCTGCACAAGTTAAAGAATGGGTTAACAAATATTATGGAACCCTTCAAAAAGGTAAACCTGTTAAAAAGATGAAGGCTTTTACTCCAATTTTGGCCTACGATCAATATGTAGAAATACCTGATAATATTTATTTGCCTTTAACTTTAATGGCTTGGCCTACTGTTCCTGAGTTTCATAAAGACCAAAAACCATTAGAAGCATTGGCTTATATTTTGGCCGGTAATAATAGTTCTCCATTATACAAAAAGTTTGTAAAAACAGAAGATGCTGTTCAGGTTTCGTCCTCTAACAGTGCCCTTGAACTAGCCGGTTTAATTGAAATAGATGTTGTTGCATCTTATGGCGGTTTAACTACCAAAGAGGTTGAAACTAGAATTCGTGAAGTTTTAAAAGAATTTGAAGCAACAGGTTGTTCTCAAGAAGATCTTAAAAAAGCCAAAACAGTTTTTAAAACAAATGCAATCAATGTAATGGATGGTGTAATGTCAAAGGCATTGCAGTTAAGTCATTGGAGCATGATGTTAAATAAAACCTATAACCTTAATGACGAACTTGCTGAAATTGAAGCAGTAAGTGTAGAGGATGTAATGCGAGTTTATAAAACTTACATTAAGGATAAAAAATGTTTGATTATCAATGTCGTTCCACAAGCAAAAGAAACCGAAGATACGGCTAAAGGTAAAAGTATAAATCCACATGCAGGTGAGGAAAAAATAGCCGACCCTCAATATGATGGTTTAACCTACGTGCCACCGGTTGATAATTTTGATCGTTCAATTAAACCTGAGCCAAAAGGTGTTACAGCAGTTACATTACCAAAATACTATGAAACACGTTTTGATAATGGAATCAAAATTATTGGAACTCAAACAAGTGAAAGCCCAAAGGTTATCATTTCTTTTAATATTGAAGGAGGTCAGCTATTGGAAGGAACCAAGTATCCAACCGGAACAGCTTCACTTACAGCGAGTTTAATGACTGAAGGAACAACAACTCTTACTTCTGAGCAATTTCAATCTGAATTGGATAAACTTGGAAGTACCATCAGTTTTTATTCGTCTGAAACAGGAACAGGTTGTTATTTAAGTTGCTTAAAAGAAAACTTAGATCCCACTTTAATTCTTTTAGAAGGTGCTCTTAAAACACCTCGTTTTGATGCTGCAGACTTTAAAAGAGTTAAAAAACAAACTTTGGAAGGTATTCAAAGTAATAAGAAAAATCCTTCAGTAATGTCGGATATTGCATATAATAGGATTTTATTTAAAGGCACACTTATTGAAGAATCTAGTAATGGAACTTTTAAATCTATATCTAAAATTAAATTGGAAGATGTAAAAGACTATTACAATAAATTTTATTCTCCATCAGTAACTTCTTTAGTTGTATCAGGCGACATTACAAAAGATGAAGCATTAACAAAACTAAGTTTCCTGAAATCATGGTCTCTTAAAGAAGTTATCATTCCATCCATTGGAACATTGCCCGTTATGCCAAAAGTTCAAATCTATTTAATCGATAAGCCTTATGCTCCTCAATCGATAGTAACTGTTGCACAAAATCATATTCCTTATGATTATAATGGAGATTTCTTTAAAACCAATGTAATGTATTTTCCATTAGGAGGTAATTTTAATAGCAGATTAACTTTAAACATTCGTGAAGAGCATGGATTTGCTTACAGCCCTCAATCAGCCTTTATTGGTAATAAACACTTTGGTTCATTCTTTTGGCAAGCAGATGTTAGAACAAACGCAACGGATAGCGCCATAAGAGAAGTAATGAAGGAAATCACAAACTACAAAGCAAAAGGTGTAACCGACGAAGAACTTAAGTTTACAAAAAGCTCGCTTCTTTTATCTGATGCTTTGAAATATGAATCTCCAAATCAAAAAGCAAACTTTTTAAATCGTATTGTTACTTATAATCTGCCTCAAACATATGTAAGTGAGCAAATGAAAATCATTGACCAAATTACAAAAGAAGAAATCAATGCTACTGCGCAAAAAATGCTACATCCGGAAACCATGACAATTATTGTTGTTGGCCACGCTTATAAAATACGCGAGTCATTAAACAAGCTTGGCTATGGTAAGGTTAAGGAAATTACACTCGATTAATCAGGTTTAATCGAATAAAATAAAAGGGGAAGCATAAAAGTTTCCCCTTTTTTTATACCTAATAATTGAACCTCTCGTGGCATTCTCACATTTCAATCTAAGTTGTTTTGTAAACAAGGCATTTAATCTCCATATTTGCGGTCTGCTCTTTAATATTATCCCTAAACACACAATCGAGTGTAAATGAAATTAAAATTACTCTTTGCTTTAATAATTCTATATATCATAGCGGGTTTTGGTTGGTGGTCGTACTCACTTATTCAATTTAGCAATAATGAGTATAAGCTTAAAATACAATTGCTGGAAACCGGTAAACAGACCAGTGAACTAAAAATTGTTGATGAGGCCAGGTCATTTAAATTCTTATCTCCCTTGGCTGATTCTTTTAAGATTAATGGAGTATTTATTCAGGTTGATACCAATAAACTTCAGAATTATGTACAAAAGACATTTAATAATAGGTATCAGTTAAAATTTGAGAAATCCAATAAGTACCAAAGAGCACTTTTGGTTATTAATCCTGCAACAATTAATCAATTGAATACTGAGCTTAGAATGAAGGAAAGAAGCTTTGCCATTGAAGCAATTTTGCTCACCTTGTTAATTGCTATTGGGATATTTGGAGTGTATTACAGTGTGACATTTGTTTTTGATTTAAACAAACAACAAAATAATTTTCTTTTGTCCGTAACCCATGAACTAAAAACACCCATTGCTGCCATCAGACTCATTGGAGAAACAATTATGATGAGGTCTCTTCCACAAGAAAAACAGAAGGAACTCATTGGAACAATTCTTGAAAATTCCAGACGATTACAGGATATGACCGAAAACATGCTTACCGCTATGCAAATGGAAAGCAATCGGTATAACATTAGAAAAGAAGAAATTGATCTTTCAGGTATTGTGAATGAGGTGATGCAAAATTTTGCCTTAAAAAATGAGATTTCGGGAAAAGTAGAAACCAATATCTCTTACTTTGGAGATCCTGTTCTTCTTAAAATGACACTCAATAATTTGGTTGAAAATGCAATCAAGTACTCTGATAATAAGCCGGTTGAATTAAACCTTTTAAGAAAAAACGATACTTTAATTATTGAGGTTAAAGACCAGGGTATTGGAATTGAAAAGGAATATAGAAAACGAATTTTTAGACGTTTTTACCGAATTCAAGATGAGGAAACCCGCGAGACCAAAGGCAGTGGTCTTGGATTATTTATAGTAAAACAAGCCGTTGAAAAACATAAAGGTAAAATCATTATTTCCGATAATTTTCCAAAGGGAACTGTCTTCACAATTACCTTTCAGGCCTTGTCTTAGGTCAGATTAATATCATTAATGTTACATTAAGGTATTCAAGAGATGAAATAATTCATATTTGTAATAACATTTTAGGTTTAAATTTCGTTGAACCATTCTAAACCCCTAAAATAATCATTATGAAAAAAAGAATATTACTCCTTGAAGATGAAAAACACCTAGCCGACGTATTAAAATTAAACCTTGAACTGGAAGGATATAATCCGGTTGTTGTTCATGATGGACAAGCAGCAATTGCCAAATTTAAGGAAGAAAAGTTTGATCTTGCCATACTTGACATAATGGTACCAAATATTGATGGTATTGGAGTTGCAGAGAGTATAAGATTGAATGACAGCAAAATACCGATTCTTTTTTTATCAGCTAAGGGAACTGCTGAAGACAGGGTTTTAGGTCTTAAAAAAGGCGGTGATGATTATATTTCCAAGCCTTTTAATTTGGAAGAACTATTTCTTAGAATTAAAAAGTTATTAGGACGAAATGAAGCAATCCCGGCCAAAAGCAATATGAATGAATATAGCTTTGGTTCAAACTATATAAATTTTGACAGTTACGAAGCCAAAGGGGCAGCCGGTTCATTTTCACTTACTAAAAAGGAAGCCTTACTACTAAAGCTTTTAATTGAAAACAAAAATGAAGTTGTAAGTCGTGAAAAAATTCTTCAAACAGTATGGGGATATTCCGTTTATCCATCTACTCGTACTATAGATAATTTTATACTTGCATTTAGGAAATATTTTGAAACCGATCCTAAAAACCCGTTACACTTCAAATCATTAAGAGGTGTTGGTTATAAATTCAGTGAATTTTAGGGATAACTAAATTATTAGATTTTTTTTAATAAAAATACAGGTCACAAATTAATTTAGGCCTTCATTTTTATTTACTACTTTTGCCATCCTAATTTTATGATGGTCGAAAAAATATTAATTCTTGATTTTGGTTCCCAATTTACCCAGTTAATTGCACGAAGAATCAGAGAGTTAAATGTTTACTCTGAAATACATCC
>Ga0154020_10005188_pt1 | contig 15437 bp, 12 predicted proteins | sample Klosneuvirus_201_FD_109709 | JGI IMG/M metagenome (GOLD analysis project Ga0154020, IMG submission 109709) | Active sludge microbial communities from wastewater, Klosterneuburg, Austria - Klosneuvirus_20160825_MG | ecosystem: Engineered > WWTP > Aerobic digester > Activated sludge | place...
GCATCTTACTGCGCTTTGATCTCGGTCCAATACTGGTCGAGCAGCGTCGTGGTGTCGCCGATGTCCTCCAGGAACTCGCACCGCCCGATGACCTCGTCGGAGGGATAGATCGAGGCATCGTTGAGGATCTCGGGCCGGATGAACTGCTTCGCCGGTACGTTGGCGCTGGCGTAGGAGACGCCGTTGACGATCTCGGCGTTCACCTTCGCCTCCATGATGTAGTTCAGGAACTTGTAGGCGTTCTCGACGTTGCGCGCCTTACCCGGGATGCAGACGTTGTCCATCCAGAGCGTCGCGCCTTCCTTGGGGACGACGTAGGCGAGCTTTTCGGGCTCCTTGGCGACCACCTCGGCGAGCTGGCCGTTGTAGCCGTGCGCGATATCGACGTCGCCAGCGGCGAGGATGTTGGCGAAGTCGCCGCTGTTGTAGGTCGCGACCAGCTTCTTCTGCTTCTTGAGCAGGTCGGCGGCCTGCTTGAGCACTGCCGGGTCGGTCTCGTTGAGCGACTTGCCCATCGACTTCAGGGTCGCGCCGAAGACCTCGCGCATGTCGTCGAGCATCAGAATGCGACCCTTGTTCTTGGGGTCGAACAGCGCCTGCCAGCTGTCGAGGGCGCCCAGCTTCGCCTTGTTGTAGCCGAAGCCGGTCGTGCCCCAGAAGTACGGCACCGAGTACTGGTTCTTGGGATCGAACTTCTTGTCGAGGAAGCGCGGATCGAGGTTGGCGATGTTGGGGATCTTCGTGTGGTCGAGGGTCTGGATGAGCTTCTCGGCGACGAGGATCTTCACCATGTAGTCCGAAGGCACGACGAGGTCGTAGTCGGCGACGCCGGACTGGAGCTTCTCGAGCAGCGCCTCGTTGGAGTCGTAGGTGTCGAAGTTCACCTTGATCCCGGTCTCCGCCGAGAACTTGTCGATGACCTCCTTCGGGAGATAGGCCGACCAGATGTAGATGTTGAGCTTGCCGGGCTCCTGCGCCTGGGCCGCGGGCTTCGCTCCGCCCTCCTTCTTCGCGCAGCCGGAGAGGCCGGCTGCGAGTCCGGCGACGAGGATGGTGGCGCCGAGGAGCGCGCCGAGGGCTGCCTTGGATCGGTTCATTTCTTCTTTCCTCCTTTGGAAGTCGGCTCCTGCTGCAGTCGCTGGGCGGCGACGATCAGCACGACGGTGAGCAGCAGGAGCAGGGTCGAGACGGCGTTGACCTCGGGGGTCACGCCGACCTTGAGCATGGAGTAGATCTGGATCGGCAGAGTGGTGGCGCCGACGCCGGCGACGAACGAGGTGACGACGTAGTCGTCGATCGAGATGGTGAAGACCAGCAGGGCGCCGGCGATGATGCCGGGCAGGATGATCGGCAGCGTCACGCGGCGGAAGGTATCCCAGGGCCCGGCGCCAAGGTCGTTGGCGGCCTCTTCCAGCGAACGGTCGAAGCCCGCGAGGCGGGCCCGCACGACGATCGCGACATAGGAGATGCAGAAGGCGACGTGCGCGATCACCACGGTGGTGAGTCCGAGCCGCATCTCGGTGACGCCGAAGAAGGTCACCAGCGCGGCGCCGATGACGATCTCGGGGATGATGATCGGCAGGTACAGGGCGGCCTGCGTCGCGCCCTTGCCGCGGAAGCTGCCGCGCGCCAGGGCGAGCGCTGCCAGCGTCCCGATGACCGTCGCGACGACCGTGGTGATGAGCGCCACGATCAGGCTGTTCTTCACCGCGCGCAGGATGAGGTCGTTCCCGAACAGGCGCAGGTACCAGTCGAAGGTGAACCCGTCCCAGCCCGCCGTCTGCTTGGAGCGGTTGAAGGAGTACAGGATCAGGATCACGATCGGCAAGTAGAGGAAGAGATAGACCAGCAGGCTGTGCGTTCCCAGGAGGCGGCGTTCCCAGGAGACCGGCCGGGCCGGGCGCGGCACCGGAGCCAGCCGGCCGACCGGACGCGCGACGAGCTCGACCCGCGGCAATGTCGGCGGGGCTGCCGGCTCGTTCACAGCAGCACCTCCTGCCCCTTGCGCTTGGTGTACATGGCGTAGGCGAAGAGCAGCACCAGGACGACCGCAGTGAGCTCGAAGGCGATGGCGGAGCCGAACGGCTTGTTGCGGGCCACCGCGAACTGGTTCTGGATGAGGTTGCCGGCGAGAATGCTCTTGGCGCCGCCCAGCAGATCCGAGACCACGAACTGGCCGATCGACGGGATGAAGACCAGGATGATGCCGGCGACGATCCCGGGCATGGTGAGCGGCACGGTGATCCGGAAGAAGGTCGCGACCTTGTTCGCCCCGAGGTCGAGCGAGGCTTCGAGCAGCCCGAGGTCGAGCTTCTCGAGCGAGGCATAGAGCGGCAGGATCATGAACGGCAGCTCGCCGTAGACCAGGCCGATCATGACCGCGAAGTCGGTGTAGAGGAGGTTCAGCGGCTGGTCGGTGACGCCGGTCGCGAGCAGGACGGTGTTCGCCAGGCCCTCGGTGCGGAGGATGAGCATCCAGGCGTAGGTGCGGATCAGAAAGCTCGTCCAGAACGGGATCACCACCAGGCCGAGGAGGAGGTTCTTGAAGCGCGCCGGCGCGGCGACCGCGATGTAGTAGGCGATCGGGTAGCTCACCACCAGGCAGAGCAGGGTGGTGACGACCGCCATCCAGAGCGACCGCCAGTAGATCGAGAGATAGAGCGGCTCGATGGAGCGCTGGTAGTTGGCGAGGAAGGCGCCGGAGGCGACGTAGGCCCAGAGGTCCTCGACCGGCTTCAGGCCGCCGTAGGTGCCGCGTTGGCCGAAGCTGATGACCAGCATGATGACCAGGGGCAGGACGAAGAAGAACCCCAGCACCGCCCAGGTCGGCAGCACCTGGAGGTAGGCGGCGACATTCCTGGCGACGGAGCGCCGTTTCTCCTCAGCCATGGTGTGCGGTTGCGGCGTCGGCACCGGGGGGCTCGGGGCGCATGATCACGGTGTGCCGGGGGCTCCAGCACAGGAAGGCGGTGCCGCCGACGGCGAACTTGCCGCGCTCCTCGAACGGTTGCTCGTTCTGTTCGTAGATGACGAAGCGCTCTCCGGCCGCGCTGTTCACCACCCAGACCGTCGAGACCCCCTGGTAGACGCGGTCTTCGATCGTCACCGGCATGCACGGGATGCCGTGGCTCGACAGATCCCGGCTGCGCAGGTCGAGCTTCTCGGGGCGCACCACGAACCGCACCTCCTCGCCCTTGGACACGCTGCCGGGATTCGGCACCGTGAAGCTGTCGCCATCCGACATTCCGAGAGAGAGGAAGCCCTCGGCGATGTTGCGCACGGTGGCCGAGAAGAAGTTCGACGCTCCCATGAACTGCGCCACGAACTCGGTCTGCGGGTATTCGAAGACCTGCGATGCGGTGTCCATCTGCTCGACACGGCCGGCGTTCATCACCGCGATCCGGTCGCTCATGGTCAGCGCCTCTTCCTGGTCGTGGGTGACGAAGACGAAGGTGATGCCCAGCTTGCGCTGCAGGTTCTTGAGCTCGACCTGCACCTCCTTGCGGAGCTTCTGGTCGAGGGCGCCCAGCGGCTCGTCGAGCAGCAGCACCTGGGGCTCGAGCGCGAGGGCCCGGGCGAGGGCGACGCGCTGGCGCTGGCCGCCGGAGAGCTGCGACGGATAGCGCGACTCGAACCCGGCGAGCCGGACGAGAGCCACGGCGTTGGCGATGCGTTGCTCGTACTCGCCGGCGGGAAAGTTCTTGTAGCGGAAGCCGAACGAGATGTTCTCGGCGACGGTCAGGTGCGGGAAGAGGGCGTAGGCCTGGAAGACCATGTTGATCGGCCGCTTGTGCACCGGCACTTCCGTCATGTCGACGCCATTGACGCGGATCGCGCCGGAAGTCGGAATCTCGAAGCCGCCGATCATCCGCAGGAGCGTCGTCTTGCCGCACCCCGAGGGGCCGAGCAGGGAGAAGAACTCGCCGCGGCGGACGGTCAGCGAGACGTCGTCCACCGCGACGAAATCGCCGAAGAGTTTGCTGACGTGGTCGATTTCGACGCTGAACTCGGAAGAGCTCACCGGCGAGATTCCAGTGTTCCGACGGGCGGGGCTTGCAGGCTCGGACTCCGCGAAAAAGGTCGATTGGTGGGTAGGTTTGTACCACATCGCTCCGGCACCGGCAACGCCGGAGGAACCCTTTTCACCCGGTTCCCGTAGAGGGACGGTGGCGTAAGCTTCGCCGGGCAGTCTGCGTTCCATGAGGAGTCCTGCGTGAGCAACAATCTCGAGCTGCGCGAAGTGCGCAAAGCCTACGGTGACTTCGTCGCGGTCGACGACCTCTCCCTGGCGGTGCCGCCGGGGGCGGTTTTCGGCCTATTGGGCCAGAACGGCGCCGGCAAGACGACCAGCATCCGCATGATCATGGACATCCTCGCCCCCGACCGCGGCGAGGTGCTCTTCTTCGGCCGACCGCGGCGGCCGGAGGACCTGCGCCGGGTCGGATACCTGCCGGAGGAGCGCGGGCTCTACCGCAAGATGTCGGTTGCCGACCACCTGCTCTTCTTCGCCGAGCTCCACGGCGTCGAGCGCCGGCGGGCGCAGAAGCTGATCACCGAGTGGCTCGAGCGCGTCGAGCTCGGGGCGTGGGCGAAGGCCAAGGTGGAGGCCCTCTCGAAGGGGATGCAGCAGAAGATCCAGCTCGTCGGCACGATCCTCCACGACCCGGACATCCTGATCCTCGACGAGCCGTTCTCCGGGCTCGACCCGATCGCCCAGGCGCTGTTCAAGGATCTGATCTCCGACTTCAAGGCGCGTGGCAAGACCATCCTCTTCTCGACCCACATCCTCGAGCAGGCCGAGAAGCTCTGCGACCATATCTGCCTGATCTCCCACGGCAAGGTGATCCTCGCCGGCGAGCTCGCGGCGCTCAAGCGCGAACGCGGCGGCAACGTCTATCGCCTGGCGACTTCCGGCGACAAGGCCACGGTCGCGGCCATCTCCGGTGTCACCGGCATCGCCGAGGTGCTCGACCAGCCGTCGGGCCTGCGGCTCGTGCTCGCCGCCAACGCCGATCCGGCGGCGGTGCTGCGCGCCCTCGTCCGGCACGTCGACGTCACCGACTTCCGCTCCGAAGTGCCCGATCTCGAGACCCTCTTCATCCAGGCGGTGCGGCATGCGAATTGATCCGATCGTCACGATTGCCAAGCGCGAGTACCTCTCCCGGGTCAAGACCAAAGGCTTCTGGATCGCCACCCTCCTGCTGCCGGTCGCCATGGCGGCGCTCACCATCCTGCCGTCGCTCATCGCGATGAAAACCCGGGCATCGCAGCGCATCGCCATCGTCGACGAGGCCGGCGGTTACGGCGAGCGGCTGGCGGCGAAGCTGGTCGAGGAGGAGAAGCCAAAGTCTGCGGGCGATGCGCTCGCCGAGCCCAGGAAGCCGCGGCGGGAGGACACGGCGCAGTTCAAGGTGGAGCTCGTCGCGCTCGCCGCCGACCGCGCCGCCCAGCGCGCCGACCTGGACCGGAAGGTTCTGGCGGGGGAGATCGACGCCTGGCTCTGGCTCTCGCCCGCGGGGCTGGAGAAGAACGAGGTCGAGTATCACGCCGAGAGCGTCTCCAACTTCATGACCCAGGGTCGCCTCTCCGACGTCGTCTCGGAGGTGGTCGGCGAAGCGCGCCTCAAGGCGGCAGGCATCGACGCCGCCGAAGTCGCCGAGCTGACCCACGAGGTCGACCTCGAAACGACGCGGGTGCTGGCCGAGGGCAGCCGGCAGGAGGGCGGCATGGCCGGCTTCTTCCTGGCCTACTTTCTCTTCTTCCTGCTCTACATGGTCACCCTGCTGTATGGCCAGCAGGTGATGAACGGCGTCCTCGAAGAGAAGAGCTCGCGCATCGTCGAGGTGATCCTCGCCACCGTGCGGCCGATCGAGCTGCTGCTCGGGAAGCTCCTGGGAATCGGCCTCGCCGGGCTCACCCAGCTCGCCGTCTGGCTGACGACGATGGCGGCGCTGTCGGCGCCGGCGGTGGTGGGGGCCCTGGCCCTGATGCCGGAAGACGTCAAGCTGCCGCAGGTCGGCCTGGCGCTGATCGCGCATTTCCTGATTCTCTTCCTGCTCGGCTTCGCGCTCTTCGCGACCCTCTACGCGGCGATCGGCGCGGCCACCAACAACGTCCAGGAGGCGCAGCAGTTCGCCGGATTCCTGGTGGTCTTCCTCGTGGCGCCGGTGTTCTTCATGATCCCGATCATCAACGATCCCGACTCGACGATGGCCGTCGTGCTGTCGATGATCCCGCCGCTCACCCCGACCCTGATGATGCTGCGCATCGCGGTCAAGATGCCGCCGCTCTGGCAGATCCTGGCCGCGTATGCGCTCACTGCAGGCTTCGTCATCTTCCTGATCTGGGTCTGCGCCCGGATCTACCGCGTCGGCATCCTGATGTACGGCAAGAAGCCGACCTTCCAGGAGCTCTGGCGCTGGATCCGCTACGCCTGAGGCTCAGCCCCGCGGCGGCGGACCGCCCTGGCCGCCAATGCCGCCCGGCCCACGGTGCCCGCGGTGATCGCCGCGATCGCCGAACGGTCCGCGATCGGGGCGGGCCTCCTGCAGGGCCTGATAGATAGCGCGCTGCGTCTCGGTGAGGATCGCCGTGAAATCGGTTTCGAAGCGCTCCCAGGCGGCGCGCATTCCGTCGCGCGCGCGATCGATCGCGATCGCCTGCGTGCCGACGGCCGCCGGATCGGGCGCCGTCGCGTCGAGCAGCGTCCGCAGCTGCTGGTGGGCCGCGCGCATGCCGTCGGCGAGCGGGTCGACGGTGGCCTGGAGCTCGTCCTGCAGCCGGCCGAGAGTGACCTGCTGCTCCGACGTGAGATCGAGGGCGCGCGTCAGCCGCTCCGCCTGATGCTCGGCACGGCGCTCCATTCTCTCGTCGTCGAAGAACGGTCCGTCACCGGCGAACGGCCGGCCGTGCGGCGGCCCGCCAGCGGCCGAAAGCGGCGCCAGCGGCAGGACGGCGAGAGCCAGGGTGAGGATGAGGCGGGTGGGCTTGCGGGTCATGAGCGGAATCTCCTCTGCATCGGGCCCCGTTCGTCGAGACCCGTTCCGCTTCATGAAACCCGCTGGGGGGAGGATTCCTGCGATTTGCGGCTCCCGGGCGCGCACGGCACCGGGAGACCGATGCCGGCGGGCGCGGGTTCAGGCGGAGATCTTCAGTCCGGCCTCAGGCCTTGGGGTGACACTGGTCGCACTTGGTCGGCGCCTTGGTGTCCGCCTTCTTGGCGAGCTCTTCCTTGTGGCACTTGACGCACGACATATGGAAAGGATTCTTGGTCGCCGACATCTCGCTGCACTTCGGGGTCTCGGCCTTTTCCGGCGCCACGTGGCAGCTGCCGCAGGTCTCGACCTTCTCGGTGCTGGTCGCGGTCAGGGCCGGCTGCGTGTGGTGGCAGGTCTTGCATTCGGCGATCGCCTTGACGTGGGCGCCGTGCGGGAACTCCACCGCCGACTTCTTGGTGACGCAGTCGTCGATCTTGACCTTCTCCGGCGGCGTCGCAGCGCCCGCGATGAAGGTCGATCCGGCGAGAATGACGAGAGCGGCGAGGACGAACGGCATGTACTTGCGCATTTTCAGGCCTCCCTTTCTGCAGTTTCCGAAGCATAACTCTGGGCAGCCCGGGACGCGGGCCCGATCCGCCCTGCGGCACTGACTCTAGCAGGGGGTCGAGCGCGCGAACCTACCCGCCGGGCTAGGTTGCGCGCTCTTCCCCGCAACCCCCGGAGGGTCCCCCCTGGTACCCGGACGGCGAACTTACCGGCCTGGCGCGAGGCCGTCGCGCCTGCCAGCGGCTACTTCTTCGTGGCCTTCAAGAGGAAGGTCACCATCATGATGACGCGGAACTCGACGATCTTGCCCTTCTCGACCTTCACCTTCTGCTCCTTGATCCAGGCGCCCTGAACCTCGTCGAGGGTGGCATCGACGCGCGCCAGTCCGGTGGCGATGGCGTCCTCGAAGCTCTTGGTGGAGGCGGCACTGATCTCGATGATCTTGGCGACGGACATAGGTGTGGCTCCTTTCGTGGGAGATTCCCGCAGACGGCGGATCTCGCGTCGATCGTCGCGCAGCCGTCGAATCGGCGCCAGCGTAGTTTTCCACCGTCGCGGCGCGGGCGGGCCTCCCCGGTCGGTCCGTCCAGCCCCGGGCAACCGGTCGGATACGATCCACCGATGAGCGATGCGGCCCTGGTGGCGCTGGGGCTTTCCGCCCGGGTGGCGCTCTGCGCGACGCTGGCGATCCTGCCGCCGGGGATCGCGCTCGGCTGGCTGCTGGCGCGGCGCGACGTGCCGGGGAAGGCGCTTCTCGAGACGCTCGCCGCCCTGCCGCTGGTGTTGCCGCCCACCGCCGTCGGCTACCTGCTGCTTCGCCTGCTCGCTCGCGACGGCCCGCTGGGCGAGCGCGCGCTCGGTCTCGACCTGCTGTTCACCTGGAAGGGGGCGGTCCTCGCCTCGGCGGTCATGGCGCTGCCGCTCGTCGTGCGCACGGCGCGCCTCGCCTTCGAGGAGGTCGACCCGCGCCTCGAAGCGATGGCGCGGACGCTCGGCCTCGGCCCGCTGCGCGCCTTCGCGGAGGTGACCCTGCCGCTTGCCCGCCGCGGCCTCGCCGCCGCCGCGGTGCTCGGCTTCACCCGCGCCCTCGGCGAGTTCGGCGCCACGGTCATCGTGGCCGGCAACATTCCCGGCAAGACCCAGACGCTGGCGCTGGCGATCTTCAGCGAGATGCAGGCGGGACGGGACAGCTCGGCGATGACCCTGGTCGGCATCACGGTCGTTCTCGCCTTCGTGGCGCTCTGGACGGTGGAGATTCTCCAGCGCAAGGGGCGGCAGCGGGGATGACCGCCGGCCTGCGCATCGACCTCGCGATTCCCTGCGACGGTTTCGAAGTGGCGCTCGTCTGGGAGACCGCGCACACGGCGCTCGGCCTGTTCGGACCTTCCGGCGCCGGCAAGAGCTCGGTGCTCGAAGCCCTGGCGGGACTGCGCCACGGGGTGCGCGGGCGGATCGAGGTCGGCGGCCGGACATGGCTGGACAGCGCGCGCGGCGTGGCGCTGCCGCCTGAGGCGCGCGGCGTCGGCTACGTGCCGCAGGAGCTGGCGCTCTTTCCGCATCGCGATGTGCTCGGCAACCTGCGCTCCGGGGAGCGGCGGGCGCGCCGCACTCTCCCGGCGACTCGCCGGCTGGCGCCGGAGCGCGTGCTCGAGCTGCTCGAGCTCACCGCCCTCGCGCACCGGCCGGTGACGGCGCTCTCGGGCGGCGAGCGCCAGCGGGTGGCGCTCGGCCGCGCGCTGTGCTCGGCGCCTAGCCTGCTGCTCCTCGACGAGCCGCTCGCCAGCCTCGACCTGCCGCTGCGCCGGCGCATCCTGCCCTATCTGCTGCGGGTGCGCGAGGAGGTCGGAATTCCCACCGTGCACGTCTCACACGAGCCCGCCGAGATGACGCTCCTGTGCAGCGAAGTCTGCGTGCTCGACGCCGGGCGGGGGGTCGCCTGCGGTCCTCCGGCGGAGATCTTCGGGGCACATCGGTTGCAGGCGGGGGAGGGCGGCGCGGAGCTGGTGAACGTGTTGGCCGGCACGGTCGGCGCGGTCGCCGACTCGCTGGCCATGGTCGAGATCGAGCCCGGCCTGCGCATCGCGATCGCCGACCAGGGCAGCTTCGTCGCCGGGCAGCGCGTCGCCTTCGAGCTGCGCGCGGCCGACATCCTGCTCGCCCGCGGTCCGGTCGCCGGCCTGTCGGCGCAGAACGTCGTTGCGGCGACGGTCCGCGAGGTGCACGCGCCGCCGCGCGAGGAGCTGCACGCCGCGGCGGTGGTGAGCGCTCTCCTCGGCAGCCGGGAGCAGCCGATCGCGATCGTCGTGAGTCAGCGCGCCTGCCGCGAGCTCGCGCTCGCGCCCGGCACCTCCGTCCACCTGATCTTCAAGGCCCAGGCCTGCCACCTGCTGGCCGCCTACTGAGCCGTTCCGGCCGGCGGCCGCGATTCGGAGGCGCGGCCCGCCATCCGGCCCCCAGTCCCGCGGGGTGGCTGCCACCTGTTCCATCCTCCCCTCTCGCCTGTCTCAGTCCGCATGCGGAAGGCGGTGCTTTCCGCGAACGGCAGAATGCCAAATCTCAGGAGTCCCGCCATGAACGATGCCGGCACGAAAATTCGGGTTGCATCCGCCCAGCGCCGGGCGCCACGACGTCTGCGGCAGGCCCTGGCTCTGGCAAGCCTGCTGGCGGCGGCTTCGGGCGCTCCGGCGATGGCTCAGTGGAGCACCCAGAGTCCGCTTCCCACCCACCTCCAGGTCCGGGGCGTTGCCGCCCCGGCGCCGGGGCGGGTCTTTCTCGCTACCGACGACGACTCCTTCGACTCGAGCGGCGCCCTCTTCGAGTCGAACGACGGCGGGGCCAGCTGGCTGCAGCGCGACGTGCCCTTCGACCTCTCGAGCGGCCTCTGGGGAATCTCTTTCTTCGACGCCCAGCACGGCTGGGTGTGGGGCAACGTCAACTACCGCACCACGGACGGCGGCACCACCTGGGAAGAGCTGCCCCCTCTGGGCTCCGCCTATTTCATGGAGTTTTCCTCCCTGAGCTTCGGCGTCGCGACCGGCAACTTCGGGGTGTATGTCAGCCGCGACGGCGGCCTCTCCTGGGCGCCATCGCCGAATGGAATGTCGGCCTTTTCGTTTGCGGACGAGCTGACCGGGCTCGGCGTCGCCGCCAGCGGCCTCTATCGGACCACCGACGGCGGCGCCACGTTCGCCCTCGTGCAGGCCGGCGTGGCCGACGCGGTGGCATTCCTCTCCTCGACGGTCGCGGTGGGCATCGTCGACGGAAACCTGGTCCGCTCGGCCGATGGCGGTGTCACCTGGACGGGCAGCACGGCGGCCGAGGGCCGGAGCCGCGTCCTTGCCGTCTCGGCTGATATTGCCCTGGCCTGGGGACGAAGCGGTACCCATCCCGACTACGACGACCGCATCTTCCGCTCTACCGACGGCGGCGCGACCTGGACCGACCTCGGAGAGGTGATTGCCGCCGCTCCGTTCGCCGCTCCCTTCGGCTTCACCGTTCCGGCCGGAGGAGTCGTGATCGCGTCCGATGGCGCGGGGAACCTCTACCGCTCCGCCGATGCCGGTCTGACCTGGGCAGAGACTTACGCCTCGCCTGGCCCGACTCCCAGCTTCCTCGGCAGCGTGGCACCGATCTTCGCCGACGCCCAGACGGGCTATTTCGGCTTCGGCGCCGGCTTCGTCATCCAGACGACCGACGGCGGCGTGACCTGGCACCAGATTTCGAGCGGCTCGGGGGTGGCGATCCTCGCCATGGACCGTTTCGCCAACGGCGATCTGATCGCAGTCGGGGAGTCCGGCCAGGTTCTGACCAGCGCCGCCGGCACCGCGCCCTGGTTGATTCGCGCCACCTTGGGCGCGGGCAGCCTCGAGGCCGTGCAGGTCGTCGGACCGCAGGCCGTCGTGGCCGTCGATGGCAGCGGCGTGGTCTACAGCAGCGCCGACGCCGGCGCCACCTGGACTGCGGCCGCAGCCGCTGCGCCGGGGGTGACCGCCGCCGACCTCTACTTCACGACGCTCCTCGACGGCTGGGTCGTCGGGCAGGGGTTCGATGGCGCGGCGCTCTTCCACACTGTCGATGGCGGCGCCACCTGGACGCCGGTCCCCGACTTCCAGGGCACCTACGTGGCGGTGGACTTTGCCGGCGCGAGCGGCTGGGCCGTCGCCTCCTACGCAACGCTCTATCGCACCCTCGACAGCGGTGCCACCTGGACGGAGAGCCAGCTTCCCGGCGGCTCGCCAACAGTTCAGGACATGGATTTCTGGAACGCCAGCATCGGCTATGCGGTCGGCTTCAACGGCTATGCGGCGCGCAGTGGCGACGGCGGCCTCACCTGGCAGATGCTGCCGACCCCCGACTCCACGGATCAGCTCACCGACATCGAGATGATCGGCCCGGACGAGCTCTGGGTGTCGACCGCCGGCGGCAGGGTGCTCTATTCGGCCACGGGTGGACTGAACTGGGCGGTCATGGACGCGGGAGCTGCCGGCTTCGGCTCCTATTCGACGATCGCCGCCAACCCGGCCGGAGATGCCTGGATCGCCGGCTGGCAGGGCGCAATCCGCCGCTTCACCGGGCCGCCGCCGCCGCCGGTCAACCAGCCGCCCGTGGCCTCGTTCAACTTCGCGACCTCCCGGCTGACCGTCGTCTTCACCGACACCAGCAGCGACCACGACGGCACGATCGCGAGCTGGCTGTGGAACTTCGACGACGGCACGACCTCGACCGAGCAGCACCCCATCCACCTCTTTCCGGCAGCCGGCACTTATCTCGTCTCCCTCACGGTGACCGACGACGACGGCGACACGGATTCAGGCGGCCACGCCATCGCCGTGCAGCCGGGTCCGGGCGGCACCTTCGGCGAGTTCACCGAGGTCACGCCGCTCGATCCGCTCTTCGTGACGCCGCAGGACGAAGACTTCTGGGTGAGCGCTGCCGCGCCGGCCGACTATGACGGCGACGGCGATGTGGACATCGCGGTGCTCGGCTACTACGTGGTCTACAACACGAGCGTCGTGGATCATCTCGTGCTGCTGCGCAACGACGGGCCGCTCACCGCGACGGAATGGGATTTCTCCTACGTCGAGCTGCCGCTGGGTACGCTGACTCCCGGCGCCTCGGACATGGCCTGGGGGGACGTGGACGGCGATGGCGATCAGGATCTCGCGGTCGGCAGCGACGGTCAGACGGTCCTCTACCGCAACGATGCCGGCACGCTCGTCCAGAGCGACACCGTGCTGCCGGGCTACTGGGAAGACAACGATCAGGCCGACTTCGATTTGCGCTCGATCTCCTGGGCGGACTACGACAACGACGGCGACCTCGACCTCCTGCTGCCGTCGATCTGGGACGCCACCACCTTCACTTCGCATACCGCCCTGATGCGCAACGACGGCGGCAACGGCAGCGGCGGGTGGCTGTTCACCGAGGTGGAAGCGGGCCTCGGGCAGTCCAACCACGCCCAGACCAGCTGGGCCGACTTCGACGGCGACCAGGATCTCGACCTGCTGGTGATCCACATCGCGCCGCTCACCGAGGCCGGCTTCATCCGGCGGTTCCGCAACGACGGGGATGGCGTCTTCGTCGGCGAAGACATTCTCGGCACCCTCACGGTCGAGCACGGCGAGGCGCAGTGGGGCGATTCCGACGGGGACGGCGATCTCGACATCCTCGTCGCCGGCAACGTCAAGGAGACCGACGGCACCTACAACACGGTCCTCCGCCTCTATCGCAACGATGCCGAGACCTTCGTCCCGGTCGAGCTCATCGACTGCGTCTTCTGCGAAGGCTGGTTCGACCTCTCGGCGGCCACCTGGGCCGACTACGACTCCGATGGCGACATCGACATCCTGCTCGCCGGCACTTACAACTCCGGGTCGCAGATCGAGGGCCGCGCCAGGGTCTACGACAACGTCGGGGGTGTCTTCATCGACTCGGGCAACGAGCTGCCGGCGCCGCGCGCCATGGGATTCAGCGGCGGCTCGTTCAGCTGGCTCGACATCGACGGCGAAGGCGACCTCGACTATTTCATCGCCGGGTCGTACTTCGTGCCGGGAGGGAACGGTCTCGTCGAGACCCAGATGCATCTCTATCTGAACGACGCCGCGGCATTGAATCTGGCGCCGGGAGCGCCGTCGCAGCTTGACTCTCAGGTTCAGGTGAACGGCTCGGTCGCGCTCTGGTGGCAGCCCGCGAGCGACGATCTCACGCCGGCGCCGGCGCTGACCTACGATCTGCGCCTGTATCAGGATGGTGTTCCGGTTCCGACCGCGCGCCGTCTTCCCGAACCCGGGGGCCTGAGCGCCGCGGGCGCCTGGACGCTCACCGGCCTGCCCGACGGCGCCTACACCTGGACCCTGCAGGCGGTCGACAGCGCCTACAACGCCGGGCCCGTCGCCGGGGCAGCCTTCTTCGTCGGCCTCCCACCGACGCCGCTCTTCGCCGACGGCTTCGAGTCGGGGAACCCCTCGGGCTGGAGCGCGGTGGCGCCCTAAGGCATCGTCGCCGGACTCGCGAGCGACCTCGCGCTCAGGGCACCGCCGCCGACCAGGCGGTGGTGTCACCGGACTCGAAGTCGTCAGTGAACTGCGCGGCGATCTCGTAAACGTCGATCCGGGCCGGATCGTTCGTCACCGGGAACCCCGCCGCGAGGATCCGGCTCATCGACTGGTCGAGATAGACGCGGAAGGCGCCCGCCGGATCGCCGGGGTCGGCGGAGGGCGCCGGCCAGGGTGGACTGTAGCCGTTCGCCAGGAAGGCCGGCACCAGGATGTTCTGCACCGACCAAAGGTCGGCCGCCACCGGATCGCGGCTCGCCACGAGCTCGTCGCGCCGGGTGGCTCCGGCGTAGGGGGTCGACGGCCCGCTGTTGGGGTTGCCGTTCACCCAGATGGCGTCGAGCAGATTGAGATCCGGCGGCCGGATCTCGCCGAGCACCGCGCCCAGCATGCCGTAACGAATGGCACCGTGCGAGCCGGTGCCGAGGCTGTCGGTCACCAGGCCCATGAAGTTCTTGACGCAGGCGGTCGCGCCATAGACCGCATGGTGGGACTTGAGCACCGGGACGTTCACGAGCTTGAGCGGCGCCCGGTCGTAGGTCGCGCTGTCCGGATTCCAGATGCCGTCGCGCAGGCTGACATAGGTGCCCGCGCCGGTGCGGAACTTGGGATACGAAATCCTTCCGTGCAGCGCCGCGTCGTAGGGATAGAGCACGTAGCCGTCGCGCACATCGCCGGTTGAGTACTCGGAGACTTCGCTGCCGCGCACCGCGGTCCAGTCGAACTGCGAGACCGCGAAGCCCAGCTCCTGGAAGTGGACGACGACGTCGTGCGGCGAGAGGCTCGGGACCTGGGCGTTGTTCGATGTGCGATCGAAGTCACTGACCGCGGCGAACTGGGCATTCTCGGCGACGACGATCTCGCCGGTGAAGCCATCGGGATGGGAGACGAGGACGCGGATGAGCCCGCGCAGCAGATCGGTGTTGGTGCCGCCGCGTTCGGACCACTGGTAATTGATCTTGATCACCACCACGTCGTCGGGGCCGACGATGCCGTCCGGTCCCGACAGCGGAGCCACTGTCGCGGAGCGGTAGATCTTCGTTCCCTGACGCCCCATGAGGCCGAACAGATCTTCGAGGCAGACGAAACGATCGCCGGCCGGGTTTTCGCCGCAGCCCGCGGCGTGGAAAAGCTCGGCGCGGTAGTCCTCCGGGGCGGCGAGGAGCGGACCCGCGGATCCCGTCGGCGACGCCTCGACGCGGGTGAGTTGGCTCCAGACCGCGAGCGCGGCGAAGAGCACGACGCCGACGGTCGCGCCGATCCTCCAAGTGACAGCGGGTGAACGCGCGGCCGCGAGCAGCCGGTGCCGCAGCGCCACCAGCCCGGCGACCGCCGGCGC
>Ga0154020_10005189_pt1 | contig 15434 bp, 10 predicted proteins | sample Klosneuvirus_201_FD_109709 | JGI IMG/M metagenome (GOLD analysis project Ga0154020, IMG submission 109709) | Active sludge microbial communities from wastewater, Klosterneuburg, Austria - Klosneuvirus_20160825_MG | ecosystem: Engineered > WWTP > Aerobic digester > Activated sludge | place...
AAAAACCTGCGGAGAACTCGGCCCTCGCCGCATGCTGTTTTCGCGGGCCCATATTGGCCAAAAACACCTTTGGCAAAAAACCGTGGTTCTGGCGATAGGACTCGGCCCTTCGACGGAGAGTCTCGAACGGCTCCGCACGACGGCGGAACCGCAGAGCCCCGACCTTGGCCGGACTGGATCGATCCGCGACTAGAACCCGCATCACTTCACCCAAGGTGGCACCATCCGAAAGAGTCTCCACCAGTACCGTCATTCTTTCGGGCCGCTTCGCGTCGAGCAAACGGCTCAGCCCACCGAGCAGTCGATCCGACTGCTCCAGATCGGCATCCGCTCGATTCTTGACCACTCGAGATCCCCTTGCGTGGGCGACGCCCTTGAAATCGGGGCTCTCGATCGCCGTGGGTTTTTCCTTCAGATTGGGATGCAGATTGGTGCCGATAATCCCATCGCGCCGGAGCTCGGCGCCCGCCTGACGAGCCGCCGCGGAACGAGAAATTTCCGCTTGGGGGAAGCCGGCCACCAAGGCCGCGCACATGCCCCCGCGCTCCTCGACCGCCTGAAAGAGTGACCAGGCCCGTTCGGCCAGCTGACGGGTCAACGTTTCGACATACCATGAACCCCCGGCGGGATCCAAAACCCGCGCAAGGTGACACTCCTCCCCGAGAATCAACTGGGTGTTTCGGGCGATGCGCCTGGAAAAGTCGTCCGGCACACGGAAACACTCATCAAACGCAGAAATGTGAATACTCTGACAGCCCCCGACGATCCCGGCAAACGCCTCGCTGGTCGCCCGGAGCAAGTTGACGTGAGGATCAAGAATCGACTTATTCCACATCGCAGAGCGTCCGTGGCAGACGAGACCGCATCCAGCGGGGTTGATGCCCGCCGCTTCGATCATCCGAGACCAGATCAGTCGCGCCGCACGGAGCTTCGCAATCTCGACGAACAAATTGGAGCCGAGCGAGCTGGTGAAGAGGACTTGGCCGGCAGCGAGCGCTGGTGGACACCCTCTTTCTTCCAATCGACGCAGATAGTCGGCCGCAGTCGCGAGACCGAACCCCAGCTCTTGAACGGCGTTGCCACCGGCTTCCGCCCAAATGTTCGACTGCACACCCACCGTGCGCAGACCCGGTGCGTGGACACTCGACCACGCGACCGCCGTTGCCATCAACTCAAAGGCTGAATCGAGTGAAATTGGCAACATCCCGCTCTGTGCGAGCTCACCCACGGGATCGGCCAGTACCCCTCCTCGGAGTTCCAAAACAGATCGTCCCTGTTTCTTGAGGAGCGCAGCCAGCATCGCGGTCAGAGCGAGACCAGAAACGCCACCCTGGGCGTAAACTGGAACCGAAGCCAAATCGACACCCTTAAGTGCCTGGACGAGATCATCCAAGGTCGCAATGGAGAGACCGCAGACGCCGACTTCTCCCAGTTGAGCCTGATCTGGATCCAGCCCAGCCCGAGTCGCCACATCCAGAAGCAGATTTACCGCGTCCTGGCCCCGATTCAAATCCTGGAGCAATGCCTGGTTGAATTCGCTGGGCTTCCCGTACGGAAGTTCCTGGCAAATCCTCCATCCTGAAGATTGTTCCGACGGACTGCAGCTGCCACGAGTGAAGGGAACGTGACCAGGTCTGCCCGCCTCCTCGCCCAGCCGATCCGCCTCGCCCCGTCCGTAGATCGGCTGGAGGTCGATCCCTTCCGGCAACCGAGTAATCAGTTTCTTTTCAAACGAAGCGCCGTCCAACGACTCCTCCGCCGCGCGTCGCCAGGCGTCAGGCGCTGGCAGAGGAAATTCCGAAAGAAGTCGTTCACGGTTGGACGGTGCTGTCATGGGTCGTTTGGAATTAATGTCTCATCCCAGTTCTTCGACTGAGACAGAGAATGAGCGCCCCTCGATTTCGAGGCGGAGCCGAGTGATCGCGGCCGCAGCCGATGAATTTGACAACGGAACGACAGGAGGAGTCGCCACTTGCGGGCTAACCGCCGGCGATACCACCGGGGCCGGGCTCGCTTGCGGAGCGGGAGGCGCGGCGACTTTGGAGGCACCACGGAGCAGGGCTTCGACTTCGCGAGGAAACATCGCGTAGAGCACCGCGGTATCGTCATCAGCGGGCAGGCCTTTGGCCGCGAGTTCGCTGCGGAGGGAAGGCATCTTTGGAGCCAAGCCGTCCGCCGGACGGCCCGTGATCGGTGCATGTCCGGCTTTCTTCGCCGCCAAGGCGACAACTTCGGGATCAAGTGCGCCCGGAGCGCGGCCATACTTACCCAATGCCAAATCAACCGTCGCCTGAGAGAGGTTTTGCCAACGTCCGAACTTTACGTTGAGCATCGCCTGGGTGCCGACGATTTGGGACGTGGGCGTGACGAGGGGAATCCATCCCAAGGCTTTTCGAACGAGTGGGATCTCAGCCAACACTTCCTCCAGCTTCGTTTCCATTTTCAGCTCCTTAAGCTGGTTCCGGAAATTGGAGAGCATACCACCGGGAACCTGATAAAGGAGCGCGTCGCTATCCACTCGATCGTTGACCGGACTCATGACCGCCGTGAGCTCACTCGCTACTTTTTCGAAGTGTCGACGAAGCTTCGTCAGCCGGGCGAGATCGTACGTCGGCGCCCGCGGGTTCCCTTGCAGCAGGGCAAGCATGCGAACCGTGTCGGGTTGGCCCGTGCCATTGGCAAACGGTGCGATCGAACAGTCGATCACGTCAGCTCCTGCCGCAGTCACCGCGACGTAAGTGGCACCAGCGAGACCAGCAGTATCGTGGGAATGAACCGTCAAAGGCACACTCGCGTGCCTCGTCTTGATCCCGCGAACGATTTCGAAGGCCACGGACGGCGGAAGCAGGCCGGCCATATCCTTGAGACAGATGGAATCCACTCCCGACTCCACCAACTCATCGGCCAATCGGCCAAACATCTCCGGCGTGTGGACCGGACTGGTGGTGTAGCAAATCGTGCCTTGAGCATGCTTCCCTGCGGCGCGCACGGCCTTGATCGCGGTCTGCACATTCCGCATATCGTTGAGGGCATCGAAGATTCGAAAGACATCGACTCCATGGTTTGCGGCGCTGCGGACGAACGCTTCCACCACATCATCAGGGAAACTTGTGTACTGAACGATGTTCTGGCCACGCAGAAGCATCATGTGCGGAGTCTTCGGCGAAAGGGGTTTCAACGCGTCCAAGCGGCTGAAGGGGTTCTCACCCAAGAACCTCAAGCAGGAATCGATCGTCGCCCCACCCCAAGTTTCCAAGGCGCCAAAACCAAGTTCATCGAGGTCAGAGGCGGCCGCCAACATTTGAGACGTGGCCATCCGAGTGGCGGCGAGTGACTGATGTCCGTCGCGTAATACAGTGTTGTTGAACTGGATCGGCTTCATGATGCGGGGCTCGGGGTAGGCTGACATTTTGGAGAACGCATGACCGCAACTCTAGCGGGATCACCCCTCGCAGGCTATGCCGCGCTTGCCGTAGTTGCCGCATCTTTTGCGGCCTCAAAGAAGACCCGTATAACCACGCTCCGGATCGAAAATGCGCAAAAAAAAATCGCCCGACCTTTGCAGATCGGGCGAATAACGACTTGGAGCTAGGCTCAACAAGCCGTTTTGGCGGGAGGGAATTGCAGAAGGTCGGAAACTCCGACAATTGACAAGCGTAATCTAGTGCTGGGTGTCGGTGATCCAAATCCTGCCAAAAAAGAACCGCGAATCTCTCGATTCGCGGTTCTGATAGGGCTTCGCGCCCGTGAACAAGTCGACGATCAGGCGGACGTAACAGCCGGCGCTGGCGCGTCGTCCGCTACATTCAGCTCTTCGCCAAACGGCAACGAGATCCGGAGTTGCTTGAACGCCGGCAAGCCCGTGCCTGCGGGAATCAAGTGCCCCATAATCACGTTTTCCTTGAAGCCCTTCAGATGATCCACCTTGCCGAGCGTGGAGGCATCCGTGAGCACTCGGGTCGTCTCTTGGAAGGAGGCTGCCGAGATGAAAGACTCCGTCTCCAGCGACGCCTTTGTGATACCGAGCAGAATCGGTTCCGCCTCTGCGGGCTTACCACCCGCTTCTTCGATTCGCCGGTTATCGGCGAGGAACGAGGCGCGATCGACCTGTTCACCCCAGAAGTACTCACTGTCGCCCGGATCGGTGATCCGAACCTTACGAAGCATCTGCCGGATGATGATTTCGATGTGCTTGTCGTTGATCGTCACTCCCTGCAGGCGGTAAACCTCCTGGACTTGTGAGATGAGGAAGTCGTACAGCGCGCTTGGCCCGAGGATTTCAAGAATCTCATGGGGATCAGCCGAACCTTCAGTAAGGTGCTGGCCTTTGTGCACCACGTCGCCTGGCTGGACGATGATGTGCTTCCCCGTTGGAATCAGATGCTCTTCTTCCTGGGCGGTCTCGTCATTCATCACGACCAATTTGCGCTTCCCGCGGACCGTTCCCTCAAAGGAAACGATGCCATCGATACGCGCCATCTCCGCCGCATCCTTCGGCCGGCGAGCTTCAAACAGCTCGGCCACGCGCGGAAGACCGCCCGTGATGTCTTTGGTCTTGGAAGCCTGACGAGGTGTCTTGGCGAGAAGGGCACCGGGAGCAATCAGGTCGCTCTCGTTCACCACGATCTGCGCTCCCACAGGAATTGAATAGGCCGCAAGGGGTCGATTCGCTCCATCACGCACTTCGATCTGAGGATTCAAGTCTTCCTTGTGCTCAATGACCACGGTTGCAATGCGGCCCGACGACTCGTCGAGCTCACGTTTGACGGTAACGCCCGGAATCATGTCCTTGAAGGTCAGGGTACCTCCCTTTTCCGAAAGAACAGGAACGTTGTAGGGATCCCATTGAGCCAAGACCGCTCCCTTCTCAATCGGTTCGCCATCGGCAACATGCAGGAACGATCCGACAACGATGTTGTAGCTTTCGAGTTCCTTGTCGTCCGCGTCGAAGATTTGAATGCTGCCGGTCTTGTTGAGGACAATATTGCCACCGTCCGCAGTCTGCACCAGGCGGAGCGCACGGTAGCGAACGATGCCGGCCGACCGAACCCTGATTTCGGGAGTCTTGAATCCGCCGGAGGCAACGCCGCCGATATGAAAGGTACGCATGGTGAGCTGCGTCCCGGGCTCTCCAATCGACTGGGCGGCAATGATTCCCACTGAGTCACCAATCTTGGCCACACGATTCGTGGCCGGATTGATTCCGTAACTGCGGGCATCAATGCCATGTTTGCTGATCGACGTCAGTGGAGACATGACTTTCACGCGTTCGATGCCCGAGTCCACGATGCGCAACGAGACTTCCTCGGTGATGAGCTCACCGGAGCCGACGAGTCGCTCCGTTGGATTGAGCGGATTATAGACGTCGTCGCTCGAGCAGCGGCCCACGATGCGTTCCCTCAAACCAACGATTTCATCGTCTCCTTCGAAGATGGCTTTCTTCCAGATGCCGTCGCGGGAACCGCAATCGTCCTCAGCAATGATCACATCCATGGCCACATCGCACAGCTTGCGGGTCATGTAGCCGGCGTCCGCGGTCTTCAGCGCCGTATCGGCAAGACCTTTACGAGCACCGTGCGTCGAAATGAAGTACTCCAGAACCGTGAGCCCCTCGCGGAAGGACGACAGAATCGGACGCTCGATGATCTCGCCCGAGGGCTTGGCCATCAAACCACGGGTGCCGCACAGCTGTCGGACCTGCTGCTTGTTACCACGCGCACCTGAATCCATCATAATGTAGACCGGATTTACCTCGGTCTTGCCTTCGTTGTTCTCGAGCTTTGAGAACACCGCCTTGGCGATCTTGTCGGTCGCACCCGTCCAAATGTCGACGACCTTGTTGTAGCGTTCGCCGTCAGTGATGATGCCCTTGTTGAACTGGGCTTCGACCTCGGCGATCTTCTTACGCGAATCGGCGACGATATCCTTCTTGTCCTCGGGAATGATCATGTCGTCGATACCGATGGAGATACCGGCTTGGAACGCGGTCTGGAAACCGAGCTCCTTGAGCTTATCGAGCATCTCAACGGTCACCGTGTCACCCGCCACCTTGTAGGTGTTGAGAATCAAGTCACCCAACTTGCTCTTTGGAACCGGGAAGTTGATGAAACCAAGACCGGCAGGCCAGATCTGATTGAAGATCACGCGGCCGACCGTCGTGCGCACCAATTTCTTCTCGGTGTTTCCATAAACCGTCTCGCGGCGGAAATCCGGATTCGGGATATCGACCCAATCATGCATCTTCAGCGCACCGTCCGCCTTCGCGTAAAGCACTTCCTGGAGGCCACTCAGCATGGGAACACGCTGGTCCTTCATCGGCTTGCGGCGGGGCTCGATCGTGAGGTAGTAAGCGCCGAGAACAATGTCCTGCGACGGCGTCAGGATCGGCTTGCCGGAAGAAGGGGAAAAGATGTTGTTCGTCGACATCATCAGGAGTTTGCACTCCATGACAGCCTCGAGTGAGAGCGGTACATGGACCGCCATCTGATCACCGTCAAAGTCGGCGTTGTACGCGGTACAAACGAGCGGATGCACTCGGATGGCCTCGCCTTCAATCAAGACGGGTTCGAACGCTTGGATGGACAGACGGTGCAACGTCGGCGCGCGATTCAGCAGGACCGGATGCCCCTTGGTCACTTCCTCGAGAATATCCCACACTTCCGGGGACTTTTTCTCGATCATCTTCCGCGCACCCCTGACGGTGTGCACGAATCCGAGCTCCTTCAAACGACGGATGATGAAGGGCTCAAAGAGCACCAACGCCATCTTCTTGGGCAAACCGCACTGGTGGAGCTTCAACTCCGGTCCGATCACGATCACGGAACGGCCAGAGTAGTCCACGCGCTTACCAAGCAAGTTTTGACGGAACCGTCCCTGCTTGCCCTTCAACATGTCGGACAGCGACTTCAAAGGACGATTGCCCGCACCGGTCACGGGGCGGCCATGACGACCGTTGTCGAAGAGTGCATCAACTGCCTCCTGCAGCATGCGCTTTTCGTTGTGAATGATCACATCCGGCGTCTTGAGCTGCATCAGGTTCCGCAAACGATTATTGCGGTTGATGACTCGACGATAGAGATCGTTCAGATCCGACGTGGCGAACCGGCCTCCCTCGAGAGGGACCAACGGACGAAGATCAGGCGGGATGACTGGCAAGACCTCGAGGACCATCCACTCAGGACGCGACTTGGAATGGATAAACCCTTGAATGACCTTGAGCCGCTTTGAGAGCTTCTTCTTGATCTGCTTTGATCGCGTCGCACGCATCTGCTCCTGGAGCTCCGCCACGGTCGCGCCCATGTCCATGACCTTAAGCGCCTCGCGGACTGCTTCCGCGCCCATCTTGGCGACGAAGGAATCATCACCGTACTCGTCGAGAGCCTGACGGTATTCGGTGTCAGTCAACAGCTGTTTGGGTTCGAGCGGGGTTTTGCCCGGATCGACGACCATATAGTTCTCATAGTAAATCACGCGCTCAAGCGAGCGGGCGGTCATATCGAGGAGAAGACCGAGCCGGCTGGGCATGCTCTTGAGGAACCAGATGTGCGCCACCGGCACAGCCAGTTCGATGTGTCCCATGCGTTCACGACGCACACGCGCGATTGTCACTTCGACGCCGCAACGATCGCAAACAACATCCTTATACTTGATGCGCTTGTACTTACCGCAAGCGCACTCGTAGTCTCGGACCGGGCCGAAGATCTTCTGACAGAAGAGACCGCCCGGCTCCGGCTTGAAGGTGCGATAATTGATCGTCTCAGGATTCTTGACCTCTCCCTTGGACCACGCGCGGATCGTTTCCGGCGAGGCGACGGTGATGGAGACACAGTCAAACAGGTTTTCGTCGAGACCGAGCGCGGAACGGGCCTCGTCACGGGCCGACGCGGCGGTTTCAGCAGGTTGGATGCTCATGTATTTGTCGCTGACTTGGTTTTAAAACGTAGGACGGGCGAAATTGGACGAGGAGTTGGCTTAAGTGCCGAAACTCAACGCGTCGTTTTTCGCGAGTTTGATGTCGAGACCCAGTGACTGGATTTCCTTGATCAAGACGTTGAAGGATTCCGGGGTGCCTGCGACCAACGTGTTATCGCCCTTGACGAGCGACTCGTAGATCTTGGTTCGGCCCTGAACATCGTCTGATTTCACCGTGAGCAATTCCTGCAAGGTATGCGCGGCGCCGTAGGCTTCCAACGCCCAGACTTCCATTTCGCCGAAACGCTGACCGCCGTATTGGGCTTTGCCGCCAAGCGGCTGCTGCGTCACGAGCGAGTACGGACCAACGGCACGGGCATGGATCTTGTGGGAGACCAAATGATTCAGCTTCATCATGTAGATGTAGCCTACCACCACCTCCTGATCGATCTTCTCACCGGTACGTCCGTCAAACAGAGGACTCTTCCCCGAGTTCGGCAGACCCGCTTGCTTGAGGTACTCGCGCACTTTCTTTTCCGGGATACCATCGAACACGGGAGTGGCGACTTTGATCCCAAGCTTCTTACAAGCCCACCCAAGATGGGTCTCAAGAACTTGTCCGACATTCATGCGCGAAGGAACACCGAGCGGATTAAGACAGATTTCAACGGGGGTTCCGTCGGGCAAGAACGGCATGTCTTCCTCGGGCACGATCTTCGCGACAACACCCTTGTTACCATGACGACCCGCCATCTTGTCGCCGACTTCCAGCTTCTGCTTGGTGGCAATGTAGACCTTGACCTGCTTGATCGCTCCCGTACCGGCGTCTTCTCCTGCCTCTACACCCTGGATCTTGCGTTCACGGTCACCTTCAAGTTCGTCAAACTTCCCTTGGTAGGAACCGATGATCTCCATGATCTTGATCCGGACCGGTGAAGGATCGATCTCCACATGCTTGGACACCGCTGCCAGCTTGCGAAGGAGCGTCTTGGTAATCTTGCGGTTGGCCGGAATTATGATCTCACCGGTCTGACCGTTGACAACATCGAGGGGAATTTTCTCTCCCAGGAGAATGTTCGAGAGTGCTTCCGTGAGGGACTCACGGAGCTTGTCCATCTCGGTCTTGTAGTCCTCTTGAATCTGCTTGATCTGACGACGACGGTCAGAGGGCGAGAGCTTTTCCTGCTGATTGTCGATCCGGGAAGAGACTTTGACATCCATGATGATGCCGCCAACTCCCGAAGGAACAACCAGTGAAGTGTCCTTCACATCCGCGGCCTTTTCGCCGAAGATCGCGCGAAGCAACTTCTCTTCCGGAGCCAGTTCCGTCTCGGATTTTGGAGTGATCTTTCCGACCAGAATATCGCCCGGTTTTACCTCAGCCCCCACCCGAATAACACCATTGTGATCCAAATTCTTCAGGGCCTCCTCACCGACATTGGGAATGTCGCGAGTGATTTCCTCGGGTCCGAGCTTGGTATCTCGCGCCGTAACCTCGAATTCCTGAATGTGGATTGAGGTAAAGATGTCCTCCTTGAGGACCTTCTCTGAAATCAGAATCGCGTCCTCGAAGTTATATCCATTCCACGGCATGAACGCGACGAGAACATTGCGGCCGAGCGCCATTTCGCCCTTGTCCGTCGATGGGCCATCCGCGATCACATCCCCGACTTTTACCTTCTGCCCCTTGCTGACAATGGGCTTCTGGTTGAAGCAAGTCCCGGCATTCGAGCGCATGAACTTGCGCAGTTCGTAAACGGCCACGCCGTTCTTCGAGTCACTCTTCGGATGTTTCTCGAAGTTTCTCGGAAGCTCTCCATCACGCGTGGTGACGATGCGCTTGGCATCAACTGAAGCGACGATGCCGGCATCCTCGGCGACCACGACGATCTTGGAGTCGCGCGCAACACGTTCCTCGATGCCAGTACCCACGAAAGGAGACTCAGCCTGCAGGAGCGGAACGCCCTGTCGCTGCATGTTGGCACCCATCAATGCACGATTGGCGTCGTCGTGCTCAAGAAAGGGAATCATTCCAGCAGCAATGGAAATGACCTGCTTGGGCGAAACGTCCATCAAGTGCACCTCGCTGGACGCCACTTCAAGAAAGTTGCCGTCCTGACGAACGGTCACCTTTCCGACAAAATTTCCCCGGTCATCCATCTCCGCGTTTGCCTGGGCGATTACCTTACCCTCCTCCTGGTCCGCGGTCAGGTAATCAATCTTGTCACTGACCTTGCCGTCCTTGACGACACGATACGGAGACTCGATGAAACCGAACTCATTGACCCGGGCATAGGTCGAAAGGGAGTTGATCAGACCGATATTCGGCCCCTCAGGCGTCTCAATCGGACAAATACGCCCGTAGTGGGACGGATGCACGTCACGGACCTCGAAACCCGCGCGATCACGATTCAGACCACCGGGTCCGAGGGCGGAAAGACGACGTTTGTGCGTCACCTCAGCCAGCGGATTGATCTGGTCCATGAACTGGGATAGCTGGGAACGGGCAAAGAAGTCGCGGATTACCGTCGTCAGCGCCTTCGGATTGATCAGTTTTTGTGGTGTGATCGAATCAACACTCTGATCGTACATCGTCATCCGCTCGCGGACGAGACGCTCGGTGCGCGCCAGACCCACGCGGCACTGGTTGGCGAGCAACTCGCCGACGGTGCGGACGCGGCGGGATCCGAGATGATCGATATCGTCGACCACTCCCTCTCCCCGCTTGAGACGAACCAGATACTTGGTCGCCCCGACGACATCGCCGGCCTCAAGAATTCGTTGTTCGAGATCAACCTTCAGGCCCAGCTTCTGGTTGACTTTATAACGCCCCACCCTGCCGAGATCGTAGCGTTTGGGATCAAAGAACAGACGCTTCAACAACGCCTTGGCGTTGGCGGTTGTCGGCGGTTCACCCGGACGAAGACGCTTATAGATCTCCTTCAAGGCCTCTTCTTCGTTTCTCGTGGGATCCTTTTTCAGCGCACGGATGATCGCACCCTCATCGGCCGCCGTATCGATCACTCGGATAGCCGAAATGTCATGCTTCTCGAAAGTGCGAACGATCGCCTTGGTCAAAGGCTCGAAAGCACGCGCCAGCACGACGCCCTGCTGGGCATCAATCGCGTCCTCAACGAGAACCAGGGTGCTGACGTTTTCCAAATCCAACGCTTTTGCCACCTTGAGATCCTTGATCTCATAAAAGAGATTGAGGATATCGACGTCAGCACTGTAACCGATCGCCCGCAGGAGCGTCGTAATCAGGAACTTACGACGGCGACGGCGCCGATCGAGGTAGACGTAAAGGAGGTCGTTATTGTCGAATTGAACCTCGAGCCAAGTACCGCGGTCAGGAATGATCCGGAAAGAATGCAGCAGTTTGCCATTGGGATGTGGCGCCACCTCGAAAGCGATGCCAGGTGACCGATGCAGTTGCGATACAACCACGCGTTCGGCCCCGTTGATAATGAACGAGCCTCGCTCCGTGACCATGGGGATTTCCCCCATGTAGATTTCTTCGTCCTTGATGAAGTCTTCTTCCCGAAGGCGAAGCTTCACATAGAGGGGAACTGAATACGTGATGCCGTCACGTAGGCACTCAATTTCCGTATTCTTGGGGTCACCAATCGTGTACGAAACATATTCCAGAACCAATCGACCGTCGTACGACTCAATTGGGAACACTTCGCGGAAGACCGCTTCGAGCCCCTGATTCTTCCGCTGTTTCTCAGGTACGCCCTTCTGGAGGTACTCGAGATACGAGCTGATCTGGAGCTCGATGAGATTCGGTGGCTGAATGACTTCGCGTAGTTTGCCGAAGTTGATGCGGTCTGCGTGGTTGCTGCGATCGGCCATGGGAATTCCCGGATTAGATACGAAACGACTGAAAAGTCAGGGCGTGCACACAGGCACGCTCAAAAAAGGAACCTGCAGGACGAGATCCTGCCGTTCCTAGCAAACAAAGAACAAATAATGGAAAAGGCAAAGGACAGGCTGCGTATTGACGCAGCCTGTCCCGACAAACGAAGGGCTTTGGGCGAGAAAGATGCCAAGCGGCTTACTTCAGCTGCACCTTGGCACCAGCGGCCTCGAGCTTCTTCTTAATTTCCTCGGCCTCAGCCTTGGCGACATTCTCCTTAACCGGCTTCGGCGCGCCGTCGACCAAGTCCTTGGCTTCTTTCAAGCCGAGACCCGTGATCGCTCGCACTTCCTTGATCACACCGATCTTGTTCGCTCCAGCCTCGGCCAGAACGATCGTGAATTCGGTTTGCTCAATGGCAGCGGCAGCGGGGGCCGCTGCACCCGCCGGAGCTGCGGCCACGGAGGCTGCTGCGGACACGCCCCATTTGGCTTCGAGGTCTTTAACGAGGGCTGCGAGGTCGAGAATCGTTTGGCCGGAGAGCCACTCGATGACTTGGTCTTTTGTGATATTGCTCATAGTATTCTCCTGAAAACACTAGCGGACCCAGTGAACGGGTCGCGTTTAAGGGACGTATCCCCTAGCGATTTTCTTTCGATGGTTTCTCTCGGACGAACGGGCATGAAAGCCGTCGTCCAAAATTGGATTTGCGGTACAGGTTAAGCGGCGGGGGATTCCTTCTTGACCTTCGCGTCAAGAACTCGAACGAACGCACCGGCGGTGCTGGACAGCATTCCCAGGAATTGAGCCCGGAGTACGTCGAACGGCGGGAGATCCGCGATCACTTCAAGTTGCGCTGAAGTGAGGAGTTTGCGCTCAAACACGCCCACTTTAACCTGAAGCTTTTTCTTTTCTTGGATGTACAGCTTGAGCACTTTCGCGACCCCCGCAGGGTTCTTCCCGCCGACGACGATCGCCGTCGGCCCGCTCAGACCGGCTTCAATCTCGGGCAGGCCCATAGCTTTCGCCGCGACACGCAGTGAGCTATTCTTTACGACGTGAAACTCAGCCTTTTCCGCCACCAGACGCGCCCTCAATTCGGCTACATCGGAGACGGTCACGCTCGTGAAATTCGCGAGAATAACGTAATCACTCTTCTTGAGGTGGGATTCGACCTCGGAAATCAGATATTGCTTTTCAGCTCTCATGGATGACGAGGCTCCGGTTAGAGTTTGGAGAATTCCGCGGATGCGATCTGCACCGACGGGCTCTGTGACGAGGATATCGCCACTGTCTTGATATAATTGCCCTTGAAGGACGCTGGTTTCGCCTTCGCGACGGCATCGAGGACGGCCGTTACGTTTTCCAAGATCTGGTCCGCGGTAAACGAACGCTTACCCACGCCGACTCCGATATTGGCGGCCTTGTCCATCTTGAACTCTACTCGACCCGCTTTCACCGCCTTGATGCCACCGGCGATATCGTCGGTCACCGTTCCCGATTTCGGATTGGGCATCAAGCCCTTGGGACCCAAAACACGAGCGATGGACCGAACCGTCTTCATGGCCTCCGTCGTCGCAATTGCGACGTCGAAGTCGAGCCATCCCTCGTTGATCTTCGCCATCATGTCCTGCAATCCAGCGTGGTCGGCTCCAGCCTCGAGTGCTGCTTTCACGTTGTCCGTGAAAACCAAGACGCGGACTTTTTTGCCCGAACCATTCGGCAGGGGGGTCGTGCCACGGACCATTTGATCACCCGCAGTTGGATCAACGCCCAAGCGCAGGGAAATTTCGACTGTTTCGTCGAACTTGGCTTTAGGAAATTTGGCGAGCAGATTAACCGCCTCTTTCAGCGGATAGTCTTTGCCAAGGTCAGCGACGGCGACGGCGCTGCGATATCGTTTACTCTTCTTTTTAGCAGGCATGAATACTCCTTGCGGTTCGAACGTCCGAATGGACTCCCGCGGTGAGCTGGGTCTTAGTTGCGGAGAGGGTATGATCCCCACTCCAAAAGTGCGGATTTGGGAAAGGCTTAATCAATGACCTCGATGCCCATATTGCGAGCGGTGCCGGCGATCACCTTGATCCCCGCCTCGTCATCCTTGGCATTGAGATCCTTCGCCTTGAGCCGGTAGATTTCCAAGAGCTGCTTCCTTGTAACTTTGCCCACCTTGTCTTGGTTGGGCTTGGCAGAACCGGACGCGATATTGGCCGCTTTCTTGAGGAGGACCGAGGCCGGTGGCGACTTAAGGATGAAAGTGAAACTTTTATCCGTGTAAACCGTGATCACCACGGGCAAAATCATACCGTTCTGATCCTTGGTGCGGGCGTTAAATTCCTTACAGAACGCCATAATATTGACGCCCTGAGCACCGAGAGCAGGACCGACAGGGGGAGCAGGATTGGCTGCCCCGGCGGGGAGTTGAAGGCGAACGTAACCGTGAATCTTCTTGGCCATGGATGTAAATTGTTGGGTTTTCGATTTTGAGATTCGATTCTTGAGCTTCGGGTAATTCGAGGAGCTGCGAGCTCGCGACTCAAAAACTCAAAATCAAAAGAGGGTCACTCGGTGATGCGTTGAACTTGCCAGTATTCGAGCTCGACAGGAGTAAAGCGTCCAAAAATGGAAACCGAGATCTTGAGCTTACCCCGATCAGGATCGATCTCATCGATTCGGCCGGTCAGGTTGGCGAATGCTCCATCGGTCACTTTGACTTCCTCGCCGACTTCGTACTGAACCTTCGGAACTTCCTTACCTGAAGCTGCTTCAATCCGAGCACGGATCTCGTCGATCTCACTTTGCCGGAGCGCCGCCGGACGCTCGCCACCGACGAATCCTATCACCCCTGCGACCTCTTTAACAAAGTACCAGGGACGGTTGATGACTTTACCGTCGTCACCATAAAGCATCATCTGGATGAAGACGTAACCCGGGTAAAGCTTGCGAGTCTTCGTGGTTTTTTTTCCACCCTTTACCTCGGAAACAATTTCAGTCGGGAGCAGAACTTCAAAGATATGGTCGTCGAGCTCTTCGACCTTTTTGAACTTCTCAATGTACAGCTTTACCTTCCCTTCTTGTCCAGAAAGTGTGTGAAGGGCAAACCACTGTGCTCCAACCGGAGCGGAAGTCGATGGAGGCATTGCAGAAAAGGCTCAACCAACCCACGACGTGAAAAGGTCCACGACTTGATAAAGTGTAAAATCGCTAATGCTAGTGAAAATGCCCAACAACACTGCCGCAACAATCACCACGACTGTGGAGTCACGCAGCTCAGACCGGGTGGGCCACGTAGCCTTCTTGAGCTCATCAATCATCTCACCAAAGAAGATGCGTGTGCTGCGGAACGGATTTTTCATGTGTGTGAGAATGGCAGGGGCGGAGGGAATCGAACCCCCAACCAACGGTTTTGGAGACCGCTACTCTACCGATTGAGCTACACCCCTGTGAAGAAGACTGCGTTTAGACGACAGAGCCGAGGCTCCAAATGCGGAACCTCGGCGATGAATGGAACGTCTGAGTGTTCGATTAGACCAAGATCTCGGTGATACGACCGGCACCGATCGTACGGCCACCTTCACGGATGGCGAAGCGCTGAGTCTTCTCCATGGCGATCGGAACAATCAAATCGATTTCAACGCTGACGTTATCGCCAGGCATGATCATC
>Ga0154020_10005190_pt1 | contig 15430 bp, 9 predicted proteins | sample Klosneuvirus_201_FD_109709 | JGI IMG/M metagenome (GOLD analysis project Ga0154020, IMG submission 109709) | Active sludge microbial communities from wastewater, Klosterneuburg, Austria - Klosneuvirus_20160825_MG | ecosystem: Engineered > WWTP > Aerobic digester > Activated sludge | place...
GAGCTCCCGCAGCATCCGCTCAAGCCGCACGGCTGACACCGGCTCCGCCGTGCCCAGCTCCTGCGCGAACAGACTCACCCGGAATTCCTCGACCAGCCAGCGGAAGTCGCCGGCCCGCCCACCAAGTTTCTTCACCGCCGCGACGAACGGTGCCAGCTCCGCCGCCCGCGCGGCGTCCTTCGCCTGGTCGCGCCGGGCCCGCTCGGTTCGCGCCTGCAGGCCTTTCAGGTAGCGCGGCAGGTGCGGCACGCGCTCGAACGGCGTGGTTCGCAGAAAATCCGGCGGCAGCAGGGCCTCGAGGTCCTCGGCCATGCCGGGATAGGCCTGCTTCGCGGTCTGCAGCGCCAGCCGCAGCGTGAAAATCTCCTTCAGCCAGTCGCCGAGCCGCGGCACCAACCCGCGCAGGTCCTGCTTCGCGGCGGCGAGTTGCTGCGCAAAGACCGCCGCGTGCCAAGGCGTCACCGTGCGACCGCACACCCAGCGCCGGATGGACTCCAACGCGTCCGCCTGCAGCGCGTCGGGCGTCGTGAGCGTCACCGCCAGCGTCCCGAGCATCCGCAGGGCCTTGAGGTCCTTCTCCAACCAGCCAAGGTCATGACGCAGTTGCGCCTCGAACAGTTTCACCAGGCCGGCGCGGGTCGCCGCCGCGGCTTCCTCGGGCGTGGCGAACAGCCGCACGGCCACGCCGGCAGGCATCGCCTTCAACCCGGGAAAGGCGTGCACCGGCACGCCATGGTGCTCGCTGACCAGAATTTTTTCCGGCAGGTCCCCGAACTTCCACTCCATCACCGGCTCCCCTTCCCACTTGGCCCGGGCCGCGCGCCACGCGCCGTTGTCCACCGTCGCCGCCTGCTTGCTCACGTCGCGGGAACGGCTGTGCAGCTGCGCTTGGATCTCCGCGAGATCGCGACTGGCGCCGATCACCTGATCCCGGTTGTCCACCACCTCGACGCGCACACGCAGGTGGTCGGGAAATATCTTTGCGTCCCACAGCGCCGGATCGATGCGCACGCCGAGCCGGGGCGACAGCAATTCCGCCAGCGCCTCCGCGAGCGTCGGCTGTTTCGGGCGCGCGCTGATCAGCGCGAGGTCGCGCACCAGCTTCTGCGCCGTCTCGGTCAGGGGAATCAGGTTGCGCCTCTGCTCCTTCGGCAGGGCCTTGAGCATCAGTTCCACTTTTTCGGGCAGATGCCCAGGCACGGCCCAGTCGAGGGTGGCTGGGGTCAGCGCCTCGGCCTCGACGAGACCCACGCGCACAGTGACACCATCCGCCTCCTTGCCGGGCTGGTAGGCGTAGGCGAGCGGCAGCACGCGGTTGTCCACCGGCAGCGCCTCCGGGAAGGCCTCCGCATCGTGCGCAGCTTCCTCGGTCGCGCGGAGGCTGTCTTCGGACATGCAGAGGAACTTCGGCTTCGTCGTCTGCTGGTGGCGCACGAAGTCCACCAGCTCGCCGACCGCTGACACGTTGGTGATCTGCGCGGCGTAGAAGCGGTAGACCGCCTCGTCCAGATTCATGTAGCCAGAGCTGCGCGTGCGGGTGAGCCGCGTCTCGGCCTCCTCGCGGATCCGGCGGTTGTGCTTCAGGAAATCAAACGGCCACGTGACGGTGTCGCCGACCAGTCCCTCGCGGATGAAGATCTCGGTGGCGTGCGCCGGGTTGATCTTCCCGTAGCTGGCCGAACGGGTCTCGAGCTCCAGGTTGTAGAGCCGGCGGCGCTCCTTCACCAGAACACGGCCGGCCTCGGCGTTCCAGAACGGCTCGCTGTGTGCCACGCGCAGCAGGTGCTCGCCGAGATCGAGCACCCACTGCGGGTCGATCCGCGCGCAGGTCCGGGCGTAAAGCCGGCTCGTTTCCATGATCTCCGCCGCCATGAGCCATTTTGCGATCTTGGGCTTGGCCGGTGCTTTCCCCGATGGAACCCGGCTCGCGGACGGACTTTGTTTCCGTTCCATCCGCTCAAACAGCGCCGACCCCGGAAATACATCCACGCGCCGGTCGTGCGCGGCGTGGTAGTCGCCCTCGTCCGTCCGGGTCGCGATGTTGCCGAGCAGGCCGGCCAGGATGGAGCGGTGCACGGCCCAGTAGGCGGGCGTGCCGGGAGCGAACTTCACCTCCTGCCCCGCCTTCACGCCGTCATAGACGGAGGTCCACGCAAAGCCGGCGCGCTCGCGCAGGCTGTCCTCGAGCTGGGCATACACGTCACGCCACTCTCTCATCCGCATGAATGAAAGGAAATGCGCCGTGCAGAACTTCCGCAGCTTGCCGAGCGTCATCTTCTCGAACTCGTCGTGGTAGATCTCCCAGATCGCGAGCAGCGTGAGAAAATCGGAGTCGGGATGCGTGAAGCGCCGGTGCGCCGTGTCGGCCTTCTCCTTCTGGTCCATCGGCCGCTCCCGCGGATCCTGGATGCTGAGTGCCGCCGCGATGATCAGCACTTCGCGCAGCGCCTTCTCGTTCCGTGCCTGCAATATCATCCGGCCGACGGTCGGGTCCACCGGCAGGTGCGCCAGCTCGCGGCCGAGGTCCGTCAGCACTCCGGCGTCATCGATGGCGCCAAGTTCATGCAGCAGCGCGTAGCCCGCGCGAATGCCCTTGGTCGGCGGCGCGTTCAGGAAGGGGAACTCCTCGATGTCGCCGAGACCGAAGGCTTTCATGCGCAGGATGACGTCCGCCAGGTTGCTGCGCTGGATCTCGGGTTGGGTGAAACGTGGCCGGTCGTTGAAGTCCTGTTCCGAATACAGCCGGATGCACACGCCGTCGCTCACGCGGCCGCAGCGGCCCTTGCGCTGGTCTGCGCTGCTCTGCGAGACGGGCTCGACCGGCAGCCGGCGCGTGCGGCTGGACGGCGTGTAGCGGCTGAACCGGGCCAGACCCGTATCAATGACGAAGCGGATGCCCGGGATCGTGAGCGAGGTCTCGGCGATGTTGGTCGCGATGATGATCTTCCGGCTCTGCGTCGTCGCAAACACGCGCTGCTGCTCGGCATTGGTCAGGCGACCGAAGAGTGGCACCACTTCCAGCCGGCCGAGCCGGCGGCCTTCCAGCAGGTCGCGGGTCTCGCGGATGTCGCGCTCCGTGGGCATGAACACGAGCACATCGCCGGCGTTGCTCTCGAGTAGCACGCGCTCGACGGCCTCGACGGCCGCGTCGATGTAGGTGAGCTCGGCTTTGTCGCCCTTCATCTCGTCCAGGGGCGACCAGATGACCTCGACCGGATAGACCCGCCCGGACACCTCGATGATGGGCGCGCCGTCAAAGGCCTTGGAAAATGCCTCCGTGTCGATCGTGGCCGAGGTGATGACGATCTTGAGCTCCGGCCGGCGCAGCCGCAGCCGGCGCAGGTGGCCTAGGATGAAGTCGATGTTCAGCGAGCGCTCGTGCGCCTCGTCCACGATGATGGTGTCGTAGGAGCGCAGCTCCGGGTCGGCCTGCAGCTCGGCGAGCAGCATGCCGTCGGTCATGAACTTGATGACGGTGTCGTCGGAGGTCTGGTCGGCGAATCGGATCTTGCAGCCGACCTCGCGACCGAGGGACACGTTCAGTTCCTCGGCCACGCGGCGCGCGACCGAGGTCGCAGCCACGCGGCGTGGCTGGGTGCAGGCGATGCGGCCGGTTTCGCCGCGACCGGCCACGAGGCACATCTTGGGGATCTGCGTCGTCTTGCCTGAGCCCGTTTCGCCCGCGAGAACCAACACCTGGTGATCCCGGATGGTCGCGATGATCTCATCCGCCCGCGCGCTGATGGGCAGCTCGGGCGGATACTCGATCCGGAAGGGCCAGGGTTTCTTGGGCCGGGGCGGCATGGGTGGAGAAATTTGAGGTTCCGTGCGCGTCCAATAATGGCAAAGTCAAATCGCATGACCGCCCCCGCCCCCAAGTCGCCGGAGAAAATCCTCCAGCGCGTCCTGCTGGTCGCAGCCATCGATGGCTGGAGCCTGGTCGGCATTGCCGGCGCGGGCGTGTTGCTGACCCTGGCTTTCGGCGACTGGCTCGGCACTGGCATCGGGCTGCTCGTGCTGGCCGCTGGCCTGAGCGAACTCCGGGGCCGCCGCCGGCTCCGCCGCAGCGATCCCGCCGGCATGAAGGTGTTGATCCGCGCCCAACTGTTCCTGCTCGGGGTGATCCTAGTGTATTGCGTCAGTCGGCTGGGCAGTTTCGACGGCGACACCGCCTTGGCCAACCTCACACCGGAAATGGAGGTCGTGCTGAACGAGGCAGGCCTGGCCCGCGCCGACGTGCTGCCGCTCGTGCGGATGGCGTTTTACGCCACCTACGGCACTGTGGCGGTGGTCAGCGTTGTATTCCAAGGCGGCCTGGCCCTTTATTACCGCAGCCGGACCGGCCCCGTCACCGCCGCCCTCACCACCCCGCCAGCGAACAATTCTTCTCTTCGCCCAGAATGAGCGACCCCGGCGAACCCAGCCCTCCAACCTCTCACTCCCCCTCGCTTTCCCTCTCACTCCACTCCCAGCCCCATGACTACTCCCACCTTTTTCCCCCAAGACATCATCATCAAGAAACGCGACGGCGGAGCGCTGACCAAGGACGAGATCGAGTTCTTCGCCCGCGGCGTGGCCGACGGCAAGTCGTTCGCCGACTACCAGGCGACGGCGCTGCTCATGGCCATCTTCTGGCGCGGCATGACGCCGCAGGAGACCGCGTGGCTCACCGACGCCATGATGCGCTCCGGCGACGTCATCGACCTACAGGACATCCCCGGCGCGAAGGTCGACAAGCACTCCACCGGCGGCGTCGGCGACAAGGTCTCCCTCATCCTCGCCCCCCTCGCCGTGGCCTGCGGCCTCAAGGTCCCGATGATGAGCGGACGCGGCCTCGGCCACACCGGCGGCACCCTCGACAAGCTCGAGGCCATCCCGGGCTTCAAGGTCAACCTCAGCGTGCCCGAGTTCCGCGCCATCCTGCAGAAGGTCGGCTGCGCCATGATCGGCCAGACGCCGCAGGTCGTGCCGGCCGACAAAAAACTTTATTCGCTGCGCGATGTCACCGGCACGGTCGAGTGCATCCCGCTCATCTGCGCCAGCATCATGAGCAAGAAGCTCGCCGAGGGCATCGACTCGCTCGTGCTCGACGTGAAGTTTGGCAAGGGCGCCTTCATGAAGAAGAAGGACGACGCGCTCACCCTCGCACGTGCGATGGTCGCGGTCGGCAAGGCCGGCGGCAAACCCGTCCGCGCGCTGCTCACCGCGATGAACCAGCCGCTTGGCCGCGCCGCCGGCCACACCACCGAGGTCATTGAATCCATTGAGTGCCTGAAGGGCCGCGGCCCCGCCGATCTCATGGAGGTCACCTACGCGCTCACCGGCCAGATGCTCCTGCTCGGCGGCAAGGCGAAGGACGAGGCCGACGCGCGCCAGCAGATGGAGGCGGCCATCAACACCGGCGCCGCGCTCAAGGTCTTCCGCGAGATGTGCATCGCCCAGGGCGGCGATCCGAAGGTTGTCGACGACTACAAGATTCTCCCGACGGCGAAGAAGCTCCTCGCCGTCAAGGCGCCGGCCGATGCCAAGGGTTTCGTCAGCGAAGTGGATGCGCTGAAATGCGGCCACGCCATCATGGCGCTCGGTGGCGGCCGCGCAGCCGTCACCGACAAGGTCGACCACGCCGTCGGCATAGCCGACCTCATCAAGATTGGCGAACCGGTTGCTGCGGACACGTTGCTCTGCACGCTGCACGTCAACGACGACGCCCGCGGCGCCAAGGCCGAGGCCTTCATCCGCGAGGCCATCAGGTTCACGCCCACCGCGCCGCAACAGGAGCCCTTGATTCAGGATCTGATTCAGTGACCCCTGCGCAACGCTGGGCTTGCGAGTCGCACCCACCACGACTGTGCTGCCGCCGCCCCCCATGACCGTCGCCGAATTCAAAAAGAAGTGGCTCCGCTACCAAGGCAAGGAGACCTCCGCCTATCAGGAGCACTTCAACGATCTCTGCCAACTCCTCGGCCAGCCGACGCCCGCCGAGGCCGACCCCTCCGGCAGCGACTGGTTCTGCTTCCAAAAGCGCGTCGTCAAGGACCTCGAACTCTTCGCCACCGAGCCCGCCGGGGCCGAGGCGCCGAAGGAAAAACGCGGCTTCGCCGACGTGTGGCGGAAGGACTGCTTCGCCTGGGAATACAAGGGCAAGCACAAGGATCTCGACGAGGCCCACCGCCAGCTCCAGCGCTACCGCGAATCACTCCTTAACCCGCCGCTGCTCGTCGTCTGCGACTTCGAGAATTTCATCATCCGCACCAATTTCAACGGCACGGTGCAGGAGGTCCACGACTTCCACCTCACGCGCCTCGACGACCCGAAGAACTGGCGCGTCCTCCGCGCGCTCTTCTCCGACCCGGAATCGCTCAAGCCCGTCCGCACCACCGCCGAGGTCACCGAGGCGCTCGCCGGCCACATCGCCGAGATCGCCAAGTCCCTCCAGAAGCGCGAGGCCGTCGAGCTCACCGACGCCAAGACCCGCGCCGAGATGAATTTCGCCCAGCGCAAGAATCTCCGCATCGCCCGCTTCCTGAACCGCCTCGTCTTCTGCTTCTTCGCCGAGGACACCGGCCTGCTCCCGCCCAACCTCTTTTCCGACCTGCTCAAGCTCGGCCTCGACGACCCGCACCACCTCGCCACGGCGATGGAGAAACTCTTCGCCGTCATGGCCACCGGTGGCACCTTCGGGAAGGACAAGATCCGGCACTTCAACGGCCACCTCTTCGAGGAGGCCACGGTGTTCGAGCTGACCGACGACGAGCTGAAACGCCTCGCCGAGGCCGGCGAGGCCGACTGGCAATTCATCCAGCCCAGCATCATGGGCACACTGTTCGAACGCGCGCTGGAGCCGGAGCAACGCTCCCAGCTCGGCGCCCACTACACCAGCGAGGCCGACATCCAGACCCTCGTGGAGCCTGTGCTCATGGCCCCACTCCGCCGCGAGTGGTCGGCGCTCAAGCGCACGCTCGCCCCCGCCTACGTCAGGGGCAAGGGCACGCCGGCCCAGCGCGACGAGCTGGCCGCCTTCCAGAAAAAACTCGCCGCCACCACCGTCCTCGACCCCGCCTGTGGCAGCGGCAACTTCCTCTACGTCGCGCTCCAGCTCCTGCTCGCGCTGGAGAAGGAGGTCCTCGCCTACGCCACGCAGCTCGGCTTCAAGCTCGCGCCCAAAGTCGGCGTGCAACAGCTCCGCGCCATCGAGATCAACCCCTACGCCTACGAGTTGGCGCAGGTCTCCGTGCAGATCGGCTACCTCCAGTGGCGGCGCGACAACGGCTTCGACAACGACCGCACGCCCGTCCTCCAGAACCTCGACGGCTTCCGCAACGAGGACGCGCTGCTCGAGCCCCACTTCGGCCGCAAGGCGAAGAACCTCAAGGAAGCCCGCGCCGACGAGCACACCGCCGACACCAGCCTCAAGTTCTACACCGAACGCGAGTGGCCCAAGTGCGACATCATCGTCGGCAACCCGCCGTTTCTCGGCGGCAGCAGGATTTGGGAAGAGCTTGGCCGGGAGTATCAGCAGGAGCTTTGGCGGGTTTATGAGAATCGCGTGCCCGGGTCAGCCGACTTATGCTGCTACTGGTTTGAAAAGGCGCGGCATCTGATTGAGGAAAAGCAATGCCGGCGAGCCGGACTGCTCGGCACGCAGGCCATTCGGGGTGGCGCTAACCGGGAAGTGATCAAACGCATCAAAAAAACGGGCGCTATCTTTTTTGCCGTGAGCGACCGCAACTGGATCCTCGATGGGGCCGCTGTTCATGTGAGCATGGTCGGTTTCGACGACGGAACGGATCGGATTCGGGAGCTGGACGGAGCACCCGTGCAACAGATCAACGCCAATCTGACTTCGGAAAATGATGTCACCCAGGCAAAGCAATTGCTCGCCAACCTCGACCTGAGTTTTATTGGGACAAAGAAAGCGGGAAAATTTGAACTGACTGACGTTGAGGCTCTGACCCTGATGGCGATGCCCAATCCTACGGGAAAACCGAATTCTGATATCATCCGGCCCTGGCTCGACGGCTTTGCCGTGGCAAAGCGGATAAACTGGGAGTGGATCATCGATTGCGGAACAGTCATGTCATTTGCCGCATTTGCGGGCTACGCGGAGCCCTATGAAAGAGTGCTGAAAGCCGTAAAACCTGCACGGGATAAGAACAATCGAAAGCTCTACCGGGAGAAATGGTGGCTGCACGCGGAAACCCGTCCCGGATTGCGCCAGAATTGCCTCACGCGCGACCGATACCTCGCAACCGTTCGTCACTCGAAACACCGGATTTTTGTCTGGGCAGACCCCACTTTCATTCCCGATGACGGCGTGTTCGCATTTGCGCGGGATGACGATTTCTTTTTCGGCCTCGTTCATTCACGGCTTCACTCTGTCTGGTCTTTGGCGCAGGGAACTCAGGTTCGGGAAAAAGAATCTGGCTTCCGCTACACTCCATCGACCTGCTTTGAAACCTTTCCGTTTCCCTTCCCGCTGAAGGAGCCGTTGCCGCAGGGCGAGAGCACGCCGCAATCCGAAGCCGCCGCCGCGCACCATCACTTCATGGGCAAGGAAGACCCCGCGCCCTACGGTGAGGCCGCGCACCGCGCCGCCATCGCCGCCGCCGCCAAGGAGCTGAACGACCTCCGCGAACGCTGGCTCAATCCGCCCGAGTGGACGAAGACCGTGATGCTCGAATTCCCCGGCTCGGCCGCTGGCCCGTGGGCGCGGTTCATCGATCCGAAGACGGTGAACGCCAAGACCGGCGTCGGCACCGTCCGCTACCCGCGCCTTGAAGCCAAGGACGCGAAATGCGCCACCGAGCTGAAGAAGCGCACGCTGACCGCCCTCTACAACGAGCGCCCGGCCTGGCTCGACCACGCGCATCAGAAACTGGATGCCGCCGTGGCTGCCGCCTACGGGTGGCCAGCCGACCTGACGGACGAGCAGATCCTCGGCAAGCTCCTCGCCCTGAACCTGACCCGCGCTGCCGCCGAAGCCCAGACCGCCACCGCCCCGAAGAAACGCCAGCCGCAGCGCGAGAAGCGGGACGACGAATTGATCTGATTCCTGGCCTGATCCCTTCCCGTCCAGAAACCGGTCAGGCCATCGAGCAGCTCATCGCCGCACCCGATGCCGCCGTGTGGCACTGCTGCTCAAAATCCAACAGGGGCTGCTGGCCTCCGCCATGACCCCGCAAAGGTGAAGCTCTTTGCCGGTCGGCACCCAAAATCGAGCTGAATGCCCCGTGCCGTTGTTTTCGCGTGAGTTTCCAATCGGCCAAATGAAAAGTCCGCTGGCGGGAAGCCAGCGGACTTTTCAAATGGTGCCCAGGAGAGGACTCGAACCTCCATGCGGTTAAGCACAGGCTTCTGAGACCTGCGTGTCTACCAATTCCACCACCTGGGCAAATAACGGAAGGGCCATGGATACGTCCGACCCGGGGTGGCGCAAGGCTTTTGTTCAGCGGGCCGAGCAGCCCCTGAATCCAACCCTAATCCTTCCCAACCAATGCATTCTTACAGGAGGAAACAGAGGTAGCGGAGTCATTCACACCCGAATCATTTCCCTTCTCCGTGCCCTCTGCGACCTCCTGTAATGCATCAGGTCTTCCGCGCATACTTCCGCTCGTGCTCCAGCAGGCGCTGCTTGCGCCAGACCCCGCCGGCGTAACCGCAAAGGTCGCCGTCCGACCGGATGACCCGGTGGCAGGGGATCACGAGGGCCAGCATGTTCGAGCCGTTGGCGCGGGCAACCGCCCGATGGCCGTTGGGCAACCGGACGCGCTGGGCCATTTCCTTGTAGCTGCGCGTGTGCCCGGCCGGGATGCGCTGCAACTCGGTCCAGACCCGCCGTTGGAAATCCGAACCGACCGGCGCCAGCGGCAGGTCAAAGCTGAGGGATTCGCCCGCAAAGTAGCGCGTGAGCTGCCGCTGCGTCTCCTCCAGCACGGTGTTGCTGCCGGGCACGATGGCGCACTTCAACCGGCGGCGCAGGCCGGCGAGTTCGCGCTCGAGACCGCGTCGGTCGGCAAATTCCAGCAGACGCAGACCCTGGTCGTCCGCCACCGCGAGCATCGTCCCGAGCGAAGTTTCGAGGCGCTGCGCGAGCAGACAGTGACCGGCCTTGGCGCCACGCGGCGGCGTTCCGAAGATCCGGGTGAAGGCCTCGCGGAAACCGCTGGTGGACTCGTAGCCGCGGGCCAGCTGCACGTCGATGACCGGTTTGCCGGACTTCACGTCGCGCAAGGCCAGCCCCATGCGGCGGGCGCGCTGGTAGGCATGAAAGGTCATGCCGTGGTAGGACTGGAACTGCCGTCGAGCAGTCGAGGGCTCGATGTCCATCGACTGCAGATCCTTGTCCGACACGCGGCCCTCGGCGGAATCCTCCACGGCGCGGCGCAGGCGCTCGACGAGCGGCGGCACAGGCTTGGTGGAATCCATCGGTCTGCAGAGTCGGCAAGGCCGGTAACCGCCGTGCAGCGCCTCGTTGATGGTGGGAAAGAACTCGACGTTCTCGGGCTTCGGTTTCTTGGCGCGGCAGGTCGGGCGGCAGAAGATGCCGGTCGTCTTCACGCCGGTGAAGAAAACACCCTCGTAGGCGGCGTCGCGCCGGGCCAGCGCCCGATACATCGTGCGGGGCGTGGGCAGAGACTGGACGGCGGCGGCCATGGAAAGTTCTGGTTGGAGGGGTGACCGGGTTATCGCGGCCGGCCTGCGGATGCTTGAATAATCCTGATGATAGTGACGGTGGCGGAAAATCATACTGACACCTTATCACGAACCGGGGCAAGTTCGCCGCCGATATTCGGGCAGGGTATTTTTCGCCCAATCCTTGAGGTAACCACTGATGAGTGTTTTCAAACTGCCGGAAGGTTTAACCACTAATGCTCCGCCTACCGGCTACGCTTGATTGTGCCCTCCGCCTAATCGGCTCCGGTTTTTTGCTTCGGGGAGCGGCTAATCGCCGCTCGGGTTTTTGTTTGGATTCCCTGCCGGCGATTAGCCGGCCCCCGAAGCCACCTAGCGGAGCCGATTAGGCGGAGCTGCCCCAAGTAGCAGCGCCGTTAGGCGATGCATTCGTGGTCAACTCTCTGGGTTTGAAGACACTCCCCAGTAGTTAATCCTCTCTGCGGATTATTTTTTCGGCAGGTAGTCGCGGATGTCGGGAACTTCCTTCTCCCGCCGACCGCTGCTGAGTTTCACGAAATATGGCTCCTGCGGGATGATGCCGTCGTCCTCGCCGGGTTCGACCGACTCACCCTCCTCGGCCTCGTCGTCACCTGTCTCGATCACGACATCCGACAGATCGACATAATCCTCCTCGAAATACTGGGAGACCCGGCGCGGGGCGGGATCAAGCCACACGAGCGGCGTCGCAAGCTCACCCTTGGTCTTCACTTGCACAAAGTGGCAGGGGAAGAACTGGTCCTTGAAGTGGCTGCTGAAGTCGCTGAGCCACTTGTTTGGGACGCCTTCGCGCTTGGTCAGAAAGACCACATCGGTGAAGTGGATGCAGGCATCGAACCACTGGCGCAGCACGGGCTGCTTTTCCGCGAGCTGGCAGTCCACGACGCAGAAGATGCGCGCCAACTCGGCCCCGTGAGCCGTCAGCCAGGGCTTCAGCGCCTCCAGTTGGTCGATCGGGCTGACTTGCGAATCAGCCAGGAGGAACACCGTCGCGTCGGCGGGCAGGTCGACCGGTGGCAGCGCGGAATCCTTCCACGCCCAGCTGCGGACCGTGGTGTTTGGCAGGGCGGCCAGCCGGGCATCCGCCGGGTCGGCGGCCTCGCTTTCAGCCACCAGCACCAGCGACTTCCCTTCGATGCCGTTCTCGATCAGGTCGCGCACGATGGCACGACGGCCGGAGCCGGGGGTGCCGAGGATGAAATAAACGGAGGGTGAACTGGAGGCCATTTAGACGGAATATACAAAATTCACGGAATAAGACCCACTGGAGTTCCTTTCTCCAATTTGTCCATTCTGTTCATTCTGTCTAAAACTTGAAGAGTTGGTTCTGCGCCGCCTGGCGCATCCAGTGGTCCACCAGCACGAGCGCCGTCATGGCCTCGACGATGACGACGGCGCGCGGCACGACGCACGGATCGTGGCGGCCGCGAGCCAGCAGCTCGGTCTCCTGGCCGCGCACGTCCACGGTCTTCTGCGATTGAAGGATGGTGGCGGTGGGCTTGAAGGCCGTGCGGAAAACGATCTCCTCACCGTTGCTGATGCCGCCCTGCACGCCGCCGGAAAGATTCGTCGCGGTGTGGATCTGGCCGCCCTTGGACACGAAGGCATCGTTGTGCTGCGAACCCTTGAACAGACTGCCGGCAAAGCCGCTGCCGACCTCGAATCCCTTGGTCGCGGGCAGGGAAAGCATGGCCCTGGCCAGATCGGCCTCGAGGCGGTCGAACACCGGCTCGCCGAGCCCGACGGGCACGTTGCGCACGCGGCACTCGATGATGCCGCCGACGGAGTCACCCTCGCTGCGTGCCTGCTTGATGCGCTCGATCATCCTGGCCGCAGTGGCGGCATCGGGACAGCGCACGGCGTTGGCCTCGACCTCGGCAAGCGTGGGGAACCCGGTCACGGCCGGCGCAGCGATGTCATGGATGCGCGTCACGTAGGCGCGGATCTCAAGTTTGTTGGTCAGATGAAGGATCTTCCGGGCGACGGCGCCTGCCGCCACGCGGCCGATGGTCTCGCGGGCCGAGGAGCGCCCGCCGCCGCGGTGGTCGCGGTGGCCGTATTTGGCCTGATAGGTGTAGTCGGCGTGTGACGGGCGAAACTTCTCCTTCATCTCGTCGTAGGCGCCCGGGCGTTGGTCGGCGCTGTGCACCACGAGGGAAATCGGCACGCCGGTCGTCAGGCCCTCGAAGACACCGGACAGGATCTCGACCTTGTCGGCCTCCTTGCGCGGGGTCGTGATGTCGCTCTGGCCCGGGCGGCGGCGGTCGAGGTCGGCCTGGATCTCTTCCGCGGTCAGCGGCAGGCGGGCCGGGCAGCCGTCGATGACCACGCCCACGGCCGGCCCGTGGCTTTCGCCCCAGGTGGTGATGCGGAAATTTTGGCCGAAGGAGTTGGACACGGCGCGGAATGTTTGAGCCCGGTCCGCTTGCAAGCAAGCCCTAGGTAAGGCATAGGTCAGCGCATGAAATTCTTCATCCTCAGCGGCAGTCACCGGGCGGAGGCGCAGACGCTCAAGGTCGCGAAATATGTGCAGTCGGTCCTGACCCGCGAGCACCCCGGTGCCGAGACGCACCTGTTCAGCCTGAGCGGCAATCCCCTGCCCCTGTGGGACGAGACAACCGGCGGTGCGCCCGACGCGCTGTGGGATCCGATCTCGGCCGAGTTGAAGGCGGCGGACGCTTTGGTCTTCTTGACGCCAGAATGGAGCGGCATGGCCACGCCCGGCGTGAAGAATTTCCTGCTCAACTGCACGGCGGGTGAAATCGGCCACAAGCCCGGCCTGATCGTGGCGGTGTCCGCGTCGCGCGGCGGCAGCTACCCGGTGGCGGAGCTCCGGATGAGCGGCACCAAGAACAACCGCCTGTGCTGGATCCCCGAACACGTGATCATCCACCACGCCGAGCAGAACCTGAACCTGCCGGACGGTGCCGCAGAGATCGGCAAGGAGGACGCCCTGCAACGCCAGCGCCTTCGTTATGCCCTGCGCCTCCTGGAAGAATACGGCCAGGCCCTGAAAAGCGTGCGTGCCAGCGGCGCCGTGGACCACAAGACCTTCAAAAGCGGGATGTAGGGGCTGGATTCGCCGGCGGGGTGTGGAAAGTCCGCCTTCGCAAAGGCTACGGCGGACAAGTTTCTTTCGCTCCGGAAAGAAACCTGGTGCCCCCGCCCGGAATTGAACCGGGATCAGACGTTTAGGAAACGCCTGCTCTATCCATTTGAGCTACGGGGACTAAAGCCATTTCCAGACATGCCCGCGGGCGGGCTTTGGCAAACCAAAAATGCCCGTTGACAGGGGTGGGTGGAAAGCCAACCTTCCGACTCCTTTTCCCATCATGAGCACGACCGAAACCAAGACCCAGACCCTCAAGCCCGAGGAAATCCCTTTCACCAGCCCCCAGTTGATGAGCCGTTTTATCACTGACACCGGCAAAATCCTGCCGCGCAAATACACGGGGTTTTCCGCCAAGCAGCAGCGTCGCGTCACGTCGAATATCAAGCGCGCGCGCAACATGCTGACGATGCAATAAGCCGTTGCCGGCTTACCTTATCAGCCGGAGCATCCGCTCCGGCTTTTTTATTGCCCGAATCCATGCCCGCCCGCGTCCACGCCCCCACTCCCGCCAACCTCCGCCGCCTCGCCGCGGCGCTGCGTCAGGGTGAGCTTGTCGCCATCCCGACCGAGACGGTCTACGGGCTGGCGGCCCACGCGCTGGACGCCAAAGCCTGCCGGGCGATCTTCCGGGCCAAGCGCCGGCCGGCCAACGATCCGCTGATCGTGCATGTCTTGGACCTGAGCCACGCGGAAGAGCTCGCTGAATTCAACCCGGCGGCCCGGCGGCTCGCGCGGCACTTCTGGCCCGGTCCGCTGACCCTCGTGCTGCCGAAGAAGCCTTGCGTGCCCAGCATCGTCACCTCGGGCGGCCCGACGGTGGCGATCCGCGTCCCGGCCCATCCCTTGGCCCGCCGGTTGCTGCGGTTGGCCAAGATTCCGTTGGCCGCGCCCAGCGCGAATCTTTTCGGCTACATCAGCCCCACGACCGCCGCCCATGTGCACGAAGGCCTGGGCGCGCGCATCCCGCACATCCTCGACGGCGGCGCCTGCGCCGTGGGCGTGGAGTCCACCGTGCTCGACATGACAAACCCCAGACAGCCCCGCGTGCTGCGGCCGGGCGCGGTGGCCGTCGCTGAGCTCGAAAATTTTCTTGGCGTGAAGGTGCACGGTGCCAAGGCCCGTGGGGCGCGCTCGCGCCAGCTCGCGCCGGGCATGCTGGAGCGGCATTACAGCCCGCGCACGCCCTTGGTGCTGCGTCCCCCAACATCGCAGACCCCGCCAGCCGGAACCGCCATCGTATGGCTGCGCAAGCCACCCGGCCAAAAATCGATGAAAGACATCTTCTGGCTGAGCCGGCGCGGCGCGCTGGCGGAGATCGCGCGCAATCTCTATGCCCTGCTGCGGCAGGTGGACGCCGGGAGCTACCGGCAGATTTGGGTGGAACCACTGCCCGAAGGAGCCGGCGGCCTGGCCGCTGCCATCAACGACCGGCTGCGGCGCGCGGCGGCGAAACGGTGAACCGCGTGTTCTGAATGCAGCGATATGGCTTGTCCACGCCCGAGGGTGCGCACAAGGCGCGCCCTCGGTTCCGACCGGGTCAACGATCAGCCGAACCCGGATCCTGTTTCGCCATCGTCACGTAGTAGTCCTTGTAGGACTTGTCGTAATACTGGGCGTAGTAGTAACCGGAGACAGCCAGGTTGAGGC
>Ga0154020_10005191_pt1 | contig 15427 bp, 11 predicted proteins | sample Klosneuvirus_201_FD_109709 | JGI IMG/M metagenome (GOLD analysis project Ga0154020, IMG submission 109709) | Active sludge microbial communities from wastewater, Klosterneuburg, Austria - Klosneuvirus_20160825_MG | ecosystem: Engineered > WWTP > Aerobic digester > Activated sludge | place...
GGGGCTTGTCCCCGCCCAATACGCGCGAGCGGTCGTAACCGGGATGTCTGATGCATCCAATGTCGGTACATGTTTTTACGAAGTCCATGTTTCCCTAAAAATTCGGGATGACTCATGTTTGTCCTGAAAATCAACGCTGTACTATGCGGTCATTTAGTTCTTTACCGCATCCAGTACGGCTTTGAACGTACGGGGGTTGTTGAGTGCCAGATCGGCCAGGGCCTTGCGGTTGAGGGCGATGCCTTTTTGTGCAAGGGCGTGGATGAAGCGGCTGTAGCTCAGGCCCTCCATGCGTGTGGCCGCGTTGATACGGGCGATCCACAGGCGGCGATAGAGGCGTTTTTTGAATTTCCGGTCGCGGAAAGCGTATTGCCACCCTTTTTCGACGGTGTTTTTGGCTACCGTGTAAACTTTTGAACGGGCACCAAAATAGCCGCGGGCGGCTTTCATGATCTTTTTCCGGCGCGCGCGGCTGGCCGGGTTGTTGGTTGCTCTTGGCATGTGTGTGAATTTTTTAGTACAACTTCGGGATCAACGTTCCCCAATACACAAATCACAATTTTGCAATCGTAAATCGTACATCGGCAATCGTAAATGCTTTTGGCCGAAGTCCTCGTTAAAAAATGTGTGAAGTACGATCGGTGCAGGATCAGATGACCAGCAGCCGCTCGATGCGCTTGTGTTCAGCCGCGTCCACGACAACAGCCGGGCGCAGGTGGCGCTTTTGTTTTTTCGTCTTGGAACCGGCGATGTGGCGCAGTTTGGACTGGTTGCGTTTAATTTTCCCGGAACCGGTCACCTTGAATCGCTTCTTGGCGCCGGAGTGGGTCTTCATTTTCGGCATGGCAAAAATGTTTGTTTTGAAAAATGGAGCGCAAAGGTAGTACGGCCATTTCGAAATTGCACGAACGGTGTCGCTACTTTTTTTTGCCTGCTTGATTACTCCGGGAAAATCAGGACGGTTCTATTTTTTTCCACCCGCCTTTTTGGGCGCGATGATGACGATCATACGTTTGCCTTCCATGCGGGGCAGTTGTTCGGGTGCGCCGAGGTCTTCCAGTTCTTTCAAAAAACGCAGCAGCAGCAGTTCGCCCCGGTCTTTGAACACGATGGCGCGTCCGCGAAACTGAACATACGCCTTCACCTTGTTGCCTTCGGAGAGGAAGTTCTTTGCATGCCGCAATTTGAAATCGAAGTCGTGGTCGCCCGTCTCGGGGCCGAAGCGGATTTCCTTGAGCTGTTGCTTGACCGCGTTGGCTTTGAGTTCCTTTTCCTTTTTCCGCTTCTGGTACAGGAACTTGTTGTAGTCCACGATGCGGGCCACAGGCGGGTCGGCATTGGGCGAAATCTCGACCAGGTCCAGGGCCATTTCTTCTGCCCATGCCCTCAACTGGGTAGTTGCGAACACACCCGGCTCAACTTTTGTGCCGACGGTTTGGCTGACTTCCTCCAGGTTGTCCCCCACGAGGCGCAATTCGGGTGCCCGGATGAATTCGTTGATGCGATGTTCTGCCTGTTGTTGGCGTGGCGGGAACGGACGTCGTCCTCCGGGAGGAGGGCCGGAAGGTCTGGGAGGGCCGCCGGGCCGGGGTGGGCCGCCGGGGCGGCTCTGGCTGCCGCCGGGGCGATTTGGGCCGCCGCCGCCGGGCTTAGGAGAAGAAGGTTTTAATGCCAAGTAAAAAATTTGTTTTGTGAAAAAATACTACCCGGATACCGACTTGTCTGTACCGGGCATAAAAATTGGATACCCGGAATAGCCGCCGAATACCCAGCGCTGGTTGTTTGCGGTCACAAAAGTAACGGATGTTCGCGGCTGTGGGCTTTTCGGGCCAAGAAAAATTTCACCCACCCGCGCGACGCAAAATGTCACAGAGGCTCATAGAGAAGAAAGAGGCTCGCTGAGAATGATTTTGTAAATCCTCTGTGAGCCTCTTTCTTCTCTATGAGCCTCTGTGACACTTATTCCGTTATATTTGCTGCACAAAAACAAACCGGTATGAAACGAATCGCTACCCTGCTCTTTGGCTTCCTTTTACTGGCCGCTTCCACCCATACAACATCCGCCCAAAGCATTCAGCAACTGGGGCAGAACTACTTCGTGGCGGGTGTCCCATCCGGCGAGTTCGAATATTTCGCGGCGCCGAACATGAACGGTCGTCAACGCCAGAGCAACTGGTGTTGGGCTGCCTGCACCCAAATGGTGCTGAACTACCACGGGTTGTACGTGTCGCAGGAGCAAGTAGTCGCACGGATTTACGGTGGCCTGGTGGACCAGCCCGCCGGCGAGTACGAAATACGCGAAGCTCTAAGCGGTTGGGCGCCGAACGTGCGTGGCGGCAGTTCCTACATCTACTGCGAAAGCGGCCTGAACAGCATCAACGAAATCACGCAAAACCTCGCCTACAAATGGCCCCTCATCGTGGGGCTGCAAAACCCCAACGGCGGCGTCGGGCATGCATACGTGCTGACAGCCATCTACTATTCCATGGATGGGTACAACAACACAGTGCCTGACAAGGTCGTACTTCGTGACCCCTGGCCGAGCAGTTATTCCCGCCAGGAAATGAGCTGGTACGAGTTCTCAAACCGCCTCATGTCGGTATTCAAAGTATGGGTAACCCGATGACCTTCGCCGACATCATCCTGCCCCTCGCGCTGCCCAAGCGCACCTACACCTACTCCGTGCCCGACGACCTGATTCCCGACGTGCGCCCCGGCGTGCGCGTGGAAGTGCCGTTCGGCAAAAACAAACTGTACAGTGGTATTGTAGACCGCGTGCACACCGAAACACCCAACTACCGCACCAAACCCATCCTTGCGGTGCTGGACGAGGTGGCTGTGGTCACCCAGCGCCAACTGAAACTCTGGGACTGGATTGCCGATTACTACTGCTGCACCCTCGGCGAGGTGATGGCCGCCGCCCTGCCCGGCCACCTCAAACTTACCAGCGAAACCAAATTAGTGTTCAATTCGGCCTACGGTGACAATTTCTCCGAACTCGATGCCGACGAATACCTGCTGGCCGAAGCCATGCTGCTCCAAAGCGAGATCACGATTGACGATGCGCGCAAGATTTTGAACAAAAAAACGGTGTTCCCCGCTGTGCAACGCCTGTTGCTCAAGGGTGTGCTCTCCCTGCGGGAGGATTTGCAGGAAAAATACCGCCCAAAAAAAGTCATCGCCGTGCGCCTCGCCGAGCCGTACCGAACCGACCAGGAACTGCTGCGCCCCGTGCTCGACGAACTTGCCCGGCACGAACGCCAACTCGAAACCCTGCTCGCCTTCCTGCACCTGAGCCGCAGCCGCCCCTGGATACGCCGCCAGGAAGTGCTCGACAAAGCCGGCGCTTCGGAATCCACGCTGCGGACTTTGGTGAAAAAAGACGTGCTGGAGTTCTACGAACGCGAGATCAGCCGTATCGCCGGTTTCGAGGACGAACTCGTGGAAGCGGGCGACCTCTCCGGCCAACAGCGCCGCGCCCTGTCGGAAATCCACACCGCTTTTCAGAAAAAAAACACCGTCCTGCTGCACGGTGTGACCGGCAGCGGCAAGACGCGCATCTACCTCGAACTCATGCGTGAGGTACTGGTACAGGGCGGGCAAGTGCTGTATCTGCTGCCCGAGATCGCCCTCACCACGCAGATCATCAGCCGCTTGCAGCGCGTGTTCGGCGCCGATGCGGTGGTGTACCATTCCAAGATCAACTACAACGAGCGGGTGGAAGTGTGGCGCGCGGCGGTGTCGGGCAAGCCCGTCATCCTGTCGGCACGGTCGGGGTTGTTCCTGCCATTTCAGAACCTGCAGCTCATCATCGTGGACGAGGAACACGACCCTTCATTCAAACAATACGACCCCGCGCCCCGGTACCACGCCCGCGACACAGCCATTTATTTGGCCGGCCTGTACGGCGCCAAGGTGCTGCTCGGTACGGCCACGCCTGCGCTGGAAACCTACCACAACGCCCAGCACGGCAAGTACGGCCTGGTGGAAATGCCCGAGCGTTTCGGCGGGCTGGAACTGCCTGAAATCCGGCCTGTGGACCTGCGCGAACAGCACAAGACCAAACAGATGCAGAGCATCTTTTCGCCCGCCCTGCTCGAATCGCTCAAAACCGCCCTGGACAACGGCGAGCAGGCCATCCTGTTCCAAAACCGCCGTGGCTACTCGCCCATCCTCGAATGCCAAACCTGCGGCTGGACGGCCCAGTGCCGCCACTGCGACGTGAGCCTCACGTTTCACAAACTCACCAACCGCCTGCGCTGCCACTACTGCGGCTACGTGGAACAGCCACCCGCCGTGTGCCCCGCCTGTACCAGCGGCAAGGTGACCCTGCTCGGTTTCGGCACCGAAAAAATCGAGGACGAACTCAAAATTTTCCTGCCCGACGCCCGCATCGGGCGCCTCGACCTCGACACCGCCGGCACCAAAAGCAGCCTGAGCGCCATCCTGAACGACTTCGAGGAAAAACGCCTCGACGTGCTCGTGGGCACCCAAATGGTGACCAAGGGTTTAGACTTCGACAACGTGGGGATCGTGGGTGTACTGGGCGCCGACCAGCTCACGCGTTTTCCTGATTTTCGGGCCGGTGAACGCGCCTACCAGTTGCTCACGCAGGTCGCCGGCCGCGCGGGTCGCAAGCACAAACGCGGTCTTGTGCTCATTCAGGCCTGGGACCCTGCGCACCCGGTACTGCAGGAAGTGCAGCGCGGCGATTTCCAGGGCCACCTCCGGCGGGAGATGCACGAGCGAAAGGAGTTTTTTTACCCGCCGTTTTCGCGGCTTATCCACATTACCCTCCAGCACAAAGACGACAAGGTGGCCTACCTCGCCGCCGATTTTTTTGCCAAAGCCCTGCGCCACAGCATGGGCAAACGCGTGCTCGGCCCCGTGCAACCCCACGTGCCCCGCGTACGCAACTACTACGGCCAGGAAATTTTGCTCAAACTGGAAAAATCGGCGCCGGTGCTACGTGCGGCCAAAGACCTGATTCTGAAAACTGCCGATGCCCTGACCGGCAAACCCGGCTGGGGGCAGGTACGGGTGGCGGTGGATGTGGATCCGGTGTGAGGGATGATCTGAAAGATTCATAAAAAACAGAAGACAAGTTTTTGACAATCAATCTTTTGAAATCGTATTGAATTTCAAAAAATGTGTAAGGAGGTTTGGGATGAGAATAAGGGAGCAAGCATCTTGGGGCCTATTGCCGGGTGTCCACCAATTCTGAGGTTGGAGGCCGGCAACCCAATGCTCACCATCATTCAAAAACGACTGCACAATGAAAAATCAGATTCTGAAATTTCTTACCCTGTCTGGCAAGGTGTCCTCCCATATCAAACATCTAACAGGGTTTGTCAAACTATCCGTTTTGTCCACCATCCTTCTGGCGTATGCGTGTCACAAGGACTATCAGAGTCCCTTGCCGGATTATCCCCAGCCTGCTGCGAAGCAAAATTATCCGATTACGCTTTTCGAGGCAATGGCGCGCTTCGCCGAATTGCAGGAAGCGCCCGCAAGCAGTTTTTCGGGCGACAACGATTTCATCAATCTCGAACCGGTATGGTCGCAGGCAACCCTTAGCCAGTCGCTATCGGGCAAGGACATCGTGGTAGTGCCGCTTCCCGACAGCCTGTTGCGGAGCCTGAACGACGGGCGGGCGGGCGCCAAACTGCTATTCAGCAAAGACGGCCCCGACATCATCATCGCGGAAATATTGGTTTATGCGGCAGATTCGGCTTATTTCGAGGCCAAAAACCATGTGCCGGAGTTTGTGGATTTTTCCGGCGTGTACATTTTTTTCGACCTGAGCCAGACGTTCAAACATGGGCTGATGGTAGAAAACGGCGTGCCGACCGGGAAAATCAAGTCCGCCACCAAATCTACTACTTCCGACACCGCAACTACCCCCCGCGAAGACAACAACCCGACGGAGGATTGCATTGACCATGTCTATTTGCAAACTGTCCAGGTTCCTTGTGTTGATATTGCGGCGATTGGTTGTTCTTCCGTGATAAATATCGTATTCACAATTTGCCACAATTCCAGTACCGGCGGCCCTGGAGGTGGAGGCGGTAGCACCGGAGGGCCAAGTAATGGCCCGGGCGGAAACAATCTCAGCAGCGAGTTCCAGACACTACTTTGGTCCATTTACAATGGGTCGTTGCCCATCAGCGTAATCGACAACATCAGCGCCGTTGGCACCTACCTGCCCGCAGGCCTGACGCTCGCAGGCGTCAAAATGCTTGTGGACATCCAGAGTATATGCCAGTTCAGCAGCGCGGAAAAACACATGATGGACTGGCTCCAAAACAATTCGGCCTACATACCCGAAATCCATGCGTTCCTGATGAACCACAATGTGCCACCGCCCCCACAGACACCCGGAAACGAATACGTACCGGGATCAAACGACAAATTGGTGGCAGTAGCGGTGACGAAGGCCTACATCCAGATGCGCCAGAACAACACGTTGGAGATGAAAGCGTATCTGGACGACATCAAACAGACTCTCGTTGGGGACCCACTTATGGATATGGTGCTGGAGCAACTCACAGAAGCCCTGAAAGCCCTCCTCCTTGACCTGATACCTGGCGGAACCTTTGTGACCAACATCCCGGTTATCAAGCAGCATTTTGAGCAGGGCGATATTATGGAAGGGCTGTGGGCCTGCGTCACCACCATGCTGGACGAGGGGCAACGCGCGCTTCCCTTCTTAAAAGCCGTCAACCTGACCGTCGGCATCGTCCATATTGGCGAAAAAATGTCGGACTTTTACCAGGTCATCAAAAAAGCCGAAAAACTTGGCGGCGACGCAGCGTTCAAAATCTACCAGGTGCTGCGAAACCGGCTGGACGGGCTGTACACCAAGATGAAATGGACCGGAAACGGGGCGAAGATTACCGGGGCAGGGGATCCGTTGGATATTTGGGATGATTTTTTAGTGGCAGTAAATCCCTACGAAATGTCAGGTGGAAATGGGAATGAAATCATTGCCAAATTTCGAATTGGTGGAAATGAATTTATTTTGAAGTTTTATCCAGTTTCATCATCCGATGGAACTCCGACAATTTCTGTAAAAAAAGGTGATTTTGAATTTAAAATGCGATTCTAACTTATGTCAACTCTGGCCATTAAATGCCATTACGAGATTCCCCTTGCCCTTCAAGATGCCATTGGATTGGAATTAAATGCTATATCCGTGGTAAACGGCAGCGTATTTTTAGGTGATCCAATTAGTTTGAATTGCTGTTCGGATGCTTTATTTTTATTTAAAAATGAAAGCAGTTGGATGCCAGATCCTCCGAGTTTTCAGTTCGTTTCAAAGGGGCATGAAAGCTATGCCGGGAACCTGTATGGCATCGAGATCACAAAATTGGGGAAGCCAAAATATGAGCTTCGAAAGCCTGAGACAAACCCATTCTATAATTTTGACCTTCGTGTTTCCAGTAGGAATTTCGGCAAGGTGGTTAAAATCGTAGGAATCGGCGAAGTCCGAAAAGAGGATGTGATCACCGCCGGGCAGGAAGAAGAGATTGAGTGCTTTTTCCCGAAAGGCGCTGTTTTGCCGGATGTTATTTCCATTGACAAAAGGACGCTTGAGGTCATCGGTTTTCAGTTTGACACAGGCAAATGGTTGTACATCTTCCCTGATGACGAGGGCCATTTTCGATTCGAGATTGACTCGGATATTTTTCCGGAAGAACGTATTTCCAACTGGGAAACCATTGACGATGAGCCAAAACCCTTGCAGATTTTGCAGGTTTTTGAATGAGCGCATCGTGTTTTTCCGGCACATACTAGTCGCCGCTGCCTTGTGGTTTGGCAAGGCAGCGGCTTTTTTTGAAAACCGCCGATGCCGTGACCGGCAAGCCCAGCTGGGGGCAGGTGCGCCTGGCGGTGGATGTGGATCCGGGGTGAGGGGCATCCACATGTCGAAACGCCCGGCCCACCCACCATACCGGCGCATCCACGAAATGCGCTAAAATTAACATTGCCGCCTCAAGGCATTTTCAGGTAATTCGACCTATATCTGTCCGCTTTTTCTTTTGTCCCGAACATGAAAATACTTTTTCTCATACTTTTTCTTGCCCAATGTTTTAACTCGCTTTTTGCTCAAGGCTACGAGAATACCATGCTGTTTGGTTACGAAGGGGGGGGGGCTTCTCCTAACCATGATGACTATGGAATAAACATCCTGACCTTTGGTGATGGGGCCTTAGAGATTGCTGATAACCAATTTGCTAGTGCGTTTTTTGGCAATACATGTGCTGCTATTAGCGACAGTAGCGGCAGCCTGATCTTTTATTTCAACGGAATAGACGTTTTTAACAAAGCGCATCAGGTGATGCAAAACGGCGGGCTGCTCAATAAGTATAATGAAACGGGCTTTAGTCTTCCACAAGGTGGTATCATTATCCCTTGGCCGGATCAGCCTGACCAATATATCCTGTTTCATTTGGATAAGGATTGGTTCACGTTCCCGGACGGCTGGGTCGTTGGCGGCGGCACGGGATGTTTTTACTCGGTGGTGGACATGACGCTGAACAACGGCTTGGGGCGGGTAGTGCAGCGTAAGGCAACCATCGTAGCCGACACGGTGGAATACGGCAAACTTGCCATGACCCAGCACGCCAACGGGCGCGACTGGTGGCTGATGGTGCCGGAACTGCGCAGCAACCGCTTCTACACCGTGCTGATTGACCCTTACGGTATCCATAATATGGGCATCCAAACTGTCGGGAAGTATAGGGAAGCAGGTCTCGGACAAACATTCTTCTCGCCCGACGGCTCAAGATATGTGATCCAAAATGCTATTGGTGGCTGGGAAGGTTATTATGTGGACATCTACGATTTTGACCGCTGCACGGGTATGCTTGGGGGACATGAGCAGATGCATTTTGTGGACTCCGTTGCTTATGGAGTAGCGATATCACCCAATTCGAGATGGCTCTACATATCGGGGGAGACCGAATTGTATCAGTACGACCTTAGTGCCAAGCCGATAGCCTCATCGGGCAGTCGGGTTGCCATCTATGAGGATTTCAATGACCCTTTCCCCACTCCTTTTTTTTGGATTTTCCTGGCGCCCGACGACAAAATCTACATTGTAACCACCAGCGGTTCCCGCACCCTGCACGTCATTCATAAGCCTGACGAGGCGGGCACGGCCTGCGCTTTTCAGCAGCCCGGGGTGCGATTGCCCTGCTACAATGCCCGTAGCCTACCCACCTTTGCCAACTACCGCCTCGGCCCGCTCGACGGCTCGCCCTGCGACACGCTGGGCCTGAATAATGAGCCAAAAGCCTGGTACCGCTACGAGCAGGACACCCTCGACCCGCTCGCAGTGGAGTATCGCGACTTGTCTTACTACGAACCGGCCACCTGGTCGTGGGACTTCGGCGACGGCTCGCCAGCGAGCAGTATGCGCCACCCGCAGCACCAGTACGCGCAGCCGGGCGCCTACACTGCCTGCCTCACGGTGAGTAATCAATACGGCTCGGACACGCACTGCAAAACGCTGTACCTCGGCGTGACGGCGCAGGACAATCCGGTGCTGCAAGCGCAGGTACTGGTCTGGCCCAACCCCTTCCGCGAGCGCTTCGCCGTGGCGCTCAGTGCCAACCTGCGCAGCCCGGCGCTGCGGCTGTACGACGCGGCGGGGCGGCTGGTGCGCGAGGAAAGGCTCGTGTTCGGCGTGAACGAGATCGAGGCGGGGGCCTTGCCGGCGGGGCTGTATGTGTGGGAGGTAGTGGCCGGTGGGGAAAGGGTGAAGAGCGGGAAATGTGTAAAACTTGCGGAATGAAAAACTTACCATCATCCGCTAAATCTTCAGGCCCGGTTGCAGACACAGATCATACTACAGCCGGGTCTGACTTTTCCTGAAAACCGCCGATACCGTGACAAGCAAGCCCGGCTGGGGACAGGTACGCGTGGCGGTGGATGTGGATCCGGTGTGAACTCCGGCAGTGACAAGTGATAACCTTATCCCATATTTGCGATCAATACCAAATAGAATAACGACATGAAACGCTTCTTTCAAAAACACGCCTACCCGATTGCCGCCCTGCTGGTGCTGGGTGGCTTGGCGTTTTGGGTATGGAGCAAACCTGCCGGCCCGCGCAGTGTCGAATCCGACCTGTTCCAGCCCGAACAGGAGAAGTTGGGCGCCATACTTTCCAGAATCAAAGTTTTCGGCTTTGCCGGCGAACCGAAAAACCGCGAGGACAGCCTCGCCGTAGCACTCGACCTGTACGGCGAAGCCAAATACGAACCGGCCAAACAGGCCCTCGAAACCTACCTCCTGGCATATCCGGACGACCACACCGCCCGCTTTTACTTCGGCATGACACACCTGTACCTGAAGCAGTCCGAAGCGGCGTTCGGTATCCTGTCGCCCCTGTCGGAACTGAACGCGTTCGAGATGCAGGACGACGCCCGCTGGTATGCTGCTCTTGCTGCCGCCAATGTGGATCGTACCCGCGCTATCGGGCTTTTCGCCCGGCTTAGCCATGACCCGAACTCGAAGTACCGGGAAGCCGCACAGGCCGTGATGGCATCCATGCTGGACAACCCGGACAATATCCGGTTTCAGGTGGATGCCGTGGGCGACGCCCTCAAGTGTTCGCTCGTGATCGGCACGGCGATGACGTGGTGGGAGGCCGGCTGGCTTCGGATGCTGATCGCCCTGCTATTCCCGGCAGGTGGGTTGGGCCTGATTGCCTGGAACCGCCGTTTCCGGAAACTGACGAAGGAAAAAGCCGGCCTCGTCGAAGACAAAGAGCGCTCGGATGCTCTCCTGCGCAACATCCTGCCCGCCGAAGTGACGGAAGAACTGAAAGCCACGGGCCACGCCAATGCCCGTGTGTTCGAGCAGGTGACGGTCCTGTTTTCCGATTTCAAGCAATTCACGCAAATCTCGGAGCAGTTGCCCCCGGAGGAACTGGTTGCAAACCTCAACGAAATTTTCGAAGCCTACGACCACATCATCACGGCGCACGGACTGGAAAAAATTAAAACCGTGGGCGACTGCTACATCTGTGCCGGCGGTATTTCGCCCGACGGCACGCGCCACAGCCCCGAAGAACGCAGCCAACACAATGCTATACAGATCGTGCGGGCCGCACAGGCCATGATGGCTTTTCTGGAAGACTTCAACGCCCGGCAGGCGGCTGCCAATAAACCCGCTTTCGAAGCGCGCACCGGTATCCATACCGGCACCGTGATTGCCGGCATCGTGGGCATCAAAAAATACGCCTACGACATCTGGGGCGACACGGTCAACATCGCAGCGCGCATGGAACAGGCAAGCGAGGCCGGGCACATCAACATTTCCGGCTCTACGTACGCGCTGGTGCAACACGAATTTCCCTGCACATTCCGGGGCAAGGTGGAAGCCAAGGGCAAGGGTGCGGTGGAAATGTATTTTGTGGGGTGATCTGTTTCCAACACAATTTCATGCCTCGGGCCTTTCAAGTGTGCGCACTTGAAGGGCATCTGCATTTTTAGCATACCCGCCCGACGCATTCCGAAACAAGCCAATGCGGCAATTTGCCCGTCTTTGACCGACCGGCACCCAACGTTTATCTATTCCCGGCGTTTATGCAGGGTTTAGTGCGCAATTTTGCGCCGCCTTTTTCAAACGGCTTTTACCCAAACATTTTTTCAAAAATTGATTTATGAAAAGACTGATTTCGATTGTCTTGTTTCTTTCCCTTGCCCTGACTGCGGTATTCGGGCAAAACATCAAATTCGTGGAATACACCATGCCCAATGGCCTGCACGTGATCCTGCACGAAGACCACACGACGCCCATCGTGGCGGTATCGGTGATGTACCACGTGGGTTCCAAAAATGAAAAACCCGACCGCACCGGGTTCGCGCACTTTTTCGAACACCTGCTTTTTGAAGGTTCCGAAAACGTGGCCCGAGGCGAGTTCGACGACTACATCAGCCGCGCCGGCGGCACCAACAACGCCAACACCTGGTACGACCGCACCTACTACCACGAGGTGTTGCCCAGCAACCAACTTGCCCTTGGCCTCTGGCTCGAAAGCGAACGTATGCTGCACGCCAAAGTCGAAAACGTGGGTATCGAAACCCAGCGCCAGGTCGTCAAGGAAGAACGCCGCCTGCGCGTGGACAACCAGCCCTACGGCCGCCTGCTGGAGGAAACCATGATGCGCCTGTACACCAAACACCCGTACCACCACTCCGTTATCGGCTCCATGGAGCACCTCGACGCCGCTGTGGAAAAGGACTACAAACAGTTTTACAAAGATTTCTACCGCCCGGACAACGCTATCCTGTCCATCGCCGGCGACATAGACATTGAGCAAACAAAAAAACTGATTGACGCCTACTTCAAGAGCATCCCACGCGGCAAAGGCGACGTGTTCCGCCCGAAAATTGTGGAGCCGGATTTGAAAGGAGAAGTACGCGACACCGTGTTCGACAACGTACAACTGCCCGCCGTCGTGATGGCCTACAAAGTGCCTGCACAAGGTACTCCCGACTACTACGCCGTGCAAATGCTCTCCATGCTGCTCAGCCAGGGCGAAAGCAGCCGCATGCAAAAACAAATCGTGGATGAGCAGCAAAAAGCCGTGGCAGCCAGCAACTTCACCTTCGGCCTCGAAGACCCGGGCCCGAGCATCATGTTCTCCGTCGCCAACATGGGCGTAAACCCGGGCGACCTGGAAAAAGCCATGGACGAGATCATCGCAGACGTACAGAAAAACCTGATCTCCGAAACGGAATACCAGAAAATTCAAAACCAGGTAGAGAACGATTTCGTGACGTCCAACAACACCGTAGCCGGTATCGCCGAAAGTCTCGCCAACTACAAAATGTACTTCAGCGACGCCAACCTCATCAACACGGAACTGGAGCGCTACCGCAAAGTCACCCGCGAAGACCTCAAGCGTGCAGCCAACAAGTACTACAACAAAAACAGCCGCGTCGTGCTGTACTGGTTACCTAAGGGCCAACAACCTTGATTCCGGCTAATGGCCAACGACAAAAAACTCATCACATCAACACTCCTTGTTTTTATGAAAAAAATACTCAGCATACTGGCCGTCGGCGCATTGCTCCTGACGACCTTTTCGCATACCATTTCAGCCCAAAGCACCAAAAGCGGCGCCCCGGTTATTCCGGTGCCCAGCGGCGATGTGCGTAAAAAATCTCCCAAGGAAGGCTCGGCGCCCAAAATCCAGATCGGAAAAGCCGAAATGACCAAACTGAGCAACGGCCTCACCGTCATCGTGGTGGAAAACCACAAACTCCCGCGTGTGTCGTTTCGGGTATTCGCCGATTTCGACCCCGTGCAGGAAAAAGATGCCGCAGGCTACATCGAGATGGCCGGCGAACTACTCAGCAAAGGCACAAAAACCCGCAATAAAGCGCAACTCGACGAACAAGTGGACTTCATCGGCGCCTCGTTGTCGTCGGATGCCAACGGCGTATCAGGCGCTTGCCTGACCAAACATACCGACAAACTGCTTGATCTCCTGTCCGATGTGTTGCTCAACCCGACGTTTCCCGCCGAAGAATTAGACAAGGCCAAACGCCGTACGGAGAGCGGCCTCGCTTCGGCCAAGGAAAATGCCGATGCCATTGCCGGCAACGTGGGGAACGTACTGCGTTACGGCAAAAACCATCCCTACGGCGAAAACATGACCGAGGAAACACTTGCCAAGATCACCCTCGAGCAGATCAAAAATTACTACGCCACCTACCTCAAACCCAATATCGCGTACATGGTCGTTGTCGGTGACATCAAAAAGGCCGACGCCATCGCCAAGGCCGAAAAATACTTCGGCAAATGGGCGGCCGGCGACGTGCCCAAACACTCGTATCCCACGCCCAAACAGCCCGAAAAAACGCAGGTGGATTTCGTGCACAAAACCGGCGCCGTACAGTCGGTCATCAACATCACCTATCCGGTCGAACTGATCAACAGCCACCCCGACGCTATCCCGGCCCGCCTGATGAACGCCGTTCTCGGCGGCGGTGGCCTGATCAACAGCCGCCTGAACGCCAACCTGCGCGAAGGCCACGCGTACACCTACGGCTCTGTTTCCTCGCTGTCACCCGACCGCATTATCGGCAGTTTCAACGCCACGGCCAGTGTGCGGAATGCTGTCACAGACAGCGCCGTCATCGAGTTTATGAAAGAACTCAACCGCATGCGCACGGAAAAAGTACCCGAAGCAGAACTGCAATTGGTGAAAAACGTGATGACCGGTCAGTTTTCCCAAAGCCTCGAACAGCCGGGTACCATCGCTCAGTTTGCGCTGAACATTGCCCGCTACAAACTGCCCGCCGACTACTACGAAAACTACTTGACCAACCTGCAAAAAACCACTGCCGACAATGTCCTGGCCATGGCTCAAAAGTACCTCCGCCCCGACCACGCGCATATTCTTGTGGTGGGCAACAAGAGCGATGTAGCCGACCGCCTCAAGCAGTTTGCAGCCGACGGCAAGGTGAACTTTTACGATACTTACGGCAACCTCATCCAGGATAGCAAAGCGGTTATGCCGGCCGGTATGACTGCCGAAAAAGTGGTTCAGGACTATGTGAACGCAATCGGCGGCACGCAAAAAATTGCGACCCTGAAGGACGTACAATCATCCATAACGCTCGTCACTCCGGGCCCCACGCTGGAAATGGACATCCAGCAAAAAGGCGGAAACAAACTCGCTATTGCCATGACCATGCAGGGCCAGGTGGTCAACAACCGTGTTTTTGACGGCGCCAAGGCTGCCGAGTCCGGCATGGGCGGCTCGCGTCCGTTGGAAGGCCAAGACCTCGAAGATGTAAAAGAGCAAGCCCGTTTTTGCAAGGAAGCGATGTATCTTTCGGGAGGCTACAAACTCACGCTCAAGGGCGTTGAGCCGATCAGCGGCAAAAATGCCTACGTGGTGGAAGTCGCCCGCGCCGACGGCAAAAAAACCACTGAGTTCTACGACATGGCATCCAGCCTGAAAATACGCGAAGTATCCGTATCCGTCGGCCCGGATGGTTCCGATGCCACCGTCACCACCGACATGGGCGACTACAAAGAGGTTAGCGGTGTACTTTTCCCGCACAGCATGACCATCGGCGGCGTATTCCCGGTGCCTATGAAAGGCACGGTGACGGCCATCAAGGTCAATGCCGGTATTCCCGACTCGACTTTTGAAGTGAAATAGGTTTTGGGTTTGAAGGTTTGAAGGTTTGAAGGTTTCTGGTTAAAGAATGATCCCCAACCAGTAACCTTCAAACCAGAAACCTTCTAACCTTCAAACCAGAAACCTTCCAACCCTTTTGGTTACTTTTGCGCGCTGCTCCGACAACCCTGGCAGCGCGCATTTTTTCTTCCAACACCGGCGATGCCCATCCGGCAATCGTAAATCGTAAATCGTAAATCGTAAATCGTAAATCGTAA
>Ga0154020_10005192_pt1 | contig 15426 bp, 15 predicted proteins | sample Klosneuvirus_201_FD_109709 | JGI IMG/M metagenome (GOLD analysis project Ga0154020, IMG submission 109709) | Active sludge microbial communities from wastewater, Klosterneuburg, Austria - Klosneuvirus_20160825_MG | ecosystem: Engineered > WWTP > Aerobic digester > Activated sludge | place...
CCTACCATGTCTGTCGCCTCCATGAAAAAACAAACCCGCGTTCCGCAGATCATCAATTCACTCCGGCAAACCGTTCGCAAGTCTCAACAAAAAAATAAATGAAAACTTATGGCCTATAACGAGACTGCCACGACGGGGTGCGTCACTGAGAACCTCTTCGATCGCTGAACGCAGTGCGGCCGTTGGGCTGCTGCATTCGATGCTGACGAGCGCATCGAACGACTCCTGCCAGCGGCGCCGCCAGCGTCCCACCTGCCTTTGATTCAGGCTGACTTCGTCGGCAATTTCTTCGTTGAGCCGTCTCTCAAACGCAAGCAAAATGATTCGGCTCCGCTGAACCAGACGAACCGACGCTGTGGTCTCGTGACGTATCTTTTGCAGTAGTTCCAATTGCTTCTCGGACAATTGAACCTTTGCCGCTTTTCCTGGCATGATTTCTTCCTTCCCTGAAGAGACGATGAATCGAATCACCACCTGAGCATAGGAAAAGAAGCAACAATCATGTGACCCCAGTTTGGGGGGATGCGCAATACGCGCAGAATTGCGAAAAAACATTACCCGCATGCTGGGATGAAATACCGGTTCATTGACCTTCGTTTCTGACTTGCGTGTCTAGGACGAATTTCACAAGTCAGGGCGTGTCGATTGCCGGCGAGCTATATACACCAGTTGCCGCCACAACAACTGGTCTCGTGGTCATCGCGTACGGCACCGATGGTTTGACGAATCATTTGACTGGGCTTTGGGAGACGATGATCCGCGGCTACGCCGAATCTCTGGCCACGTCTGGCTTCGTGGCGATGATCCCGGATTTCTTGGGGGTTACGGGTACGACGCCGGGCAAGGCAGTCTTGGGATCTCTTGCAACGAACCGAGACAAATGGCAAACAGCTATCTCGGATGCGATCGACCATGGAAAAGGTTTGCCCACGGTTGACGCAGCGCGTATCGGACTGTTGGGGTTTTCGCTCGGCGGTCATCTTTGTCTACGACTGCGGAGAAAGGCCAAAATTCTGGTTGAGTATTTCGCACCAATCCTTGATGGGATCGGCCCCGTGGGAACATTGACGCACGCTCAGATTCATCACGGCGAGGCAGATAACTTTCCAGGAACCGGCTTCTCCAATGCGAAGTCAATTAAGGAAGAGCTTGAACGAGAAAAAGCGTCGACGGAATTATTCGCTTATCCCGGTGCGGGTCATGGTTTTATCGGGAACGATCAGGCCAACAGCGACGCACGCACTCAATCGAAAAAAGCCACTCTGACATTTTTTGAGACCCATCTTTGAAATCAATCCGAGAAACGGAGTCATCAGGTCATGATTTCTCATGTCGCAAAAGCTTTGGTGTTTCTGGTGGCCCTCATTCACCTTGTGATCGCTGTAACCGAGATTTTTCTCTGGGAAGTTCCGCTCGTCCATAGTCGACTCGGCTTCACTGCGGACGAAGCACATAAAGTCGCACCGATTGTTGCGAATGCTGGACTGTACAACAGTTTCCTCGCCGCAGGTTTGATTTGGGGGGTTAATCGCCGGAGGCAAAGGCTTTCAGGTCAAGATATTCTTTCTGGTTTGCATGATCGTTGCTGGCGTGTTTGGAGCAGTGACTTTGAAACCGACGACCTTGATCCTGCAAACTGCACCAGGTGGCTTAGCCTTGCTGGCAGTCTGGATGTCGCGGCGCGCGGACGAACCGCGCGCTGCAACGGGCCGTGGCCGCACGACGGGAACTTCAGCCGTTGTGGTTTTCATTGGTGCGATCCTGGCGACGTCTGCATCTGGGAAAGATATTTTACCGCCGTCCGACTCTGGCGTGAATCGCGATAAGGGCGATAACGAGTTCACTTGCCATCAGTCATCAACAGAACCACAATGTCTCGCGCTGAGACATCGACGCTGTTCACTTTAGGAGCTTCAAATGTCTCGTTCACTTTTGGCTTGTTTCTTCGTCGCATTCCTGCTTCCCATAGCACTGGCTGCGGAGCCGAATCCTGAATCGGACTTGGAAAAAGAGATTCGCGTTCCCTCGAATCTTGGCATTTCGACCAATATCTCGGAAGACATGCAGGCGGCTACAGTCCTTTTCGACAATCAGACGGCTGTGCAGACAAAGGTCACGACGATCAACGTCCCGTACACGACGGATCAGCGGAGTGTCACGATGACCATGGATCTCCGCGGCTTCTTAAATACAGAGCCGGGGGCGACCGCGCGGCTCGTCGCCTGCGTCGGCGACAAGACCGAGGTGGTGGATTTGTCGGCCGACAAGGACAAGAAGATCGCGTTGAAAGGAAAATGCAAACAGGCGGTGATCGAGGAGAACCCGGACACCGAATTGCACGACTGGCAAGACCGAATCGAATTCACTGTCCAGACTCACGCCGCTAAACCCGTAGTTCAGATCTCGCTGTTTCTGCTCGTCGAACATGATACCGACACGGCGGATGCCGGAGGTGCCCTGCTGGTCGTGGACTCAATTGACCTGGAAATTGCGAAGTCCGCGAAGGCGGCGTACAAGAAGTAGACGAACTTTTTGCAGCAACAATGCCGTCGTTATGAACTGAATCGGTTCCTTGACATTCACATTGCAGATACTTTCAGGGCAGTTGGCTAGCCGTTAGCTCGAAGTGTTGCACCTGTCAAACAGATGAGAAACAACAATGACAAGAGAATTGGATCGACGCGACTTTACAATGAATCGCATGTCGGCAACGCGTGAAAACCGGATGCGCGGACTCGCAGCCGATGTTTCTGAAAACCTGCCGGGCGAACACCGAGTTCGCATCATGCAATTCGATTCGAACACAGGTAACCCCACTGCGGTTATTTCGGAAGCGGCGGCGGCCGAACGCGGCAACTACGTGCAACGGGCGATGCAACACGTCCAGAGTATCGGTCGTGCGATGGGACTGGAGGCGACGCAACCGGCGGAGTTTATCGCCGATCCGAACACGCAAGTCACGAGCAGCGGAAGTGTGACGGTCCATTTGCAGCAGCAGTTTCTGGGGATTCCAATCTTTCAGGCTTCCGGCGCGGTCCGGTTTAGCCCCAGCGGCGCCGTGGATGACGTCGTCGGCTCGCTGGTGACGCTGGTCTCGGAAGTAGACGTCTCACCAAAGCTGACAGCGGTCGAGGCCGTGCTGAAAGCGGCCGCTCACGTGGCGGTGCCCAGAGACGACGAACACGGAGCGACGGACGACTTTGGGGAGCTGCTGACCGCCACGACGGTGGACCTGACGGGCTTTGATCCTCGCGTCACCGCCGTCTTTTCGGACAAGCCTGATCAGCCGACGGTGCTGGAAGGCGGTCCGTTCGATGGTTCCATCCGAGCGAGCCTTACCTGGTTCCCAATGGGAGACCACATCCGGCTGGCTTGGGAAATGGTTATCACCATGCCCAACCTCGAAGGACAATTTCGCGTGTTGGTCGACAGCGAGACCGGCGAGATACTCTATTGTGCTCAACTGATGAAGACCGTGGCTGCACAGGGTAACGTCTATCTGGCTGACGGTTCGGGCTCGCGGCAGATGGTGAACTTTCCTCGCCCACTTTCTGAATATAGTTTGCCGCTGCCAGGCAATTTGCCAACTGGATTTCCCGACGACTGGGTTTCGGACAACCGCGCCGTCGGCAACAGTACCTTCGCGCATCTGGGAGCTAGCGGCCCGACGATCAGCGGCGCGCCCACGGGCGGAGTCGTAACTTTCAATCCAGCCGACCCCATCGGCGACGATCAGAAGGTTTTGAACATCTTTTTTTACAACTGTTTCATGCACGACTTCTTCTACCTGCTGGGTTTCCAGGAAGGCGACGGCAACTTTCAGGAAAACAACTTTGGCCGAGGGGGACGAACGCTGGATTCCGTCGATGCGCGAGCTCACAGCGGCGCGGTCAACGGAACTGCCAACATGTTAACGCTGGTCGATGGTTCGCGCCCCGTGATGAATATGGGCTTGGTGACATCAACCGGGCGGCACACTGCTTTTGACTCGACCGTCGTCTTCCACGAATTCATGCACGGCGTGACGAACCGACTGGTGGGTGGCCCGCTCAACGATCGCGCGCTTGAGCAACCTCAGAGCGGCGGGATGGGAGAGGGATGGGGAGACTACATTGCCTGCACGATCAACAACGTCGACGTGGTCGGTGCCTGGGTCGTAAATCGTCCCAACGGCATTCGTCAGTTCCGTTATGACAGCAATTTCCCCGACCACTTCGGTAAGATTGGCACCGGCCGCTACGACGCAGTCCACAACATCGGTGAAATCTGGTGCGCGACGTTGCTGGAAATCAATCGCAAGATTGGCAAACTGTTGGCCGTGCAGTTGGTCGTCGATGCCTTAAAGCTCTCGCCGGCCAACCCGAGCTTTCTGAACATGCGCGATGCGATATTGAAAGCGCTCGACAACAAGTTGGCTGCCGGTCAATTGAGTGCCAATCAACACGCGGACGCGCGGCGTGAGATGTTGAAAGTCTTCGCGAAATTTGGCATGGGCTCCAACGCGCAATCCAACGGGGCCAGCCTGTCCGGCATCGTGCCCGACTTCCAATCGCCCGTCGATCCGCCCCTTCCCGGAGTTCATCGGGTTACGTCCGCGCCCAACCTGCCAATCCCCGATAATGCGCCCGCTGGTGTCAGCAATGGGCTGGTCTTTTCACAGGCGGGAAAGATCGCCCGGCTGACGGTCGAAATCGATATCCAGCACACGTTCATCGGCGACTTGCGCGTCAACCTGACTGGCCCGAGCGGGGCCAGCGTGCTGCTTCACAATCGCAGTGGCGGCAACGCGCACGACCTGATCCGATCCTTTACCAGCGAGGGTGTCGCTGACCTCGCCGCACTGTCCGGCCAATCGGCGCAGGGAACGTGGACGTTGAACGTGGCCGATCTTGCGGGGGCCGACATCGGCACTCTGCGCCAGTGGAGTCTTGAAGTCGGACTGGACGCCAGTACCGATATTCTCTCCGCCACAGCTTTGCCGTCTGTGACGATCCCTGACAATGACTCCAGGGGCGTCGACAGCACGATCGCGCTGTCGTCGTCAAAGGTCACAACTGCTGTGAAGGTGGACGTCGATATCACGCACACGTACATTGGCGACTTGCGGGTCGAACTCATCGCCCCGTCGGGCCAGCGCGCGGTGTTGCATAATCGGCAGGGCGGCAGCCAGGACAACCTGATCACCACCTACAACTCGGCCTTAAACCCTGCCCTGACTGCGTTGATCGGCCAGGCGGTGCAGGGGACGTGGACGCTACACGTCACCGACCTCGCGGCGGTAGACAGTGGCAAGCTCAACAAATGGACGCTTGACGTTGAAGTGGCCGCCTGATCGATCATCATCATGATCGCGGAACCATTCGCGTCCGCCTTCGAGAATTATCCTAACGCGGCACAGTCGCAACCAACGTGTCGGCGGCAGGATGCCGCCGATACAAAGATGCGCGCACGGGGCGCAGAAGTTACGACGTAACCTAAGAAAGGTCTCCTCCGATGAAACCATGCCACGCGACGTTGGCTGTACTTGTCGGGCTTTTCGTATTGCGCCCGTGCTTTAGCGAGGAACTCCAACCAATTGCGAACGTCGCTTTCGGAAGCCAGATTGTGGCTGCGGAAGACGTCAGTGCGATTGCCGCCATCGATGACTTTCTCCTCATCGCGTCGGATGAAGCCGTGGGCGAGAATGAAAATGAAAACTACGTGCAAGTGCTGCGACGGACTGGCGAGAATCAGTACGATGTAGACCATGATATTCTTGTACTGAAAGGCAACAAAGAAGACGGAAAGGAAATGGATATCGAAGGAATCGCCGTTAGCGGCCACGACATCTATGTCATCGGTTCACACTCCCGCAGACGAAAAAACGTCAAGAGTGATGAAAAGTACAAGTCGAACCTGAAAACGTTTTCTGATGATGAAATCCGCGACGAGAAAAGCCGCTATTCGCTCTTTCGCCTGACCGTGGACGCCAATGCACAAAAGACGAACCAAAAGCAGATCAGCCTGCGCGACATCATTAAAAACGACCCCGTCCTCAAAACATTCGACCAGATCCCCAGCAAGGAAAACGGCATCGACATTGAGGGGATCGCCGTGAAGGATGATTGGCTGTACGTTGGGTTTCGGGGACCCGTATTCCGCGCGAACTTCGTGCCAGTGATGAAACTCAAGTTCGACAATCCCAAAGACACGTATGAGCTATTGTTCGTGGACCTGGGTGGTCGCGGCATCCGAGACATTACAAGCGTTTCTGGCGGATTCCTCATCCTCGCCGGCCCTGTCGGTGACGGACCCGGTTCGTACCAACTGTGTTTTTGGGATGGCAATGACATGATTCCGGGAAGCAATCGTCACGCCGAAGATGTAGGACACGTGAGCTTGCTGGGAGAGATCACTCCGCCGGAAAACGGCAAAGCAGAAGGGATCGTTTTGTTAAGTCCGCCACAGGACACTACCTACGACCTGGTAATCGTGTATGACGGCGTGCAAAATGGAAGGGCGCAGCGTTTTCGCGTCCCGAGACGATAACCGTCTGCGGATGCAGTTCTCGATCTGGAGGTTGTGATGACTGCTGAGTTTCAAGTAAGTGGGCAGAACGCTGCGGCGCTGTTTACGCTCAAGCTGCATCGGGGCGATGGCATGACGTTGGTGGCGATGAATTGGAAGACAGGGAAGCCGCCGGAGGACTTCGTGGGCTTTGCCATCGAGTACAAGGAGCCCGGCGGCGACCGATACTTTGCCTTGAAGAATCGGCTCGGGTTTCGCGGCGCTGATGGGAAAGTCAACCCGCAATCACAGCCGACGCGGCTCGCGCCGATCCAGAAGTTTCGCTGGGTGCATTTCCCGCGCAATGCGGAACTTGACGGCGAGTTCACCTACAAAGTCACTCCGGTGTTTATGAACAACCTGGATGAACTGAGCTACGGCGAGCCGCAAGAGGCCGCCATCGAATTGCGGCGCGAAACGTATCCGGGGCTGCTGAACGTCACGTTCACCCGCGGCTTCGTGTCGTCGCAGGCCTTTGTCGATCGCTACGAGTCGAATGGGGCGATCTCGAAGCTGCTGCCGGCGAAGGCGGCCGACGGGTTGAAGTTCACGCCGACGCATCCCGAAACCAAACAGGCGCTGGAGTGGATGGGCTTCGAGGCGCGGAGTGCGGTCCTCGAAGTGCTGGACCAAGCCATCGCCGACAAGAAGGCTCAGGTCCGCGTGGTGGCTTACGATCTGAGTGAACCGGAAGTTGTCACGCGGCTGGAGCAGCTCAAGAAACGGCTCCAGATCATCATCGACGACAGCAAGGAGCACGGCGACCCGGATTCGGGCGAGAGTCAGGCGGCGGAACGACTTGTCAAATCCGCCGGTGTCGGCAACGTGAAGGGGCAGCACATGCTGAGTCTGCAGCATAACAAGACGATCGTGGTCGATGGCCCCAAGGTGCAGACGGTCGTGTGCGGCTCGACGAATTTCAGTTGGCGCGGCTTCTATGTGCAAGCCAACAACGCCATGATTCTGCAAGGGGCCAGTGCGGTCAAACTGTTCCAGGCGGCGTTCGAAAACTATTGGACGCAGAAGCCGTCGGACTTCGACACTACGGCCTCCGCCAACTGGAACGATCTTGGCTTGACCGGGATCGACGCCCGCGTGTCGTTTTCTCCCCATAGCTCGTCGAACGCGTTGTTGCAGACGATCGCCACCGACATCGAGAAGGAAACGAAATCCTGCCTGTTCTTTTCCCTGGCGTTCCTGTACCAGACGCCCGGCCCCATTCTGGACGCGATCTCGAAGGTGTCGAAGAACGATAAATTGTTCGTATACGGCATCTCGGACCGAAAGGTCGGCGGTCTCGACCTGCAGACGCCGGACGGAAATATCTCGTCGGTCTTTCCCGCAGCGCTGACAAAGAACGTCCCGCCACCGTTCTCCGCCGAGCCGACGGGTGGAGGCGGCATTCGGATGCACCACAAGTTTGTCGTCATTGATTTCGACAAGCCAACCGCGCGAGTGTATCTCGGGTCCTACAACTTTTCTTCGCCAGCGGACATCAAGAACGGAGAGAACCTTCTTGTGCTGCGCGACCGCCGGGTGGCCGTGTCCTATGTCGTCGAGGCACTCCGCATTTTCGATCACTACCATTTCCGCGTCACTCAGCAGGAAGCCAAGAAGGCGAAGAAAGAACTCATCCTCGCCAAGCCGCCACGCACTTCAAACGAGAAGCCCTGGTGGGACGAAGATTACACGGACGCCCGAAAGATTCGCGATCGCGAACTTTTTGCATAGCGGGAGCGATTCTCTATGTCGCCGCTTGCCGAACGATATTTCCAAAACTACCAAACGGAGCGACCGGCGGATGGGCTGGAGCGATTTCTTGCGCAACACCCCGACCTGACAGTAGAGTAGAGCAGTTCGTACAAGACGGATCAGGCGTATTATTATCGCGATCCAGGCCAGGCCGATGCCCCGGATGGAACATTTCCCGCCGGGACAAGGGTCGTGTTGTTGTCTCACGATGGCGACGCTGTGTGTCACGTCGCTAATGGTCAGGGATTACACGTGGCGACCGCGTTCAAGGGACTCCGGCGGATTCGCACGAAGTGAGGCCGGTCACGATCATTGGCCTGAAACTGCCTGTGAAGAGGCGTGTTCACACATGGCCACAAACACCTGACCGCTGGCAATCGCGGATCAACTTGTCGATTCGAATGATGTCCAGGCCGCTGCCGGACTCCGAATCTCAAGTGCGTTCACCGGACAGACAAATCTTTGGCCATTTCACGTCGCCGCTGTCCGACTTCATTCTGTTTGACAATAAGGGTTTCGGAGCAATTGGCAATACGGCAGTGGCCGCATTGAATCGCGTTCCAGGCATCGCAACACCGGAGCAAACTACGTGAGTGATCACTGCAGTTCCGGACAACGGTCAGCCAAAATACCAACAGAGGAAGAATGTAAAATGGCATCGAAACCAGAGTCCGTCGAACATGCGTCAGCGAACCCTCCGCAGGATCCGTATGTCGTTCCGGATTGCGGCTGCGGTGGCAAGGAATGCATCGGGCCCGAGCCAGTTCCGTGGCTTCCGTGGAATTGGTGTTTCCCGTTTTACGAGTTTCGCTATGGGGTCATTGTGCTGGATAAGCCGGATCTCCGCGGCGGTCGCCTCGTTATCCGAATCCGGTACGAGCACAAACTCTGCCTCCTGGGCCGCAAGCAGGGACCGATCGTTCACAGCCTGACGTTGCTGCCAAAAGAAGAAGTGCGGATCTACGAGTCCGATCGCTATCGGCGCACGACCTCCGTGACGAACCGATTCAGCACTCGGACCTCCTTCTATTCAATGACACAGCAGGTCCATGACGCGTACAACAGCACCAAGTTGAACGCGGGCGCGTCCGTCTCAACTTCAAGCAGCGCGTCGGGAGGCGCCGGCGGTGGAATTAACCTCGGCATTATCAGTTTCGGCGGCGACGCGTCGGTCTCGACATCGACCACCTCCAACGCGCACTTCGATGTGGCAAACGTGAGTGAGCAGTTCAGCCATGTCGCGCAAACCAGTTCGCTCGCCGTCGAGAGCGAACGCTCGATCGTTGTCAGCACCTTCGAAGATCAGGAAAGCCTGCATTCGACCGCACGCACGCTCCGGAATGACAACGACTGCCGCGCTGTCACATACTTCATTCGCCGAGTCTTCGAAGTCTACCAGTTGACGACGCGGATTATCGCTGTCGAAGTTCAGGCTGGTGACAACTGGATTACTCTCGCCGCCACGCCCTCGGACGTCCAGGACGCGGTCAAGAAATATCTTCAGAAGATCGCTGTCGGCGCCGCCTTTGACCCTCGAGTTGAAATCGCGTTGCCGACCGACGGTTTGTTGTACGAGGCAGAACTTGCACATTGCTGCTCGTGCGAATGTGAGCGTGAAGCGGGTCTTAAACTGGGACTCGAAAAACTGCAACTCGATAACCTTAACCTGCGGCTCGAGGCGGAGAGACGACAGAAACGCCTCGACGCGGGGCAGCTGGATTCGTTCGAATCTGTTGCGGCCACGCCGTAAAACCAGGGAAGCAGTCGGGCATTACTTTCCGCGAATTGCTTCAGTTGCCACACGACCAATAGAACCCATGTCAACCATTCCAGTTGGAAACGCCATGGCACTCCAATGGCACTCCAATGTCAGTCCAGTATATTGACATAGTTCGAAGGCGTCGTATTCACGCTGCGGGACAACTCGGCTGATCCAGCTGTCGGTAAACATGACGGTCGTCGTCGCGCATCGACGAACTCAACTCTCTGGAAAGGAAACTTAGGATGATGGAACTGGAACACATTCCGCTTGAAGAGGCGACGCAGATTGAAAACATCGCGAGACTGACCATTGAACAACTCAAGCGGCGTTATCCCGACGAGGATGCAATCCGACGTGGCGTGCATGCAAAAGATCATGGGTGCGTCACGGCCAGTTTTAGGGTCCATGACGCACTTCCGGAGGAACTGCGGGTGGGTGTGTTCGCCGTACTAGGCCATGAGTACGACGCCCTGATTCGCTTCTCCAATGCGGCGGTCAGCGACGACGATGATTCGCCCGCTGACAACAAAACCGGAACCCGCAGGCATGGCAGTCGGGGGATGGGCGTTAAGATACTGGGAGTCAGCGGCACGCCGCTGGTTCCGTTCATTGGTCCGATGACTCAGGACTTCCTGATGATCAATCAGCCCGTGTTCACCTTTTCAAACGTCGAGGACTACGAAGCCCTCAGCCAAGTGCTACTTAAAGACCAGGACGATGCCTCGCGCTTCTTCGCGGAAAGGATCCACCGGAAGCCAGATGGTAAGCCCGATTTGACCGATCCTACGACTCGACGGACGCTGACGACGCTCGGTATCGTTCAGAGAATCCAGAGTACTTTGCTGATAGCGCCACTGAGCGCTCCATCCACTCCGATTGCGTACCAGCCACCTCCAGCCAGCCCCGTTGATAATCGATATTTCAGTGCCGCCCCGTTCCTGTTCGGCGACGATCGCGTAATGAAGTTCTCTGCCAATCCGGTTGCTCCTGTGCTGGACGAATCGCCGGACGTGTCGGACCCGGATTATTTGCGGCATGCCTTGCGCCGACGCCTAACACAGAACATCATCTTCGATTTTCAAGTACAAGTCCGTTCGGCGTCCGATCTCGCCGACAAGATCGACACAGATATTGAGGATGCGTGTTTCGAATGGGACGAACAAAAGTATCCGTTCGACAGTGTCGCCACGATTACGATCCCGGCCCAGAATTTCGACACCGACGAACGTCTCGCGCTGTGCGAGAGCCTTACATTCACGCCTTGGCACGGAATCGTTGAATATCGTCCGCTGGGCGGGATCAACCGTCTGCGGCTCGGCGTCTATGATGCCTCGACCCGGTTCCGCCACATGCCCAAGGAACCCTCGCACTATTGACTTGGAGAATATTGTAGCACTTGTGCCTCGCGAAAACTCTTAAGGATCGCTCGATAACTAACTATCCGATTTGAACTGAGCGGCGAGGCGCTAGCCGCCGGTAATCTGCAGCATAAATCACCGGCGGCTAGCGCCTTGCCGCTCACTTATTGATCGAGCAATCCTAAGGCGTACGTTCCGATGGAAATCTTTGTCACAACCTTGGTGGGAGTTGCCGCTTTGGCACATCTCGGCTTCCTGGCCATCGAGATGTTTCCGTGGAAGCGGCCGTTCGTCTTCCGTTTGGTGAAACTTGGATTTGACCCACGCCCGCAGAATGAACTGGCGGCGGCCCCGATTGTCCACAATGCCGGGCTGTACAACGGGTTCGTCGCCGCTGGTCTGATCTGGGGAATGTTCGCCACTCACGACGCATTCCAACTTCGAGTATTCTTCCTGAGTTGCGCAATCGTTGCGGGACTCTTTGGTGCCGCGACATTGACCCGAAAGACCCTCCTATTGCAAACGCTGCCAGGGATAGTCGCCTTGATTGCCGTCTGGGTGACGCAATCGGCGGGAAATGGCCTCTGAGCAGAAGTGAAATCATGTCGCCTCAAGTGGGGTTGATTGCACCGCAACTGGAAACACGGAAAGAGCAACTCATGAAGGCGAGCACTCGTTCGTTACGAAACATAAGTTCGCCCTTGAGGGCCATCACGATCTTCCTTTGCCTGATTCTGGCGAGGGTGGTGTCGGGCGAGGACGTTTCGTCGCCACCGATTTTGCAGTGGTTTGAGGGAAAATATGAGACGATGGTTCACCGCGCACCGGATGCGTTCCTGGTGGGATACGGCGCGGTGTGGATTCCTCCGCCCGGACGCGCCGGCAAAGAGGGAGATGGTGGATTCTCGGTCGGTTACGATCCTTATGACCGCTTCGATCTGGGCCGAGCTGGTCATCGGACCAAGTACGGCACGGAGGACGGAATCAAGGAATTCGCGGCAACCCTGCACCGCGCTGGAATCGACCTGCACATCGATTTCATCATCAACCACAACGGCACGCGGAACAGCGGCGAACCGGATTTCGTCAAAGCAGGCGATTACCCTGGATTTGTGGTTACGCTGCCCAATGATGTCGATGGCGATTTTCACAACGGCTTTCTGGATGCCGACCACGATCCGCTTAACGGACGCCTGTTCGGTGCGGTCGATATTGCGCACGAAAAAAAACATCGATTTATCCGCAGTCCCGTGCCTGGGTTCGCGAACAACATTCCCGCCGGCACAACGCCTGCCTTCGACCGGCTCGCCGATCAACCGGATGCGAATAATCAGCGATTCTATCCGGACCGCGACTCCCAGCCGATCCTGCTGTTCGACCCCAAAACGGGTCAGGGCGGAATTCAGGTCTTTCCGTTCAAGACGCAGGATCCGATGGCGGGCGATCCGGTCGAAGAGAACGCCATGGGATACCTCATGCGCAACGCTCAGTGGCTTGTGCAGGACATTGGCGCGGATGGTTTTCGTATCGACGCAGCCAAGCATGTGCCGCTATTCGTACTCGATTCCTTCGACCGGGCGATCTACCGTTCCAGTCCGCAGCGAATGCTCGACGGCAGCCAGAAACAGATCTTCTGCTACTGCGAACCCAAGGGCGTGGATCGCCAGCAGATCATCACGTATGTACGAAAAGACATCAATCCTGGAGATCCCGGGCGGATCGGCGGCAATCGCGACACACTCGATTTTAATCTGTTCTTTCGCATGGTGGATAATTTATCGAGCAACGGCCTGGCAAACGACTGGCGCACGATCAGCGCCGCCAGTGTGGACGTGGACGATGACAACCTGCGTAACGGTTCCGTGGGAGTAAAATTCGCTTCCAGTCACGATGATTTCGGGCCAGCGCTCGACAATGTCGCTCATGCTTACATCCTCATGTTGCCGGGCAATGCGATCGTGTATTTCAACGCCGGAGAACACGGCCACGACTCCTTTCCCAAAGCGGGCCGGGGAGACGCATTGGGAGGAAATTTCGGCGACCGAATCGTGAAGCTGGTTGGAATTCGCAACTCCCACGGACGGGGAAACTACAAAGAACGACTGCTCACCAAAGAACTTCTGGTCTTCGAACGTGAGGGGTCGGCCGTCGTACTGTTAAATAATCGCCGCGATTCGGGCTTCGATGAAGTCACAGTCGCCACTTCGTTTTCGCCGGGGACGCCATTGATTGAATTGACCGGAAATGCATCCGACGCCTGGATCGACCCCAACGATAAAATTCCCGAACTCGTTGTTGTCAACTCGGATGGCACCATCAATGTCCGCGTACTGCGGAATGTCTCTCCGGGCGGACAGGAGCACAACAGTGGCTACTTGATTTATGGGCTTGCGGAACCACAAGCTCCGGGGGGAATCGAATTGACAGGTGTGGATCGTGTTGAGTCGGCGGAAACATCGTCCGCACAAACCAACGGCACGGCCCGTCTGTCACCGTTACATGTCATCAAGGGCGACTCATTTCAGGTCAAACTCGCAACAGTTGAAGTGAATCTGCTCGGGAGCCATCGCGACGTTTTCGCCGACAGCGACAGCGCCTTGATCTCGATCGATGGCGGACGCGACGTCACGGGCGATGGTCAAGTGGATTTTCGCGAGCCCGGCAGTGTCACTTATGGATTCGAACGCTTTCGAGACAAAAATAGTCCCCGCATCGGATCTGTAGGAGTCAGCGGACCTCGCGGCGATGGTGAGTTCCTGCAGACAATCGACGCGACGAAACTGGAAAACGGAATCCATTATCTGGAGGTGCGAGCGTTCCGGCACCGTACCGATGGTGGTCCCGCAATCTATAGTAGCTTCAAAAAGGTCCTGCTGGTCGAGAGGCCGTAGGTTCGGGGGCCGTCCTGAACGCGATCATTGTCGTTCTGGGGACGCCGCAAGACGTCAAGTACGACATGATTATTTTGCGACGACGCCAAAGACGACGGAATCGCGGCGCTTTCGATCGCCTGACGATAAGCCATTTCTGGAGCCTTCGTCCATGTCGCCGCTCGCCGAAATTTACTCGCGGATCTGGCATACGCGGCAATCGCAGGATGGTCTGGAACAGTTCCTTTCCCGATATCCTGCGTTGAACATCGCGGAGGTGGTCGAGGTGCTGCTGGTGGATCAGGCTCTGGAGTGGCAACACGGATCAGGGCCAAGCGTTGAGCAATACCTCGTGCGTTTCCCAGCAGTTTCGGACCAGCCCCGCAGCGTGCTCGAACTGGTCTGCGGAGAAATGCGGGCCGCCCATGTTCGAGGTCAGCCGGTCGATATCGCCAAGTATGTGGCCCGATTTCCCGATTTCCACGAATCCCTGCGAAGACAAGGCGAGGTCATGGCTTGGCTGGCGGCGGACAGCGAGGACGCAAAGTCCTCGGATTGACCGCAATCGTAGGGTTTCTGGTGCCCGGAGTCTGCAACCCCTGGCTTGGAGTTAAGTTGTTGGTCTTAAGTGAATAATTATCAAGTACTTACTTGCGGATACGGCGGCGTTCTGGACAATTCTCCTTTCTGTCGGCGAGGCAATTCGCCCCCGCTTGAAGATGGTTCTTCCGCAAGGGAGGTCTGGAACGTGGCGACAGGGGAATTCGGGAACCTGGTGGAACAGGCGCAGCACGGCGACGCAGACGCGATGGACCGGTTGCTGAAGGAATACGGCGACGCCATCCAGCGCGAGATCCGCTTCTGCCTGCTGGATCAGCGGCTGCGACAAGTCGTCGGCGAAAGCGATGTGTTCCAGTCAGTCATCATCCAGTTTGCTCTCAAGCTGCGCGAAGGGCAGTATCATTTCGAAACGCCCGGCGATCTGGTCGCCCTGCTGAAGGTGATGGCTCGTTCGCACGTGGCGCAACAGGCCCGTTTCTGGCAGACACGGCGACGTGATCTGCGAAAGAATTTGCATCTGGATGCGGAGGGCTTCACGGAACCATCAACTCCCGATCCCACGGCCAGCACCGTGGTC
>Ga0154020_10005193_pt1 | contig 15424 bp, 19 predicted proteins | sample Klosneuvirus_201_FD_109709 | JGI IMG/M metagenome (GOLD analysis project Ga0154020, IMG submission 109709) | Active sludge microbial communities from wastewater, Klosterneuburg, Austria - Klosneuvirus_20160825_MG | ecosystem: Engineered > WWTP > Aerobic digester > Activated sludge | place...
CCCCCCCCCCCCCCCCCCCCCCCCCCCCCCCCCCTCCCTTTTTCCTCCCCCCCCCCCCCCCCCCCCCCCTCCCCTACCGTGTATCCTCCTTTCTTCCTCTACCCGCACCTCCCTTTTCTCCTTTGTCTTGCTCTCGCTCTCATTTGATGGTCCTTGTAATTTAGATTGTCACAAAATTTGCCAAAAACAAATATTTCGGAATCGCTGTCGACAAATAGAAAAGCCCCTCCAACCGAGGCTACGACTCGAGAAGAATATTCGAAATTGAATGACATTATACACCAATAGAAAAGAGAGTGAGATTGCTCCATGTCCTGGGCATGAATGATCCACTGACGCCACCATTTGAATCTGGTCGCAGGCGCTCGATTGATAACTCAGATTCAGCAGTGGATGGGGATGAGCCACAAGAGTTTCCGTTCGAACTCATCCCGCGATCACGATCTTTTATAAGCCGCAGTTTTCGAGAAAGGATTCAATTGTGTCAATGTGAAAATCTCAGGTCTGTTCGCGCCTGTCAGGCGTCGCGATGCGCGTTTCCCTCATTCCTTCGTCTCATCGGATCAACTAATTTAATTATTAAAGTAGATTCTTGATAAAATAGACGGACATTTTTTGGGTTGTACCACTTGAGGGCCGCGAGCAGCTGCTTTCCCGTCTTCGGCTTCCCATCTGACCCCGTCTTTCTCCCTCCCTTGTTCCTGGCTCTTCCTCCTCTTCAGATCAATGAAAAGATATCATAAATGTTCAGTGTAATATATATATATGATTGTTTTCCCCATAGAGTTCCGCGGAAGAAGGGCGAAGTGGATTAGCGAATGTCGAAGAGGGCGCGAACGAGCTCGACGACGACCAAGGGCACGTCATCGAAGAAGACCGTACTCCTCCCTTCCTTCCTCCCTTTCACATCATTTTGATTACTTGCCCCTGAGACATAATCACGAGTTTCACTACCGTCACGATTTCCCGATTAACTATGCTGTTAGAAGAGCCAATCGACGGTCTCTTTGATGGACTTGGTTCTTGACACGCTCGAGCAAGAGATTGCCCCTCACCTGGACCTGCCGAGCACGCTGTCCCTCTCCTTCACCTCCAAATACTTCCACAAGATATTGAATTCCGAACCAAACCCATCCAAGTTGCAAAAACACCTCGCGAGTCATGTCGAGATCCACCCAGTCATGAAAATATTCGATGTTTGCGCGGAGCAAGGCTACTACGACCTCTTTAAAGAGTTCTTGCTGACCTTCCTCAACGCAGTGCGGTCTTTCCCAAACTATTCTCACTTGGAATTTTTTCAAACCATTCTTCGAACTGGCAATTTTGAGCTTTTCGAATTTGCAAGGGCCAATATTAGGCGGCGATTGGCGCCGCACTCTCTCCTCTTTGTTGGCTGTGGTGAAAGTGGCTCGGTGCCCCTCGTACAGAAACTTCTCTCGACTTACGATCTCGACCTGAAAGACGAGCCGGTGTGGGGCACCATGCTAGGTGCAGCTCGCAAAGGGCATATGAATATATTGCACTGGCTTGTAACGGAAACAACCCAGGCGGATATGGCCATGTCGGTCCTGGAGTGCATCAACGAGGCGGCCGGAGAAGGTAATCCTACCATGCATTGGGACAAGGTAGCAACAACTCAATTATTATATTCTCAATAGCATTTTTCTCGTAGGTCAAGTTGAAGTGGTTGAGTGGCTCTACTTGAACTTTTTCGATGTGGTCCCGAGTATGGACGAGTTGCTCCTCAGAATTTCGGGCTATCTTCCGGCGACTCCGGCTTCGATGCGCATCATCCAATTTTGTTACGATATGACCTTCGACTTCGACCCTGGCTTCATTACAGCTATTGCGGCTCGTGGAGACATCGAGGCGCTCAAGTTCTACATTTCTAAAGGAAACGGCATTGAAGACTTGTCATCAGTTCTTCTGAATGCATTATTAGAGGGCCAGGTCGACTTCATCAAATATCTCGTGAAGGAACAAAAGACCTTGGGCTTAGATTTCTCCAAGGACTGCCTCAGCGGCGCCGAAATTCTTGACATGGACGCGTTGGGCGAAGTCTTCAGTACCATTGACGTCCTTTTCGACGCTAGCTCGACCGAGAGCTTCGATTTTGCGCTCGAGGTGCTCCATGTCAAGATTGACGGGGTCGATCCTTGCCATTTCTTCTTGCGACACTACAAAGGCGAACCGAAACAGCACCAGTTTTGGAGGTACATCACACAGAAAGGCAAAATGGTTTGTGTCCACGATAATCAGGAGCGCAGCGCCTCCCTGTATCACCGGATCACCAGCATCCCAAGTGGATTCAACTTCGACGAGGAGAGCCTCGAGTTCTGCAAGGAGCTGGGAATGCTCTGGACACAAGAGGCCTTCGACATCGCTGCAGTGAACTTCACTGTCTCAGCGCTCAAGTGGATGGCGAAGAATCATCCCGAGCTCATCGCACCTCGCCACATTGCCGTCTGCGGTATTTATGGTCGGTTGCAAAACGTGAAATTCCTCATGGATTTTTGTCGAGCAAAGACGTTGGAATTGGTCGCCAAGGGCGGTACGAGAGCACGAGTGGAAGAGGAGGAAATGAGAGCGGCGGTCGAGAGGCTCTTCCCCCACTTGGTGATTCACGACCATATCCACATTCTGGAATACCTTTATGAGGTCGCTCCCGAGTCCTTCAACGTCGATGCGATTAATAAAGCCGTCCTATTCGACGAGACGCTTTTTGAACAACTGGAACCCGACTTCTCCAAGAGTTCGTGGGACGGCCTGCAGTTCTTGGTCGACCATGGCCTGGTGTTGCGGAGCGCCAATTACTCGAGGGCCCTCCAATACCTCTTCCCTGTTTCTTTTTATCGCTACCTCACCGACAATCAGTGCCCGCTGCCGAGGGATTTTGAGTCCCGTTTGAACAACTCGGTGCTCGAAGATGAGGATAAGGAGGGAATTATCAAGATCACTAAACGCATGGTCATCGACGCTGACTGAGGCGTTGAGACTACGAGGTGCTATGGGTCGCAATCTGCCTCTTTTGTTCCCTTCCATAATAAAATATGTGGAAAAATCACATTTGGCATCTGGCTTGCAAGCGCGGAGCAAGGAAAGTCAGACAGAAGTAACCCCTTTCATCAGGCCCCTGGGACAGACTTTTCTGATTTCAAGTTTTCAACAAGGTCACTCGCTTCTGTCTTGTTCCTCTTTGCGATGTCTCATGGTGGCCAGGTGGCGCTGGAGGTGCTCTATGGCAAGAGCATCTCTATGCTCTTCAAGGTCTTCGATTCCTCCAACTCCGGTACGCTCTGATGACGCCCCATGGCCTATCCAGATGACTAATTGTCCAGATTATCAAGACCAAAAATATACTATGAATTCGCCATTATATTTAAATTCCCCGAGCCGTGGGAATGGCAGCCGTTTCATGATAATAATTTCCCGTTGATTACACCTCCCCTGGCCCCTGCTCCCTCTCGTCTGGATCCTTGCCAATCGTCCCGTTGAAATCTGTACAGGTTATTATAATAATTGCAATTGTTTTCATCAACATGCCGAGCGTGCTTGGTGATCAGACTGCCTTCTTCAGTCGGTGACTTCGATCGTGTCGAAATCTTGGCTATCTCTTCCTCCCGCTGGACGGATTAACTTCAATGCAGAGATTTGATGATCACCTCTATTCTTCCAGGTCATATATCGCGTGTGGATGTGGTGAAGGTCATCTCAGCCTTTGGACAGACGATGAGCGAGAAGGAGCTTGACCTCCTCATCGCCGATCTCGACCTCAACGGTACCCCACCCCCCATCTGCCGAATGACCTTTAATTAATGCTAATTTTGAAATATTTGAACACGTATGGGTTTCATATTTTAAAATTTGGATTTCCTGGATTGGTGTCTAGAACACATTGAGCGTCGAACACTTTCTTATAGGTCGTGGTGGTTTCGCGTGGTTATTGTGCCGGTAACACTCGCCACTTTCATTCATTAATTTGTTAATTTTAGCGAATGGATCGATTGACTTTGCCGAATTCCAGAAGCTCATCAAGACGATGAGCGAGGACCACGCCCAGCCCTTACTGCCCTTGGAGAAGTACCGGCTTTCCCCTCTAGTCGCAATGTTGAGGCTCTGGATCAGATCATCCTATCTTATTGTGTTTTGATAGGTTGGTGCAGCGTTTAGTTCTCAATGAAGATGTTGTGTCGAGGACGCTGCGAATCCGCACCAAGAGGGGCTTCCTCTGCGACATGGACGGCGTGATTTACCGAGGCGGCTCCCTCATCGACGGCGTACCACGACTCTTCCACCTTCCACCTCTTTTCTTTTCTTCTTCCCTCCATTCTCATTTACCGTCTTCTTTCGATATTGTTAGGTGGAGCGCTTCTTGGCGTGGATCAAGGACACAGGAAGGAGCTTCATCTTTATCACCAACAACTCAAAGCACACGCCTGAGTTCATCTCGAACAAACTCAAGAATTACGTACTCGGGCATCCTGCTCCGATTTCTCTTGAAATTTCGCTGATTTTCTGGCGTAAGGGATTGGATATTTCTTCGGACATCATCTATACTGCGGCCATGGCCTGTGCCGAGTTCATCATCTCGCAAAAACCCCATCACTGCACCGCGTATTGTCTGGGCGATGTCGGCACGCAGTCACATCCTCCTCCGTTGTCGTTCAGTGTTGCTGATGTGAATCAAACCAGGAATGGAGGTGGCACTGAAGGAGAATGGTATCACTCTCACCTCGACGAATCCCGACTATGTTGTCGTTGCAGAGAGGTAATCATCGCTGAACCCCATATGGTCTTCATCTTATCGTGACCTCTCCTACTCAGCGACAACTATACAGTCGAGCAAGTGAACCTCGCCGCCTCCTTGGTGATGAAGGGTGCGAAGCTCATTGGAGCGAGTCCAGACCCGTACGATCGGATGGACGATGGCATTGAGGCCGGGTGCGGCGCATGGTCTGCCCTCATTGAGAAGGCGACCGGCAAGAAGGCCTACTTCACCGGAAAGCCCAATCCCTGGATGATGCAGAGCGCCCTCCGCCGCCTCGGTGTCTCTGTTGATGGTAATCCTTCTTTAGAGATGACTCGTGTGATGGAGGTCGTGATATTACGTCTTCTAGATGCGTGCATGGTGGGCGACAGGATGGACACCGACATCATTGGCGGCCTCGAGTCGCGCCTCGACCCAGTCCTCGTCCTCAGTGGCGTCACTCTCGTACCTTTCCTCGCCCCCTCGACTCTTTCTCTCTATATATCATGATGATTTGATACTCCCTAATATCCTTCGAAGTGTTCATAATAATTATTCTTGATAGGAGAAGGAGATTCCTGACTACGCATGGCGACCGTACTTAGTCTTCAATAATGTCGGCGAGATTCCTCCCGAGGACTACAAGTTCGTCCCTGTCCTCAAGAAGTGAACATCAAGTTATTAATACTTGAATTTCACATGTAATAATAATAGATTTGCCCAAATCTCAATGGATTCAAAGCAGATGGGTCGAGTTTAATTGGGGCGGAGGCCGGGGGTGTGTGTGCGCGGGTCTGGCACTCCAAAACCTTGCACCAGAGAGATATGTCAGTCCCTTTGCTTCTCTGAAAATTCGACGATGTGGGAATTTTGAGGAAAATGAACTTGCCATCGTATCAGAGTTAGTTCCTAACGGCGTAGTGTCCAAGAACGTGGGGATGATCTCGTCCTCGGACTCAGCCGCTCGCCGCTCCGCCGAATGGTCTCACAACCAAGGTTCCTCGCTAGTCCCATAATTTTACCCATAAAGCAAGTGTAAACGTGTCGCGGCATTGGGAGGAGGAGAGGCTGCTGTTTTTGGCGAAAATGCCTTCTCGAGGAATTCCGCGGACGTTTTTGGAAGTGTCGTCCGCGACAGGCAACTTTTCTTGGATGTGATCAGTGACTGAATGTGATTCACCGCGGCATCGATGTGAAGCCCAACTTTCTGGTAAACCATTCTCTTTTCGAGATTATCAAATTCATTTCGAATCTCCTTTTCGAATCCGCTTTCGCTCTTCGCCCCTTTCAGCTTGTCTTGTTTCCTGCTTCTCCTATCCCTTGCCCCCGAGCTGTCGATTCAACACCCCCAAAGACTTTCTCTTTTTCGCATCTAAATGAATCTATTAACGATGAAGCTGATTGCGCTCGTTTTTGCCATCATTCTCATTGCCACGGCCTCTGGTGCGTCGAGCCCCACTCCACTTCCTTCCCTTATGCTGCTTCCTCAGTGATCATGATCTGACCGTTTTCTCGTGCTCTCTGGTCGATGTTAGATTTGGTGTTGATTTGCTGACAAGTGCCCTTCTTTTAGCCCTCAAGCCTCAGTACTGGGGCCAACAAGCGACCGAGCTCCAGCGCCGTATTCCCCCTTCCTTCTCTCGTTGTATTTCTCAGTCTGATGAGATTTCCTCCCTTTTCAGAGTCTCAATTGGATTTACCTCTGAACAAAGTTGCCTGGGCGGTATCGGTCCGCGCCCACGATTACTACCGCGGCCGCCTCTACTACCCTCCCTCCGCCACCGTCCTGGCGAGGTCCTTCTCGACCTCTTCTTCTCTTTCCGTTCTTCACCGAGGTTCACGTTCTCCACTCGTCTAGGCCGATCGATGTCGACCTCCATCACACCGTTAACATGACCAACCAGCTCGAGAATGGCTTCCATTGGCTCGGTCCGTCATCTTTTCCCAGTTATTGCCTATCTTCGTTGCTCATCTATGCTTAGATTTTGAGCTCCATTGGATCCCAGAGATCGCCCAGGCCTCTGGACTCGATGCCGACAAGCTCTTCCTGTGCACCACTGACCCCGTCATTCGCGAGAAGTGCTTCGTCAGCGGGAACGCCCGCGAGCGCGCCATGTGCCAGGTCCAGGGCATCGTGGACTATGGCCGCGACACTGGCTGCTTCGCCGAGTACGACCGCAACTTCGAGGCGAACCTTCGCGAGGTTGTCGATTGGCTCTCGCGCCCAGACAATTCCGATGTCTTCATCGTTATCGATATCAAGTGGAAGCTCAACGTTCGCCTTTGATCTTGAGCCATCCTTATGCTCCGTTTCACAACAGTCTTGTATTATAGAGTGTTGAGGACAACGAGGTGGCCGCCAAGGCGCTCTTGGAGCAAACCATCCTCAATATCGCTGGTTCCAAGGTCTTCAAGCCCAGTGAATTCAATGGCACGTGGCCCTCGATCCGCGGCCTCTCCAATGCCGGCAAGCAGATCCTCTTTGTCGTTGACAACGCTGCTCTCAACGGCTCTGGCGTACTTTCCCCTTCGCTTCCTTGACATGACTCTTCCGAGCTGAATAACTCTTCTTAGATGATCTTCAACCCCGCCACCAATGGTAACACTCTTCAGAAGACCAACGTCCTCATCAAGGACTTTGATTGGGAGAACTGCACCCTTCAAGCCAATGGCCTCCCTGTCCCGGTCGGCGAGTTTGCCAAGGTGATTGAGGACAGGGCGTTCAACATCCTCATCGAGGGCAACCTCGATGCTTCCGTCCTTCCCCTTACTGGCGCCTTCAACACCACTACTACTCAGTACACTGTACGCCAAGGTTGCCTCGCCGACGCCTCCTCCTGGTCTGACGAGTTTTCATTAGTTCTACTGCGGCCTTTCTGTTGGCTTGACTGATGCCTCCGACACCCGCACTGAGCTCGCCGTTTGGAGTTATGCCCCCGGCATGCCTCAGGTTCTTTCCCCTCCATGATCGCCAATCTTCCAGATTCCTAATATATCTCGTAATCTAGAATCTCGTTGTTCGTCCTGCCACCGAGTTCGACGAGTGTGTTCGTGTCGAGCCCTACACCTTCCGCTGGGACTCTGTGGTATTTTTCTCCCCCTTATTTTATTGTTTTGGTTCCCTGTCCTGATCCTCTTCCCCCTCCTATAGCCCTGCTCTCAGACAGTCCATGTCTTCGCTTGCCAGAGCCGCGCGGATCCCTTGGTGTGGACGGTCAATGCCACCGCCAAGTACGGCTATGAGACTCCTGTCTGCCCCAATGGGTTCTTCTTCTCCTATCCCACGAACCCCGTCGAGATGAAGGCCCTCGCTGACGCCCTCATCTACGATCGTGCTCAGACGGTCCGAGCCGACATCTTCATTCACTTTCTCATCTCTTTCCCATTGCTTATGAGTAGCTCGACAAGTACGTGTGGGTCAACGTCCCTGAAGTACCCGCGATCTACCCTCTGCCTCCTCCACCGATGGACCAGATCGCCCTCGCCAACGCCTCTTACTACATCGTCCACCCCGACGCGATCAGCAGCCGTATCTACTCCTCCATATTTTTCTAGCTCAGTGTTTCCTGCTCATTGGGGATTTCTCTTAGTCGCCATCGCAGAGCCCTTCACTACGTCCTTCCCTTCCTCCTCCATGGTTCCCCACCGCTTCTGCGGCCTCGCCTCCGATGCCTCCAACTACGACTGCGACTGGAGCGCTTACCCTGGCGACGTTCTTTCGCGTTCTATTGGAATCTTGGTGATTGCTGGCGTCGGTCTCCTCCTCTTCATCGCCGCCTTCGTCTACGCTGGCGCCTTCCACACCAAGGCCTGTGCTGACAATAAGGGTCGCCAGGATAAGGACGAAGAGATGGGCGAGAAAAAGTCCCGCAAGGGCGAGAAGAAGGCAGTCAACGTTAAGGCCGAGTCCAACAAGTCCAAGCTCGCCTGGCTCTACCTCATTCTCCCCATCGCCGTCATGATGTACTTCCTCTCCCCTCTTCCGCTCTTTAATCCATTTGGTATTTGTCATTATCACTCTAGTGTCGGTGGTGTTCTCCTCCTCATGTCCAACGGCAAAATCACTTCGGCTTTCGTCGAAGTCGAAGTCGAGTTTACTCATCGCCGCAGTGCCATGATCGAGATGATCGATACTATCAAGAGTTCGCCACTTTCCGTTCTGTAATACTTTGCCCCTTTGCTAATCTCGTCGGCGCTGTGTAGAGGTCGTTTACGACATCCCAATGGGTCACAACCTCGTGCTGACCGCAGAGACTCAGGCCTGGCTCGACGGAAAGCTCAAGTTCGGTGTTGGTACGCGCCGCTATTTCATCCCCTTGAAACTCCTTTGCTGATGCACATGTTGATCTCTCCAGACATGTCAACTGGCTAGGTCGATGACTTCCTTGGTGGCGTCAAGTTCTCGAAGCTCTCTAGGGAGTACTCGGGCTATGCTGTCATCGGCGCCTCCGCGCTCCTCATCCTCCTCCTTCTCGTCTTCGCCTTCAAGAGGATGAACCGCAGCTTGAGGACGTATGGCTGCCGCTCCTCCACTTATTGTTCCATGCATTCATCCCTCTGTTCTCTTAGCTCCGCGGTCTTCATGGCATTCGTCATGTTTCTGACTCTGAGCTTCATGGCCTACAACTACAGCCTCACTGTTGTGAGCAACGACATTTGCCACGAGATCCCCCTCAACAACTCCATGTTCCGCCTCTGGCACAAGTTTGCCAAGATCGCCTTCTATGATTTGGAGGTTACCGTCACCGAGCCCGCCATTAAGAACTTGACCATCACCGGCTGCGCTCAATTGGACTACCTCTGCACTCTCCCCTATCAAGCGTGCGGTAACTTCATCTGCCACGCGGGCAACATTTACACTGCCGTCGAGGCGCTTCCAATCGTCGACCTCTCTGGCAAGATCACCGACATTCGAAACTGCTCCAACTCCTCCGCTGGCTGTGAGGAGAACTCTCTCCAGCTGCGCTCTGAGAACTTGATGATGACCATTGGCGCCATCAAGAACTTCCGCGAGGTCCACTACAATATCTCCGTCTTCAACGACCTTTTTTCCAGTCCTTTTGCGGAGACCGGTCTTGGTCTCTTATTCTGCAACAAGTTTGAGGAGGATATCCTGATGCTCTACATTGGCTGCGGCATCCTCGTTATTGGCCAGGCCTGTCTCGTCGCCTACGCTCTCTACCTCTCCCACCGCTTCTACAAGCAATCCCACGATAATTAAAACGACGCGGAGACATGAAGATGGAAGGTGGAAGGGGAGTCGATGGTGTGGTCGTGAAGGCCTCCTCTCTCCTCTCCCTCCTTCCTGGATTAATAGTATCTTATTCGAGCCAATCAGAGGTTCACAATTTTGACAATGTAGAAATAGCGATTTCAATACAATCTTTGCAATCCACTATGCCTCGAGTCCAAGGGGAGGGGCTTATTTACCGAGGATAATCTCCTGCGCATAAGCAAACGCCTCCTGAGTTTTCTTCTCGTCCAGGCTCTCTTCAATTGGAGCCATCATCGACTTGAGAATAACAGAAATAAGGTTGGAGAAAAAGAGGCTTAAAGGAAGGGAGAGGTCGCACTGATGAAGAGATGAACTTCGTGAAAGACGGGAGGAGGACTTGCTCGATATTAGGGACCGCGGTCAGCAGCTCGTCCATCGCCGAGGGAGTATAAGAAGTGAATGATGAAGAGGGGGAGGAGGAGGAGGAAGGCTTTCCGGCCTTGAATCCATTTTCTTCGCTGATCTGATTCGCATTGAGCGCTACATCCGCGTCCAATAGGGCAAAGTCGATTGGCATCTTGGACAAGGCGCTTGCAATCGAATAATTCGTCAATTCCGCGAGCTCCGAGTTGAACTCGGAGATGGTTCCATCAGGAGGAAGGTCGCCATCAGCACCACCATTCACCAAAGCAGAGATCTCCGCGGCCTTCTTGGCGTCCTCATCCTCGTCTTCGTCCTCCTCGTCCTTCTCCTTTGCCTTCTTCTCCTTCTGTACTTCTTCCACGTCCATCATGTCCTTAGGCTGACCATGAGGTCCTGGGCCGCGATAAACATCCTGGAGATAACCGTCGCCATAAGTCGACCCAAGCATGCCATGGCGACCACCCATCTGGCCTTGGGGATCGGGGAAAGGCATTTGAGGAAAACCGCCGCGCTGATTATAGAAGTTTCGCGGGTCTTGTGCCATCTGCCAGAACTGATCTCGAGGCGGGAACTCGCCATACCTACATGATATATATCATACAACTTACGGAGAGAGGGTGTAAAACTACCATAAGGAAACGGACCGTCCGAAGCCCTCGTTGCCCATAGGATGGAATCGCTTCGGGTTTCTCGGATCAAACTGTTCCATCACTGGCGGCCGCTTTCTGCAACGACGAAGATACATCAATCACGCAATGAAAAAGCGATAGAAGGGTTAGAAGGGTACCCTGCCATCTTGGGGTCAGCCTCAGGAGGATGTCTGAGGTGAGATGAGGGGGAAGGAGAGGCAGCACTTCCTCGTGAAGACATGGAGGCAGTGGAAGAGGTGGTGGTAGAAGAAGAAGATGATGAGGAGGTGGACGAGGAGGAAGGCTTGTTGCTATGAGGCGGCGAGCCCTAACATCAAATTCTCAGAATACCACATATATCAAACAATAGACCGAATGCCATGTTACCGAATGAGGAGGGCGACGATCTCTATCGCGCTCCTTGTCGCGATCGTCATCCTTGGGCCGTGAAGAAGTCGAAGAGGACGTCGAGGCAGAAGTGGCGGGAGCGACCCTCTCCGAAGATTTGCTAGCCTCAGCCGACCTATCATTTGATATTCAACTCAGATGAAGAAAATACGAAGAAGAATAAGAAGAAGAAAAAAGGAATATGAAACGATGATGTACTCTGGAGGGGAAACGAAGGCGGCGGGCTTGGTCCATGTCCGCTCGCCCGAAGCAGTGTTATAATAATAGAACATATTCTTCGAATTGCTCCAGTGCTCCGTCCATACCTCCTTCTCCTTCTCTTTTTCCTTCTCCTTATCCTTCTCTTTTCCCTTTTCCTAAGAATAATTTCATCAGAATCAAAAGGGAAAGAGGAGGCGATAGTGGGCCCGAACGGGAGGGTTCTCGGGGAGTCGCGATTCTGACCGCACCACTTCCTTCTCTTTTTCCTTTTCTTTCTCTTTCTCTTTCTCTTTCTCTCTGCCAGTATCCTTCGCTACATCTTTTTCAGAGGCACCTAAATCCACTCGCCAATCAACAAATTAAAAGCAACAGAAAACAGAGGAGAGGAAAGGGGACAAAACGCTACGTTTGGTCGAGTCGCTCTTCGAGTCTCGCTCCTTTGACGAGTGGTGCCTCTGCAGAAAGACAAATCCCATTTAGAAATAATTACAAAAACAAATTTCATAATTAACTTGAGAAGAGCGAAAAGATTTCCTTTTACGTGAAACAAAACGAAGGGAGGAAAGAGGGAAGGTCGACGAGGTGAGGTCGAGGTCAAGGAAGTCATAGCAACCTCCTCAGATCCCTTCGATATCCAACTTATACTCGGATAAATATATAACAAATAATATATTAAAGGAATTTTGTAAGCGAGGAAGGACGAGGACGCCCGTCACTCGGATGAATCGTACATCGCGCTCGCGTTCCCTGTCGCGCTCCCGCTCCCTCTCCCTGTCCCGCTCGCGTTCCTTATCTTTCTCCCGATCGCGTTCTCTGTCGCGATCGCGGTCGCGGTCCCTATCGCGGTCGTGGCGCGAACTCATTGTCACACTTCGACGACTAAGAAATGACTTCAACGATGAGTCGATTTATACAACGAAGAGCTCATCGAATGCATAATGACTAATGAGCCCGTCACTTTGTTATTTCTATTTAATTTCTTGAAATATCTCATCTAGTATGTTTTTTACTTTATATCAACGTTCGCAACAAATGTGGCCGCGCGCTCTTCCTTCGTCTAGCGCTCGAGCTCGCTGCGCCTCCGCTCGAGCCTCTCCCCCATCCCCTTCGTCCAGCCACCGCTCGCCATCGCCATCTCCAGAGAACGATAATGCGAATATGAATACAGAGGTTCAGTTTTTTACTTTTTATTTTCTATTTCGAGAATTCGCGTGGTTGTTGCTGGAGGAAGTGCTTGTCCTCTTCTGTCGAGCTTTGGAAGTAAAGGCGAGCACGACGAGCGTCTCCCTCGGCACTCGCCATAATTGCTCCACAGAGGAGTATGGTTATATTTATATTCTAGTCTTCAAGAGGAACCCCGACATTAGAAAAATAAGTAAATTAATGTTAGCCTCCACTCCCGGTAGCACTCACACCTTCTTTTCGTTCTCCAAGGTCGCCAAGTTTGCGAGCGAATCTTGGTCGTCGCAAGAGAATCAGAAGAAGTTTATGGATGACCTCGGTGAGAAGATTGGCGTCCGCGAGTTGGACGGTTGGTATTTGATCAGCGCTGCGAGCATCGCCCCCATGGGAGCAAGCAAAATCCTCGCTCTCTACAAGGGCTCTCTGTCAAAACTGTTAGCTTCAGTTTACCCCAACCACCCATGGGATCTTTCCAAATTCACTAAGCGACCACGGAATTACTGGTCATCTCTTGAAAACCAGAAGAGGTTAATAGAGGAGCTCGGTGAGAAGGTTGGAGTGAAAGACTTGGACCACTGGTATTCGATCAGTGCTTCGAGCTTGATTCCGTTGGGAGCGGGCCGCGTTCTCAACATTTATAACGGCTCCCTCAGAAAATTGCTGGCAGTGATATATCCCAATCACCTATGGGTCGCTTCCAAGTTCACGAGAAAACCTATCAAAATCGATGGAATCGGAGTCGGGGTCGAGTCGAAACCTTCGCACCCAAATGCCTGGTCCTCGATTGAAAATCTTCGAAGGCTTGTAGATGAACTCGGAGAGAGAATGGGTATCCGAGATCTGTCTGGATGGTATTCGATCAGTCCCTCCCAAGTTATCTCAATGGGTGCGGGCAAAGCGCTCGCTCTTTACAAGGGCTCCTTGTCAGCAATGTTAGCTGCCGTTTACCCCAATCACTCATGGGATGTTTCCAAATTCTCTGCCAAACCTCGGAATTTCTGGTCCTCTCTTGATAATCAGAAGAGGTTTATGGACGAGCTTGGCGACAAGGTTGGTGTGCGTGAATTGGATGGATGGTACTCGATCAGCGCTTCAAGTTTGGTCCCCTTGGGCGCTGGAAGCATTCTCACTTATTACAAAGGCTCCTTGCCAAAACTGCTGGCAGCAGTATATCCGGATTACCCATGGGATATATCTAGATTCTCTAAAAGACCTCAAAGATATTGGTCCTCCATGAAAAATCAAAAGAGTTTTGTGGACGAGCTAGGGAAGAAGATAGGCATTCACTCGGAAGCTGATTTTGAGCGATGGTATGAGCAGTCGGACGACCTCTTCCGCGAGAATCGAGGGGCGGGTCTGCTCGTGCTCTACAACTACGATATACCAAAACTCCTCGCGACTATCTATCCCAATTACGATTGGCAACTGTGGAGGTTTCCCAAGAGAATTGGAAAGGTCGTTCAGAGCGAGGGAGAGCTCGACAAGCTCTTTGCAAATATTGAGACAGTGCTGGAGATCCGAAAGCCCGAGGACTGGTACCGCGTTACTGCCGAACAACTCGCCTCGCTCAAGGTCCCGTTCTTCTATAAGACGACGCGAGGTGGGTTGGCGGCCGTGCTGGCAAAGCGTTATCCGAATATGAAGTGGGACGAGAATGCGTTCTTTGGGCGCGGCTATCGACGAGCAACGCAGCGCTGGCTCACTACTATCCTTGCCGACCTCTTGGGCTCCGAGGCGATGCTAGTCGACTATTCCCATCCCGATTTGCATGTCCAGCTGGACGTGTTCTTCCCTGAGCTGAATCTGGCGTTTGAGTATCAGGGAGCTCAACATTACGAGCAGAGGGGCGTCTACGGCGACGTGAGCGACCGCATGGCCCGCGATGAGGGCAAGGCCGCTCTGTGTCTGGCGAGAGGTATCACACTCATCGCAGTGCCGTTCTGGTGGAACCAGAAGCGACCAGCTCTGCTTGCCGCGATACTCGCAGAGCGGCCAGACCTCTTTGGCAACAAGTTGCTTCCCCTCTTGGAGGAAGCGCGTTCAGAAGCGCTCCGTGGATCGCCGAGCGCCTTACGGAGCGGTACGACTAGTGATCATAGCACGACTTGAACGACCTCCTGACGACTCAACACGAAATCAGTGTTTGAATGGATTTGTCTTTGAATGAACATAGCATTGCATAGCATTGAAGATACATGTTGAAGATTTATTCGTATATTGTACTACTATTTGGGATGTCCAAGATAGAAGACCGTTACGGAAGACTTAGTCCCGATCGCGAACAGAGTCGAGGAATCCGCCGAGGTTGTCTTTGAACCAAGGGTTCTTAGGGACAGCTTGTATCGAGCCTCACTGACTCGCTGATTACTCTGTCTTCTCTCGATGGCAGTAGAGATCGCGAATATCCCGTACCGCTTCGAGGACGCGCCTAAGGAGGCGCGCGTCGAGTTCAGTGTGCCCGTCAAGGCGGGCTCGCCGCCGCCCTCCGCCGCTGACTTCGAGGTCCAGCTCACGAGCACGACCGTCCGCATCGCGCTGAAGAGCTACCCTGTCATACTTGATGTACATTCAGAACAGATATCTTCTTATATATATATATATATATATATATATATTATA